>Ga0208904_1000148_pt1 | contig 61223 bp, 70 predicted proteins | sample AntAceMetag02UKB_FD_184774 | JGI IMG/M metagenome (GOLD analysis project Ga0208904, IMG submission 184774) | Saline lake microbial communities from Ace Lake, Antarctica - Antarctic Ace Lake Metagenome 02UKB (SPAdes) (version 2) | ecosystem: Environmental > Aquatic > Non-marine Saline and...
TATTTAAATTTCTTAACCAGATCCAAAGCCTTCTTCTGCCCAATTCTAGGAACCCCCTTAGGATTATAATCTGTCCCAACCAAAATTCCCAAACAAATCAACTGATCTAAATTAATCCCCAATGAATTCAAAACACTATCTAACTCAATTAGCTCCAGGTTTACTTCAACATATCCTGAAAAAGTTTTTCTTCTCCTCGCCAAAGTTAAATTTCTAATTAGTTTAGAAGCACCAAAAAGCAAACTATCATAATCTTGACTCGCGCTTGCATAAATTTCATTTTTAATTTTACAAAGATACGCAGCCTCAGCCTCACCTTCTGAAGGAGCCTGGACAACACCAATTCCCATTGCCTCTAAAAGTTCCTTACTCTCCCGAATCATATCATCATCAAGCCTAAGCAATTGCGAAGAATATTTTCTCATTAATTCAGTATCATCTTTTTGCTTTGCTTCTTCATACCTCCCCTCTGCCACATCACGAACTTTTTTCCTCTTCTTCCACGTCCGAGCCTTCAACGCAGGCGCCTCACCATCAAAAACATAAATCATCCTAATATCCTCAGATAATAAAGCAATATTCCTATAAAAAATCCCAGATAAATGACTTGTAATTCTTCGCTCATCATCCATCAAAGGCGTGCCATCTGGTTGCCGGACAGAAGACAAAAACTGATACAAAGAATTAAACGCATCAACACAAATAATCTGTCCCTTCAGGTCTGAAATATCAATTTCTTTCCGCGGAATAATATCTTTTATAACTAATCCCATAGAATAATGTAAAAAAAGAATTATTTATATTTATTCATTTTGAAAATCAATAAAATCTACTACATTAAACGGTTTAAATTTCAAAAATTGAGAAAATTCATTCTTCTCTAAACACTCTATTCTCAAAGGCGATATTGCTTTTCCTAAATTATAAATAATATCCTCAAGAATACTTCTAGGAGTATCATCACTATCCAAAGGTGCTGTATAAATTGTAACTGCCTCCCCTCCAAAATATGCTCTCCCAATAATAAGACGCCCAAACCCTTGGACAAAAGTTCCAGAAGAATACTCTATTTTAAAATTCCCCTCATATCCCACTAAGGCTCGTTCAGTTACAAGGGCCAACCCATACTCTGAAGAATTACTTTTAGATGTCCCCAACTTTCCCCTAACATCTAACAATTTTTTCTCCTTCCACCGAGAAAAAAAATCTTCCCCAACCAATTCCATATTTGGATTCCCTTTAATTTCACCTTCTCTACCATATAATTTATCCCCATCTTTTCTCACAAATTCCTCCTTCAATAAATTAGACTTATCTTTAGGGGCTGACCAATCAAAATCTTCTTGTCTCATAAAACCTTAAATCCCCTTACCCTTTTAAATTTTCTCCCATCTCAAAAATTAAAATAGTTATGAATACCATATCTTGTATAAAAAAGATAATTAATTATAAAAACTCTTAACACATTCTTTAATTATGAGAACAAAATTCGCCCCAATAAATTATGATTATTTTGACTATCAAGGAAGAAACTATGCCATTTTAATAGGAAGAGATGATGCAGGGAAAAGACTCTGTGTAATTGATTCCTGCGATGTTTATTTATGGGCAGTTTTAGAAGAAAATCTTAATAAAAAAAATATTGATAATTTAATAAAAAAAATTAGTAAAATTAAATTAAATGTAAAAGGAAGAAACACAAAGGTTGAAAAGGTTGAACTTCATAAAAAAAGATTCTTAGACAAAGATGTAAAGGCACTAAAAATTTTCGCAACAAACTATAAAGATTTACACGACATCGCAAGTTGCTTAAAATTAGACGGAATTACAAAACGAAGAGGTCATGACCTTGGATATATAACACACTACATCATCGAAAAAAAAATAGAACCATTAAAGTGGTATGAAATTGAAGGAGAGTTCCTAAATAATTCTTTAGAATTTGGGGGAATAGATATGGCTTATGAGACAACTACTTGCCTAAAATTAAATAAATCAAAAGAAATAAAATCTGAAAAATTCAACCCAAAAGTCTTAGCATATGATATTGAAACAGATAGCCTAAAAATAGGAGAAGGAGAAATTCTAATGGTATCTTTAGTAGGAGAAAATTTCCAAAAAGTTATATCTTGGAAAAAAACAAAAAATCCACAAAAATATGTAGAATTTGTAGAAGACGAAGCAGAGCTTTTAGAAAAATTCATCGAATATGTAAAAGAATTTTCTCCAGATATTCTCACAGGATATTTTTCAGACGGATTTGATTTACCATATCTCAAAGCAAGGGCAGATAAGCATAAAATTAGATTAAATTTAGGATTAGATAATTCTCAACCAAAATTTTCTCGCGGGACAAGCATCACTGGAAAAATAAAAGGGATTGTCCACGTAGATATTTTAAAATTCATACGCACAGTTTACGCTCAATATATGCAATCAGAAACTCTGAAACTAAATGATGTTGCAAGAGAATTTCTTGGGGACACAAAAAAAGAATTCGATGCCCATAACCTAAAAGGAGAAATAAACTGGAAAGATTTCTATGAATACAATTTACACGACTCTGTTTTAACTCTCGCGCTATTTGAAAAATTCTGGCCAGACATGCTAGAATTTGTTAAAACAATTAAAGAACCACTATTCAGTCTATCACGAGCAGGACTATCAAAATACGTCGACTCATACATCTTACACAATTTAGAAAATTATAATGAAATCCCTGAAAGACGACCAGGCTATGATGAAACAAATGAAAGAAAAATTCAAAGAAAAGTAGAAGGCGCATTTGTATTTGAACCAAAACCAGGGCTATACAATAACATCGCAATATTTGATTTCACCTCTATGCACACAAGTATAATTATTTCAATGAATATTTCAAGCTCAACCTTATTAGAAAAACCACAAAAATCTGCAACAAACATAGAAGTTGGAGACAAAAAATATTATTATTCAAAAGAAAAAGGATTTTTCCCAAAATTAGTTCAAGGTCTTTTTGAACAAAGAAAAAAATTCAAAACAGAATACAAAAAAAATCCAAACATCTTCACAAAAGCACGAAGCAATGCATTCAAAGTTTTATCTGCCTCAATCCATGGCTACATAGGATTTTTTGGTGCAAGATATTATTCACGAGAAGCATCTGCATCTATCCTAGCATTTGTTAGAAAATTTAACAAAGAAACAATAGATAAAATTCAAAAAGAAGGATTTGAAGTCATCTTTGGAGATACAGACAGTGTAGGATTTTTAATTAATAAAAAAAATAAACCAGAAATTAAAGATTTTTTAAAAAAATTAAATTCAGAATTACCCGGGATTATGGAACTAGAATTAGAAGGATTTTTTAAAAGAGGCTTATGGGTTACAAAAAGAAGTGGGAAAACAGGTGCAAAGAAAAAATATGCAATCATAGATGAAAAAGAAAATATGAAAATAAGAGGATTTGAAACAGTTCGTCGCGATTGGTGTAAATTAGCAAGAGAAATTCAAAACAGAATACTAAGAAAAATCCTAATTGAAGGGAATGAAAAAAAATCACTAGAATATGTTAAAAAAATTATTAAAAAACTAAAAGATAGAGAAATCCCAAAAGAAGACTTAATAATAAGAACTCAATTAAAAAAAGAATTGTCAGAATATATTGCTCAAGGCCCCCACGTAGTTGCTGCAAAAAAAATGAAAGCTCAAGAAATCCCAATTGCTCAAGGAGGATTAGTAGAATATTTTATTGCAGAAACAAAGGAGAAAAAGAAACTAGTAAGAGATGGGGTCATGCTCCCCCATGAAAAGGCAAACTACGATATTGAATATTATTTAAAACACCAAATTCTTCCAGCAATTGAAAATATTTTCCAAGTTTTTGATATTAACATCACAGAATTAGTAGAAGGCAAAAAACAGATGACATTAAAAGATTTCTAAATCAAAATCCCATACAAAACACATAAAATAATAACCACAGAAGCAACTATATTTTTCCAATTCATTTTTTCTTTCAAAAACCAATGTGCAAAAAGATAAACAAAAATTGGGCCAAGCATTATTACCAAAGTTGTAGAAACAATCCCTAATGAAAGATATCCATAATAAAGAATTAATCTATATACAACCCATCCTCCCCCTAACCCGAAAATTCCAAATTTTGTTTTAGTATTAATTTTGCTAAATTTAGGCCTAAAGAAAAAAAAGCCCAAAAATAAAATCCCAAGACATCTAAGGAAATAGAAACTTACTGGAGAATAAAAATCAAGAATTAATTTTGCCAAGACAAGTTCCAATGCATAAAAAAAACTTCCCATTATCGCTGCAACAAAATATTTACTAAACTTCAAATGATGATTCTCAACATGAGAAAAAATTAAAGCCATCCCAGCAATAATCGCAGGAATAATTATTTTAAAATTTCTTTCATAAAGTCCCTCCCCAAAAATAAAACTAAAAATAACTGCAAGTAAAATAACAAAAAGAGGTTCCATCACTTTCGCAGGCTCAATTTGATTTATCTTAGCACCCTTCAAAGCATAATGAGCAAACAGATTGGCAATAATTGAAAAGAAAACAATCATAATAAAAATAAAAATATTCTGAGGCAAAAGAGCCGGAGATTCAAATTTCCAAAAAAACCAAAAAAAAGGAAGCATAATAAGAACAACTGCAAAAAAACTAGCCACAAGATAAAGTTCAATATTAAGTTTTTTATTTTTAAGTATTTGCTTCGCCCCAATAGTCGTACCTGCTAAAGACAATGCCCCTAAAACTGGAAGCCAATACATATTACTTAAACACCTCTTTCATAACAACAAATATGAAAAAGAGTTTAAAAAATTATGCGCGAGCCGGGGTTTGCGGCCTCGAAGAGGTCATCCCTTGGGGAACCCTTGGGTGAAAATCCAAAATGCGCGAGCCGGGATTTGAACCCGGGCCACCTCGTTGGCAACGAGATATTCTAACCACTGAACTACTCACGCTTAAAATATTATATAATAAAGGCTTTAAAAATTTATTCAAATGGTCCCAGTCGGAATCGAACCGACGATCTTCTCGGTGTAAACGAGACGTCATAACCACTAGACCATGGGACCTTAATATCAATAAAAACCCTCAGCTTTTAAAACTTACTCCAAAAACTTAATATATAATGTTACTTCTTTAGAAAGATAACATACCAAAACTTTATAAATCCAATAATACATAAAACAAAATGCTAGACTTAGAAACTATAACTCATTTAGGAGAAAACTTAATACAAAACACTGCATTAGTAGCCATGGCTGGTGTTGTAAGCGCAACAGCCTTGTATACTGGAATAAGTTATATTGCAGGAATCTGGCCTTGGATTAGAAAAACCGAAGACCAGCCATTTTATGTTCCTACAAATTTCTTTACTGGAAAATTTGGACCTATGAAAGAATTTCCTGGAACAAACTTAGTTATATCCCCATTTCTAAAAGTTTCAAAAATTAAAGAAGGTCCAAAAAAAGGAGAATTAGTAAAAATCCCAGGGGATGTCCAACAAATCGATATTAATAATTTTGAAGTTTTAAATTCCGACGCCATGGGAGGGACATATGGCAAAGTGCAAATAACATACGAACATCCAGATAAAAAATCTGCCTGGGATTTTCAAAGAAAAGTAGGAGGAGACATCTCTAAAGTTCAAGAAATAATAACCGGCAAAATACAAGCAAAATTTGGTGGAAGTAAGGAAGCAGAATTTTTAGAAAAACAACAAGAATATTGCCAAGAAGTAGTAAATAAATTAAATAAATTTTTCCAAAAAAAATATGGAGTTTTAATTAGAAATATTTCTTTAACTGAATTCGCCCCAAGCAGCCAATTAGAAGAAGTCATCTCAGAAGAATTCACAGCTAAGAAAAAAGCTCAAGCTGCAAGAATACAAGCAGAAGCAACCAAAGAAATTGCAATTGAATATATAGAAACTGCAGAACGATATAAAAAAGCAGGCTCAAAAGAAGATACAGGAGACATTGCATTGATACTTCAAGGAAGGGATAATATAGAATCAATCGCCGGGAATCCGAATATAAACACAATTCTTTCCACTTCTCCAGATCAAAGATATCTTCCTATCCCGCAGAGTAAACCTAATGAAGAGTAAATCTCATCCGAACATTTAAAAACATTAAATTCATTTTCCCCCTATGGAAAAATCAGATTCTCAAGAAATTCCAGGAATGAAAATAGATAATAAATATAAAAAAAATTCTATAATGCCTGAAGATCCTGAAAAAGTTCAAAAAGAAATGCAAAAGACAAAAAAAGAACTTGAAAAAATAAAATCATTTATTCTTAAAAAATACCCCTATACTCAAGCAATAAGTATTCTCCCACCACAATCAATCCCTCTTTTTATCGAAGAAGAAGAAGTTCCAAAAGAAACAGAAAAATATGTTCAACTTCATATGATAGTCCCAGAAGAAAAATTAAAAGAAATCCCAAAAATAAAAACCGACCTAGTTAAAGAAATTGAAAAAACAAAACAAAAAATATGGCTCCAAGTTAAAACTCCTATAGATGTTTGGGAAATATGCTTAGATTCTAAATTCGAATTATTCAGCGCAATTGCAATGTCATATCCCCTACATGATACAGGATTCCTAAGTGGGATAAGAGTCGCAGAAATCCACAAATCACTTGTATTACAAAAATTCGAAAAATACGTTGTATCTTATGTTCTTGGAGGAAGCCTAGTAAGAGGAGACGTTACAAAAGAATCCGACGTAGATGTTTTCGTAATAATAAATGATACAGATGTAAAAAGAATGCCAAGACTTGAACTTAAAGAAAGATTAAGAGGAATAATTTATCAATTTGTTAATGAAGCTTCTGCACTAGCAGGCGTGAAAAATAATATATTGAATATTCAAATTTATTTACTAACAGATTTCTGGGAATCTGTAAAAGATGCACATCCCGTAATGTTTACATTCATCAGAGACGGAGTACCAATTTATGATAGAGGAACCTTTATGCCCTGGAAAGCACTTCTAAAAATGGGGAAACTAAAACCCTCTCCAGAAGCAATTGATATGTTTATGTCAATGGGAGACGGAGTAATTTCAAGAAGCAAAAGAACATTATTAACAGACATTTTTACAAATATTTTCTGGGGAGTTACAACCCCTGCGCAAGCAATGGTAATGCTAAATGGGAATCCCCCTCCAAATGCCAAAAAAGAATTAGTAAGAGATTTTAAAAAAGAATTTTTTGATACCAAAATGATTGAAAAAAAATATGTAGACTTTTTAGAAAAAATAGTAAAAACATGGACAGATTATGAACATGAAAAAATAAAAGAAATAAAAGGATCTGAAATTGACAAATTATTAAAAGAAACAGAAGAATTCTTAAAAAGACTAAAAGAATTGAGAAAACAAATTGAGAAAAAAACACAAGAAAAAACAATTGAGCAAATTAACTTAGAAATTTTTGATTTACTTAAAACAATTACTGGGAAAAAATCAAAGGCCGACATTACAAAAGAATTTGAGAAAAATTTTATTAAAAAAGGGAAATTCACACAAAACCATCTTAAAATATTAAATGAAGTATCTAACTCTAAAACTATTTTCAAAAAAGGAAAATTAAATGCGCACAAAGTAGATGCAGTTAGAAAAAAAGCAACCATCCTTATTAATGATTTAATTGAATTTAACCAAAGATGTGATTTAGCAATACTTGACAAAGGAAGAATGAAAATAAAATATAAAGAAAAGGGCAAAGAAAAAACAGCAGAATTACTAACAGCTAACAATCAAACATTTTTATTCAAAGGTTCAATAATTAAAAAATTAACAAATAAAATTCAAGATTCAAATATGAAAGAAGTTACAAGTTCAGTTGAAGAACAAAAGAAAAATAAAACAGTAGAAATTAATCCAAAAATCTTTGAACTTCTTAAACAAGATCTTGGCGAATTTGAGATTATTCTATAAAATGAAATATCTATTTGTCTTAGGGAGAAACCCTAAATTATCTATTGAAGAAATTAAATCTTATTTAATCAAAACAAATAATCCCTCTCTCTCAATAACATTTAATAAAAATAGTATACTAGTTCAAACAAAAAATCCCATACCTTCAAACACAATAGATAAATTAGGAGGGACAATCGTTATTGGAGAAGTAATCGGCGAAGGAAAAATAGAAAATATAATTAAAGAAATTGAAAATAAAAATCTACATTTCGTAACTTCAAATAAATTAAATTATGTTGTGTGGGACTTTTCACCCAAAACAGAGAAAATTTCACAATATCTAAAACAAAGATTTAAACAAGAAAAACTAAAAGCAACAGAAAAAAGATTAACAGGACAACTTCAAACCCAAGACAACAAAAAAGTTGAAAATATTGGTTCTAAATTAATTCAAGAACAATACTTCTTATTTGAAGAAGATGAACAAAATTTTGGGAGAATAATTCAAAAAACAAATTATTCTGAAATAGAAAAACGAGACATGTTAAAACCAGTAAGACGACCTGAACTTTCAATTTCTCCGAGACTTGCAAAAATTATGATAAACCTTTCCCAAGCAAATAAACAAATTGTAGACCCCTTCTGCGGAATTGGAATTATTTTAACAGAAGCAATTTTACAAGACTTAAGCGTCATAGGAGTAGATAAAGACAAGGAAGCAATTGACTCTGCAAAAAAAAATCTTGCCTGGAATAAATTCAATCAAAAAAATTATTTATTAATAAATAATGATTCATCAAAAGTCAGAATCAAAGAAGCTCAAACCATGGTTACAGAACCAGATTTTGGAGAAACATTAAAAAAATCACTCTCAAGGCCAAAGGCAGAAGCACAAATAAAAAGATTTGAAAATCTCATGATAAATGTTTTAAATAATATGAAAAAATATGTTTCAGATAAATTTGTCTTTTCGGCACCCTTAATCCGAATATCAAAATTCCAAAGAATCTCTTGTAATATCGAAAACATCTTAGAAAAAACAAGCCTCAAACTTGCACCAAATTTCCCAATTCAAGAATTCAGACCAGAGCACATTGTCGGAAGAGAAATTTACGTGTTAGAGAAAAGCTAAAATCTCTCCCGAAACTCTTTTAAACCAATTTTTTCTAAACCTAATATGATAAAAGCAAGAGTTATCCAATTCAGAATGGGGAGACACACCATAAAAGAAAAACATTATCTAATTGAAATTCCCGAAACAACAAGCCGAGAAGAAGCTTCAAAATTCGTAGGGAAAGAAGTCTCATGGAAATCTCCAGCAGGAAAAATAATAAAAGGAAAAATTTCATCTGCCCACGGAAACAAAGGCGTTGTAAGAGCAATATTTGAGAAGGGTCTCCCAGGACAAGCTATTACAACAGAGGTCGAGGTAAAATAAAATGGCACCATTAAGAAAAGCAAGCGCTTATTCAAAAAGAAAAGTTACCCCATTTACAAGAGTAAGTAAACGAAGAAAAAAAGCCTACATCAAAACAAAGCCCCCTCAAAAAATTGTAAAGTTTGTAATGGGAAACGAAGGATTAATGAAAACTAAAAAACTCCCTTATCAATTAACAGCAGTTTCAACAGAAAACGCCCAATTAAGACACAACGCTCTCGAAGCATGCAGACAATTCATTAATAAAAAATTATCAAAAGAAACCTCAAATCAATATGTTTTCAAAGTAATCCCTTTTCCCCACCATATTCAAAGAGAAAACAAAATGCTTACAGGGGCAGGGGCAGACAGAATGCAGACAGGAATGGCTCACGCCTTCGGGAAATCTGTTGGGAAAGCAGCAATTCTCAAAAAAGGTTCACGAATATTTTTCATCGCTGTTCAAACCCAAAAAGCAGAAGCTTTTGCACGAAAAACACTTAAACAAGTTAAATCAAAATTACCTTGTAAAATACAAATTCTTACAGAAATTAAGAAATAATTGTCACTCCTTCCAAAAGACAACACACCCAAACATTTATAAAGATTAATATCCTATAAATATTAAGAAAAAAAGATAAATAAAATGACAAAACAAAAAAAACCAACACTTAAAGAATTCATAAAAATGGCAAAAGATAAAGGAATTTCTAAAGAAAAAGCTATTTCACAAGCAGCAAGCATGCAAGACGATCTTAGATTAACACCAAAAGAAAAAACACAATTACAAGAACAAAGTAAAAAACAAGTAAAAGAAATGAATCTCCACCTAGTAACAGATCCAGATTTAGTAACTCTTGTTGGAGCTAAAAGATTCTCAGATACTTATTCTGGAAATAATAAAAAAGAATTGCTTGAAAGCGCATACAATTCCTCACTGACAAAGAATGGGAATGGAGCAATGGGGCAAATAGCAAAAAAAGTTTTAGCAAATGCCGGGACAGAAGGCTCTGTAACCTATATAAATGTTATAGCAGAAGCTGAAAAAATATATGAAGGGGCTGTTAAAGGGTTAAATGTTAAAGACGCACTTGAAATTCTAGGAATTCCTTTGGACAAAATAAACTATGAAAAAATTTCTGAAAAACAATTAGGAATGGGTTTAGAAGATTATAAAAAAGAAGGCGGAGAAGAATTATATGACCAATTTACAAAAGGCGCATATATACAAAAAACTCTTCCAAAACTATTAGAAATGACTAATCAAGAATCATTAGTAAAATATGCTCAAACAATTTTAAAACAAGAAAAACCAGAAGGCGGACTTGAACAAGAAGTTAGAGAAGCAGCTTAAATAAAATGAAAACAATAACAAAAATTTTAGCAATACCTTTCATGGTAAGCGCACTATTAACTAGCTCATGCATTGGAAACTATTCACCAAAAGCAAAAATCCCAAAACAAACTATTGAGCAAAAATTAAAGGCAAAATATGGTTGTATTTCCAAAGCCAAACTTCCCAATACCAGAAACATGAATTTAATGCGCTCTATCGGGAAAAAAAGAGCAGAACAAGCCTATTTAGAACAATGTGTTAAAAATCCTGGAGAAGCAAACTTTAGAATGATTGATATCGCTTATGATTTTGAAAATGGTATTGCATATGGATTTGCAGTAAAATAAAAATTTATTTTTTCTCAATTAAAACGCCAACTAACTTAGCCATTACATCTAAAAATTCTTCTGCACGATCTTGCCACTGATCAATTTCTACACCTTTCAAATCCTTAATCTCTCCGTGCATAATTTTTTTATGAAGAATTAATAAATCTCTATACCAAAGAACATATTTCATTTTTAATTTCCCAGAATTAACAAAATTTTCTTTTAACCCAACAGGTATATGCTCTGGCGACGGAGGAATAACATTTGCTGAAATCAAAGCCGCATGCGCAGCATCAACCATACACCAATACAAACCTTCAATCGCATTTAATTCTGCAACCTTACTTCGAGCAAGATGAATAGGCGCACGATTCAAAGCACTATAAATTGCCTCAGGAGTAGATTTAATTTTTCCTGCAAGCAACATTTGTTTCAAAGGATTAAAAAAACCAGCAACATCAACAAGCGCCTCCCCATAACGAAGAATATTAATCAAAATCGGCTCACCCCTCAATAAATCCTGCCACCATGTACTTAACTTAATTGTATTAATATGCAAACTTTTAGCATAAGGGTTAACTTTCAAAAGCCGATCTAACTCTTCACGATACCACGCAATTAATTCTTGGTCCCAACTAACAGAAACATCGTCGATAATAACAATAATATCAATATCAGAACCTGAAACAGATGCATGCTTAATTGTTGAACCAAACAACACAACAGACTTAACAATCTTATCAAACTTTTTATAAACCTTCACACCAAAATCCATTGCAATATCATGTTCTCTTTTTAATTTTAAAGAAGGAAATTTTTTAACATTCTTTTTTACAAGTCTTATTTTATTTTTTGTTTTTTTAGAAATTTTATTTTTCACCACTCTCTTCACCACTTTCTTTTTTTTCACCATCTTTTTCTTTTTCATTTTATAATATATATTAGAGTATATAGTTTTTAAATTTAATTAAATCACTCCATCCCTCTTCCACTCATTCTATTCCCTTGACCGCCACCATCGGCAGAACCTCCAAGCTCTGCAGGTAATTGTGAAAACCCTCCACCAAAAGTTTGATAATTAACATTAGGAAAAATCTTCCCCATACCAGAAGAATAACCCTGCGTCAATCCAACAGTTTGACTCCAATAAGGCCCAACTCCTTCAGCATACATAGGAGAACCCATCCCCTCTAAAGCATAAGTCATTGGAGAAGTTTGGAAATGCTGAATAATACCTCCAGCCTCGATAATCTTACGAGAATTCTTAAGTGTCCCTGCTTTTTCCAATTCCATTAAAATTTCTTTAAACGGAACATTCCCCATCCCCGGAGTTAAATGGCTATCCCCAAAACCAAAATTATCTGTTAAATGGACATGCCGAACATTCTTTGCCATAGCTTTAGCTTCTCGGACTAAATCCTCTTCTTTCATTCCCTGTGCTCGACCAAGATTTAAATGACCAACATCCAAAGTCATACCAATAGCTTGCTCTGCTTCTTTCTTTGCATCTTTCTCTTTAACCCCACTAGAAACTGCTTTTTCCACAAATCTTCTTCTAGTTTCTTCAATCAATTTATTCATTTCATCAGAATCAGAAAAAACAGTTCCAGGAAACATATTTTCAATAGACAAAATCGGTGATTTTTTCCCAGCCTTCTTTGCCTTCCCCCAAACATCAAACGCAACATTTGCAAAAGTTTCAGAAGATTTCTCCCTCGCAAAATCATCTATGTGAACAATCATCTGAGGATGAATATTTCTCAAATCTTCTGTTAAAATTTGGATAGCGTTAGATTCCTTAGATGGACTTCCCTGATTTAAAATAAATTCATTTCGCTCCTCAAGAGACATTGCAGAAAGTTCTTTTTCACCTATATCAATTCCCATATTTTTAGCATAATCTTTAGATAATTTTTTTAAATCTTCTCTTATAGCAGGATCATTTTCAAAAGCCTTACTAAACAAACCAGTCACCGCCTGATTGGCATCACGGATATAAGCATGAGCTCTTTGCATTTTTTGAACAACTTTCTGTTGGGAAGGGTCCATGTCATTAAAAGTACTGTTATTATTTGAATAGGTTGCATAAATTTGCTTAGCAGCTTCAGGAAGTTCATTTAAAATTTGGTCCCCTGTATTTTTTTGAAAAATAATTTTATTCACCTCATTATCCCATTGAGTCTCATTAGCAATTTTTAATCTCTTTTCAGGGTCCATCACAGAACCAAAATTCTTCAAAGGCATCCCACCATCAGAAGAATATTTTTGAAGATTCTCCTTACCAGGATAATAATGAGCATCTTCTGTTAAAGGCATAAGTTGCCCCGAAGCCTTATCTATTGCAACACTTTTCTTAAGCACCTTCTTCCCTTGTTTTTCATCCCATTCAAAAAACTTTCCAGGAAGCATATTATTCCCAGTTGTATGAATTGTAACCGGCACCCTTCTCTCATCATCAAGATCCAATGCTTTAGACATAACATCTTTTAATTGATGCTCTACTCTTTCTCTTTCAGACTCTTGCCAAGGACCACCTTCTCGCGAAATCCCCGAAGGTTCAACCAACGGAGCATGCAATGAAATTTTAGAACCAGTCAATTTTTGCATTCGATTAATTTCTTTAAAATGTTGTTTAGGAATTGCTTCAAAAACTGCAGGATCCAAAGACATAATCTCAATAGGAATTGTCCCTTGATTAAGAACTTTATTTATTTCTTGAATTTGATTTGCAGTCCCGGGATTTGTATGACCCCCCAATTCTCCTGCAGAAAGATGATATCCTGTAAAAAACTCCCCATAAGAAGAATCCATTGAAGAAACACCTCCCTGATACTCAGAGATAGCATAATCACCTATTTTTGCCATAATTAATTTACGAAAAAAATGTTTATATAAGTTTTGAATTAAAAAGTATAATCTAATTTTACATCTGGCCCGTCAAAGACACCTTTTTTTTCTTTTCCAAGATCTTGAATATTTGTATTATTAACCGCACGTGTATGTGTATATTCCTGTTTCATATTATGTTCCCCAAAAGATTTCATTTCTCCCAACGCTTCTTTATGTGCCCTCTCAGAAAAATCATCTGCACGACCAAGCTCCGCAACATTAACATTTTTAATATTCCCAAAATCCCCTCCTGTAGAAAAATCATCATACAATTTTTCTTGTTCCATATATTTTTGCTCAGAAAAATAAACAGGCTCTTTAGTTTGCTTAGTATTCTTTTCTTTTTCTTCAGAATCAAAAGCTCCTCGAACAGGGATAAATCCTGTAAGGCCAGAACCTTCAACAACTCTCGCAACATCCTCCAAAGTCGATGATACACCCTCTACGGGCATCTGTAAAAGATCCCCAGAGCCGCTTCCAAAATTTAAATCTCCAATAACATTATCCAAAGACTCCTCGTTATCAGATTCAATAATTTCTCCTTCTTTGCTTTCTTCTGAATCATTTACTAATTCTTCAATTTCTTCTTCCAAACTTTCTTCTTTTACCATACAAAATGCAAAGTAAAGAAATATATAAAATTAACTAAATTCTAATCCACCTCATAATTAGCCATCCCATGTGCCTTCTTATAAATATTAAACAAAAGAAACGCTTTATCCTTAGCAGCTCCTTCCACAAATTTTCTAAAATAAGTTTTTTCAACCCAATTATCTTTTTTAATCTTATCAATTTTCTCCTCAATCTTTTCTCCCTTATCCTCTTTTTTTTCTTTTTTACTATAATATCCAACCAAAGCTAAAAATGGATTATTCCCAAATTTTTTCTTCTCTTCTTTCTTTTTATCCTCCTCTTTTTCATCTAAAAATTCATCAATTTCTTTTTTTAATTGCCCCAAACTTTCTTCTGTTGCACCATCAATTAATTTGAGAACATCATCAACATCAGAATCTTCAAATTTTTGTTCAAACTTTTTTAATTCATCTCCATTTAAAGCATAAGATGAAAAATTAACTTCTGCCCTTCCGCCAAAAACAAAATTTCCTTGCGCTCCCCCCATTTTTTGAGGAATTCCTCTAAAAACAAAATCAATTAAAACAATGCTATAATAATCTCTCTTTACTTTTAATTTTGCAAAATCCGGAGGCAAATCACCATCAGCAACAGAATCTCCCACATCTAATTTTTGTTTTCCCATTAAATTCAATTCTAAAATTATTGTATTAAATGCCGTAACCAAAGCAGGGCTATCACTTCCAGCACCCTCAAGTTTCTGCGCAGCAGTCAAATAAGGCTTCGCCCAACGAGAATAAAGTTTTAAACTATTAATCTGACTTTTCAAATAACTTCTTTCAATCTCATATCTTTTCCGTAACTCTTTTTCAGATTGGCCAACCCAAATATTAAATTCATGTATCCTCGGCTTCAAAACTCTTTTAACTCTATCATTTAAATCTAATTTATCAATAGCATCTGGGTCCTTCGCAGAAAGAAATCCATCTCTCAATGTGACAAAAGCCAACTGCCCAGACGACATCGCATGAATAGAACCCTGCCCCTTTTGCATATCAACTTTATCCATCCAAAGTTGTTTCAACGACAACCTCGCAGCCTCAGTAATATTTCCCCCTGAACCAAAATCATCATACACTTGTAACCGCGACTTAAAATCTCTTAAATCATAAACCAAATTCAAAACACTTCTCAAAATAGTATTAATTTGCGCCAATGCATTTTGACCTTGCTGTTGCATCAAAGACTTTCTCTGACCCATCTCAGAAAAATAACCCGACCCAGGAGACGAAGAAAAATTATCAATCAATTTTTTAGGTTTTAAACCCTGATCATTCATTAAATCAAGCATAAAAAAATAAACAGGCTCCAAAGTCTCAGACGCAGAATCATATACAAGTTTATGCTCAGACAAAGGCTCCTTACCAATATCCTTTAAAATATCTTTAACATTATTTCCCATAAAACATCTAACAGAATCAAGTTAAAAAAGGTTTTGTTATAAAAAATAATAGAAATTAATATAAACAACTTCTTCTTAAACATTATATGGGATTTTTTAGTAGAAGAAATAAAGTAATTGATTTAACTGAAAAGTATAAAAAAGATCAAGAAAAATTATCAAATATCAGATCAGAAATGAATGAAGAAAATACTATTGAAGCTCCCTCTCAAGAACAACCTGCACAACCTTCTGGGCTCGGGGGATTTTTTAGCGCAATTTCAAACACAGCAAATCAAATCTCAAATAATTCAACAGAAACAGAAAGCTCAAATGAATTAGACGAAAAAAAGAGACGATTGATTAAAAGGCTCACAGAGATGACTGAAAAAATAGAAAACATCTCAAATCAAATTTATCATCTAGAGCAAAGAATAGAAGTTCTTGAAAGAAAAAATAATGTTAATGGATATTAATTAAATTAATAAACCCCAAACCCTTTTTCTAATTATGAAAAACCTCCCACAAAAAACCCAAGCCTATGCATTGAAAAACGCAATCTCCCATGAAGGAAAAGCTCAACAAGGCTCTGTGATGGCAGGACTATTTCAAGAAGGATTAAAAAAACAAGACATTAAAAAATACATTAAACAAATTTCTGAAATAATTCAAAAAGTAAACAAACTTTCTTTAGAAGAACAAAAAAAAGAATTTGAAAAAATAAAAGATCATACTTCTGAAAGAGAAATTAGAGAAGGACTTCCAGAATTGCCAGATGTAAAAAAAGGCGTTGTAATGAGAATAGCCCCTTCTCCATCAGGCCCACTTCATTTAATGCATGCAATTAATCTCTCCCTCAATTATCTTTATGTAAAAAAATATGGAGGAACACTTTATGTAAGAATCGAAGATACAAACCCAGAAACAATTTATCCAAAAGCATATAGTATGATAAAAAAAGAAGCCCTCTGGCTAACAGACAAAAAAACAAAAATAATAATCCAATCTGAAAGAATGGAATTATATTATAAATATGCAAAAAAATTAATTCAAAAAAAATCAGCCTATGTTTGTAATTGCCCCCAAGAACAATTTAGAGAATTTGCCAAAAATAAACAAAATTGCCCATGTAGAAAACAAACAGAAAAACAAAATTTAGAAAAATGGAAATTAATGTTAAATGGGAAACTAGAAAATGTTGTTCTAAGATTTAAATCAAATATGAAACACAAAAATCCTGCAATGAGAGATTTCCCTCTAGCAAGAGTAAATAAAACTCCCCACTCATTACAAAAAAGAAAATATAACGTATGGCCTTTAATGAATCTTTCTGTTAGTGTGGATGACATTGAATTAAAAATGACTCATATTATTAGAGGAAAGGACCATAAAGACAATGCAGAAAGACAAAAAATGATTTACAAAATTTTAAACAAAAAATATCCATGGTCTGCTTTTACGGGGATGACAAACTTTATTGATATGAAATTCTCAACACGACAAATGCGAAAAGATATTGAAGATAAAAAAGTTTCAGGATGGGACGACCCAGAACTCTCAACAGTTATCTCACTTAAAAAAAGAGGATACAAGCCAATCGCATTTCACAAATTCGCAGAACACACAGGAAGTCTTTCAGAAGTTGACAAAGTAATTAAGAAAGAAGATTTCTTTGAAATGCTTGATAGATTTAATCAAGAATAAAACATTTTAAAAACATAAACCCCTTTTCACAATAATGAAAAAAGAAGTAAAAGAATTTCTCAAGAAATTTTGGTATCTCTTATGGAAAGACGATTCTCTAAAAGGATGGGTTTTCTCAGTTATTTTTCTTTTCATTTTTATTAAATTTATTTTCTTTCCCATATTAAGTTTAGCAACAGGGACAGTACTACCTCTCGCAATTGTTGAATCCTGCTCAATGTATCATGACGGGAACATGCTCTCAAGCCATGACCAATGGTGGAAAAATCACAAAGACAAATATTCTGAATTCACAATTGAAAAAGAAGAATTCAAAGACTTCAAATTTCACAAAGGATTCAATAAAGGAGATATTTTATTCATAATAGGAGCAAAACCTGAAAAAGTAAAAATAGGGGATGTCATAATTTTCAACGCCCAACAACAAAATCCCATAATCCACAGAGTAATAAATATCGAAGAAAGAAATAATGGATATATCTTCTCAACAATTGGAGACAATAACAACGGACAAATAAGTTTTGAAAAAAATATACAACAAAATCAACTTGTAGGTAAAGCGATTTTCAAACTCGCCCCATACATGGGATGGGGGAAACTCATATTTTTCGAACATTTTAGAGCAGAATCTGAAAAAGGATTTTGCGATGAAAATTAGATAATTTTATAAAGAAAGTTAAAGTCATCAGAAAATGGAATTTTGCCCAAAATGTGGTGCTATACTCATTCAAAAAGCTAAAAACGCTGGTTGTCCAAGATGCGGATACTCTGCAAAAGGAAAATTAAAAATTAAGAGTTCTGAAGAAATGCACGAACAAAAAGAAATCGCAGTTATCAAGAAAGAAGAACAAACACGGCCAACAGTTACTTTTGAATGCGCAAAATGCCCAAATACTAAAGCATATTTCTGGGCAATTCAAACACGAGCTGCAGACGAATCTGAAACAAAATTCTTCCAATGCACAAAATGCGAGAATACTACAAAAGATTATGATTAACTAATACTCCCCAATTTTTCTGAAAAACCACACTTGCCACATTTAAGATAAGTTATAGCATCTTCATCAGACCAAAAAGCCCCAAGGTCAATAATCTGTGCCTTCCCATAACCACATTTCTTACATTTATTATTATATGTTGCAAGAAGATTTTCTTCACTCACAACCCCTTCTGCCTTAGCTGATTTTTGACTAACCTCTTCACTTACTTTTAATTCTTCACCACCATTAACAATTTTAAAATCTCCACAAGAATTACATAATAAAAGAGTCTCATCCTTAACTGTCCTAGGGATAATCATACTTCCACATTTTTCACAAAAATTAATTGTCATTTTAAATAAAACCTTTTTAAATTTATAAACCGTTCGAATTTTATCAAAACCTAAAGAAAAATATGATAAGAGGTAATCTTTTAAACTAAATCTAATTAATTATTTTAATGGCCTCGTAGCTCAGCCTGGTTAGAGCACTAGACTCTTAATCTAGGTGTCGAGGGTTCAAATCCCTTCGGGGCCGTTTATAATTCCATAGGCATCAATTATTTCTGAAAGAAATTTGAACGCAGTTCAAATCACTCCTACTAATAAGGCATAGTCTCCTTTTGGTATCGAGCCATAAAATTCATCTTTATCAATAGATTTAAAAATAAAAATCAACCTAAACCTATATAGCGGGGTGGAGCAGTCTGGAGTGCTCGTCGGGCCCATAACCCGGAGGTCGTGTGGTTCAAATCCCACCCCCGCTATTCTTTAACAAATGAAAGCTACTAAATTAAGAAAATTATTCTTCTGGTTTATTCTGGGATGTTTCTCTATATTCTTTGCAGAAATAATTGCTGGCTCAACGGCATTCCCTTTCACAACGTTGGTTGGCTGGCTTATTGTTTACCCAGTTTATGCCCTTCATATTTTATTTTTCTCTTCTATTATTTATAGATACGGGAAGCCGAGCCTTTACACATTATTTATTGGAGGAGCCTTATTCGGGATGTATGAAGCTTATTTAACAAGAGTTATATGGAATTCTTATATCCCCGAAGGCCCCTTATTTAGTTTCGCAGGAATTGCATTAATTGAAACAATTACCTTAGTTTTTTTCTGGCATGTTTTACTCGCATTCATCATACCTTTATTTTTATCAGAAACTTATTTAACTAAATCAAAAGAAATCGCAGGGCTACTCCCAAAATTTCTTCAGAATAAAGGAAAATTACTTTTTACTTTATTAATTATCTGGGGTGGATTATTCACTTCAGTTAATTCACCAAATATAATTTATTCTCTTCAATCTACATTTATTGGAACAGCATTTTTATTATTTTTAATGTTCATTTGGAAAAAAACAAATGGAACAAAATATTCAATTAGAGATTTAATGCCCAGTAAAAAAGCATTCAAGTGGATTATCTTATTAATTATTCTACTATATCTAGTTCTTATAAGCAGTCCAGAATTTGGGATATTCCCAGGATTTGCCCCTCAATTAACAGTTTGGCTTATGTATGCTGGTTTAATTTTTTTATTTATTAAACTTTTAAAGAAATCAAAAAAACTTAAAATTCAAGATAATAAAATAAAGCCATTTAAATGGAAAACAGCAATAGGATTCGCATTATTATTCATAATTTTTTCAATCCTTGGAGAATTATTTTTACCTTTAATGGGACTTTTCTTATTTACTTATGCCTTTCAAATCCCAATAGGAATAATCTTATTATATAAATCGATAAGGACTGCGTTTAGTTAGTTATTTAATTACTTAACTTTAAAAACCTCCATAAGCTTTTTTTTCTATGTTAATACTCGGAATAGACGATGCAGGAAGAGGACCAGTAATAGGCCCTATGATTCTCGCAGGATGCCTAATTACAAAGGAAACAGAAAAAGAATTTAAAAAATTAGGGATAACAGATTCAAAAAAATTGACTCAAAAACAAAGAGAATCCTTTGAAAAAATAATCCAAGAAAAAGCAGAAACATTTGAAATTGGAATAGCATTCCCAAAAGAAATAGATAATTCAAATTACAACGGAATAAAATTAAATGAACTTGAAGCAATTAAGACAGCAAACATCATCAACAAAATCAACAAAGGATATTCTAAAATAAAAGTAGTGGTAGATTGCCCCTCAGTAAATCTCTCTAAATGGCAGGATTTCCTAAAAACCAAAATAAAAAATCTAACAAATCTAGAAATTTCCTGTGAGCACAAAGCAGACCAAAATCATATTGCAGTTTCAGCAGCATCAATACTTGCAAAAAGCACACGGGAAAAAGAAATGCAAAAGCTAAAGGAAAAATATGGAAATGAAATAGGCTCAGGATATACCTCCGATCCTGCAACAATAAAATTCATAGAAAAATATGCAATAAAGCACAAAGACAAAAAGATATTCAGAGAAACCTGGGCCACATGGAAAAATGCAGTTAACAAAATAGGCCAAAAGACACTATCCTAATCTTAAGACAATTGCCCATTTACTTCTTTTAATCTTGTTTCTAATGTAGATTTCTCAACTCGTAATTTTTCTCTTTTTAGAACACTCGCAAATTCTTCACCAAAAGGCAATTCTTGACTATACAAAGGGCATCTTTCCGCAATTTTACTATTATGCCCCGTACATACTGTTTGGCAATCCATATAAGAAGAATTACCAACACATTCATTTCCAATAATATTGCATATGGGATAAGTGTCTCCTTCATCATTAGTAGAAGTTCCGTTTGCACAATCCATATTAAATCTCTCTAATTTTTTTACAATCAATAAAATTTCCTTTTTTATCCATCTTTTGCTTCAATTCAATATATTTGAAACCTTTTGAATTAACAATCTTAAAATGTTCTTTCATCCCAGTTATTATTTTTTTATTCTGATAATAATCTTTTTCTGTTGTCCAATCATTAATCCCCTTTGAAGTCTCTTCTATTACTTCGCCATTTAAGTTTTTAACAATAAAAATATGAAAAATATAATGCAAAAACAATTTCTTTTGTTTAAATACCATTACTTCTAAAATTCCTTTATATTCTAAATTTCCTTCCAATCCAGTATCTCTTTTCAGAGATTCTTTAGCATTCTCAAACAAACTATCTCCAATTTTTACCTTTGTTCCAATTGGCCCAAAATTACCTAAAAACGGTCTACGGATTCTTCTCTGAAATAAATATTTGCTTCCCTTTTTTGGGAAGAGCAAAATATTTTGTATTGGCTGTTTTATTAAATCATTCTTATCTTTTTCCAAATAAGTTAAGTATTTTTCTCCTTTTTCAGATAAAACATATTTTTCTCCTTTTTTTTCTAAATAATCTTTATCACAAAGAACTTTCAAATAATACGCTCCCTTATTTGAAGGAATCTCTTTAGCTAAATCCTTAAATTTTAATTCCTTTGCCACATAAAATTTCTTTATTATATCCATTATCTGTTTTTTCATAAAATAATTATATCATCTCTATATTTAAATACATAAGTCAAACAATCTTGACCTCAGCTTCCTTAATCCTTAAAAACCCCGGAATCTTTTCCCTTCTATGGTCCACATAAAAAAATTGGTGATGCACGGATTCAAAAGTTTTGCAAAAAAAACAGAACTCCCTTTCACTCAAGGAATTAATGTAATTCTTGGCCCAAATGGCTCTGGGAAAAGTAATGTTTCAGATGCGCTCTGTTTTGTATTAGGGAGATTAAGCATAAAATCCATGCGTGCAGCAAAGGCAAAAAATCTTATTTTTCAAGGAACAAAAATAGCAAGCCCCTCAAAAGAAGCCTCAGTAGAAATGGTCTTCGACAACAGCGACAAAATTTTCTCAATAGATTCTCAAGAAATTTCATTAAAAAGAATCGTAAGAAAAAATGGACAAAGTGTATATAAAATAAACAATGAAACAAAAACACGACAAGAAATCTTATCTTTATTGGCACAAGCCGGGATAGACCCAAACGGATTTAATATAATTCTTCAAGGAGAAATTCAAAATTTTGTAAGAATGCAAAATGAAGAAAGAAGGAAAGTAATAGAGGAAGTCGCAGGAATATCTATTTATGAAATGCGAAAATCCAAATCTCTGAAAGAACTAGATAGAACAGATGAAAAATTAAAAGAAGTTTTGGCGATATTAAGGGAAAGAACCACATTTCTAAACAACTTAGAAAAAGAAAGACAACAAGCTCTAAGATTTAAAAAACTTGAACAAGATGTAAAAAAATTCAAAGCAAGTATTATCCATTCAAAACTAATAGAGAAAAGAAAAGAAAATCAAATAATAATAATAGATGTAGGAAAAAAGAATCAAGAAATAGAAAAAATACAAGCCCAAAAAACATCCATCAGAACAACTATAATAAATTTAGAAACAAAAATAAATTTGATTAGTTCTCAAATACAACAAGAAACAGGACTGGAACAAGAAAAATTAAACCAAGAAATCGCAAATTTAAGAGCAAATCTTGCAGGATTAAATGTGAAACTAGAAAATTCTGAAAACAAATTATTTAGAATTTCCAAACAAAAAAACGAACTCCAAGAAAACATAAGAAATAATGAAATTTCAATAAAAGAACTTCAAAAAGAATCACCGACGATAAATAAAACACAAAAAGAAATAACCCACAAAAAACAAGAACTTGAAAAATTAGAAGAACAAAGAAAAAAATTCTATATGATAAAGACAGAATTAAAAACAATTAAAGAGAGGATACAAGATAAAAAAACAATTTTTCAAAACTATTACTCAGAATCAGAATTCTTAGTAACACAAATAAATAGTATTTCAAAAAATTTATTTGATAGAAAAACCGACTCCCATAAAATAGAAATATTAAAAATAAATTTATCTGAAAAAAAACAAATACTATACGACTTTGAAAAAAAAGAAAAAGAACTTGAAAAAATATCCTATGCGAATGAACAGGAAATTGAGAACCATAATAAATTAATTGAAAAAATATCCAAAATAGATATTTGCCCAATTTGCAAAAGCAAGATAACTAGTGAACATATTGGATGTATAAACCAAGAAACTATTCCAAAAATAAACAAACTTAAAGAAGAAATAAAAAAAGCAGACAAAGAATTAAATGAAATTTATTCTAAAAAAGATATTTTAAGACAAGAAATAGAAAAAACAGAAATAGAAATTTCAAACAGAGAATCAGATTTAATAAAAATTTCCAACATTGAAGAAAAAAGAAAACAAATTCAAGCTCTCCACGAAAAAACAGAAATACTAAAAAAAGAACTTTTAGAATTAAATAAAAGAAAAAAATATCTTGAATCAAATTTTGATGAAAATTCAAATATAGAATATAAATATGAAACCGCCAGAGTAGAAGTCCAAGAAATTTCCTTAAGAACAGAAGAAAATGTAGACTCAGAAGTTTCATTTAAACAAAAAGAACTTGAACGTGCAAAAATAACATTAAAGCAACTTATAAGAGATGAAGAAGATTTTAATCAAGAGAATAAAGAAATAAGTGAAGAAACCCAAAGAATAGAAACTTCACTCGATAAAAAAAGAAAACAAGAAGAAGAACTAAGTAAAAAATTCGAAAAACTACTTGCAGAAAAAGAAAAATATCAAAAGCAAATTAGAGATAATGAATCAATATCTTTAGAAAAACAAAATAAAATTATCTTTATTGAACATGAAAAAAACAATCTAAATGTGGAAAAAGCAAGAACAGGGGCAGAAATAGAAAATTTTGAAACAGAAATGCTAGAATTCCCAAATATTGAAATAATAAAAATGAACAGAGAAAAACTAAGAGAAAAACTCAATAATTCCCAAGAAATAATAGTGAGAATAGGCTCTGTGAATTTAAGATCTCTAGAGGTTTATGATTCAGTAAAACAAGAATATGATTCCATAAAAGAAAAAGTAGAAATAATTGAAAAAGAAAAACAAGGAATTTTAAGAATAATCCACACAATTGATATAAAAAAGAAAAAAACTTTTCTAACAACTCTCGATAAATTAAATGATACCTTCACCAAGAATTTTTCTCAACTAAGTGCAAAAGGAGAAGTAACTTTAGATTTAGAAAATAGGAAAGACCCTTTCGCAGGAGGGGTTAATATAATTGTTAAAACCGGACATGGAAAATATTTTGATGTAACAGCCCTTTCCGGAGGAGAACAAACATTAGTTGCCCTCGCATTAATCTTCGCAATACAAGAATTAAACCCATACTGCTTCTATATCCTAGATGAAATAGATGCGGCCTTAGACAAAAGAAATTCGGGCCGCCTAGCAGGATTATTAAAAAGATATATGGAAAAAGGGCAATACATTATAATCTCCCACAACGACGAAATAATCTCTCAAGCTACAAATCTATACGGAATCTCAATGCACGATGGGGTTAGTAAAAGTATAAGTTTAAAATTATAAAATCAAAAGATTTATATATCTATAGCAACTATATAATCTACTATGGCAACAACAATGCAAGTAAGTAATGAATTATTGGGCAAACTTCAAATGATGAAAATTCATGTGAAAGAAAGTTATGAAGATATTATTTGGGATTTAATAGAAGATAGAATGGAATTTTCTGAAGAAACGAAAAAGAACATTGCTGAAGCAGAAAAAGATTTCAAAGAAGGAAAAACCCACAAATGGGAGGATGTAAAAAAGGGGTTAGGCATAAATGTATGAAATTGAACTTTCGAATAAAGTAAAAAAACAATTAAAACAATTTTCTAGAGATTTACAATATAGAATTGGCATGGCTTTTGAAAGAATAAGAATACGCCCATTTCATTTTGCAAAAAGAAAACAAGGAACCCCTTATTTTATTTTAAGAATTGGAGAATACCGAGCAATCTTAGATATTAAACAAAATAAATTAATAATATTGGTTTTAGAAATTGGACCGAGAAAAAAGATTTATAAATAACTACAAATTTGAATATTTTCTTCTTGCTTCTTTCCAAGCCTTATGTTGATTTGTTCTTATCAAATATCTTCTTACTCCTTCACGAGTAATACCTTCCAAATCACTAAATTCTTGTAATGTAAACCTTTCACAAACATTTTCATCTATTCGAGAATATCTCTTACGTATTCCTGAAGGACCCCCCCTAAAACCAGTTTTAATTTTAAATTTACTTATATATTGGTAAAGAGTTTGAATAGCTAAATCTGGGATATATTCTTTTAATTCCTTAAGAGATTTTGCTCCTTTTACAATAGCTATTTCAATTTGTTTTTTTCTTTCATTTTTTTTTGGTGGAAAAACAAGCTTAAATTTAGACATATAACTTCTCAAAATATTTCTTCCTAATCTACCATTATATACTTCTTGAAGATAAAAATATAATTCATCAACATCTTTTATTCTTTCGGAAATCGCATTCTCTATTTGAACTTTTCTTTGAGACATATTTTTTAAAGATCTTTTTTTAATAGGAAGATCAATATATTTAGAACAATTATATAATATATTTCGACTTATGCCTGTTACCCCAAAAATTTCTCTAATTGAACTTGCCCCCCTATCCATTGCCTCTTGAATTTTCTCTAATCTCTCTGCTCTTATTCTTCTTGTTTTTGATAAAATCCCTTTAACTTTTCTATTTTCTCTAGGATAGCTCTTTTCTTCAACTAATGCTTTCACTAAATTCCCATAAGGCTTTCCTTCACGATGTGCAGTTCTAATTTGTTCAACTAAATCATTTCCCATATCTTCCCCTAATAATTTCAATTTAAAAACTTTCGCTTCCGGCCACAGCCAGGATATAAAAAAAGAAAAATAATAAAAAAAGAAAAAAATTAAAAAGAATCTAGTTAGTAATAACTCTCACCGAATTCTTCAGTTTTTGAAGGTTTCTTTCCGATCAATACAATTAATACAATTAATAGTACAATAAAGATTATTGCAAGAACAATTGATAAAATCATAATCGGGCTTGTTACCGCAGAACCATTCCCTTCAGCATTTAAGCTAAAAGCAACTGTATCTAATAGAGCGTCTCCATCAAGGATAGTAGCACTAAAAGAATAAGTTCCAGCTTCATCTGCATTTGCTAAAATTCTAACTGACTCACTTGAACCAGCAGAAACAGCAACAATAGTTTCAGAAGCACTTGCGTAAAGTCCACTATCAGAATTCAACATAACCTTGAAAACCTTCAACTTATTAGTTGGGTTAACAAGCAACATTGTATACTCTGCGTTTTCTCCAACATCTGCAGTCTTGTCAGTATTAGTAACAATAACCATATTTGGAAGAGAATTAACAATAGTGATTTGCTTTACTTCAGTAACAGTTTCTTCATCGCTCGCAACAGTAACTTCTAAAGAATAAACTCCAGCTTCAGCTCCAAAAGGAACATCTAAATAAAGTCTACCGCTTACAGTATCTTCTTTGTCACAGTCGTTATCACAAACTTCTAAAGGAACTAAATCCCCGAAGTAAGTTGGACCCTTAGATACACCTAATCCAGAAATTGTAGCAGTTACATAAACATCATTAAGTTCATTGTAACCCATGTTTCTTAAAACAATATCTACTGGAAAAGTTTCTCCGACATCTACTGAACTATCAGCAGTTACAGACTTCACATCAATGTAAAAAGAAGGTCTTTGAACTCTCAAAGGTATATCATCAACTTTAGTTTTATGGTCTTTACCATCTAATTCAATACTAAGATAAACAATATCTGAAATTTCATCAGTAAGCTCAAAAGGAACTTCAATCATTAATCCTTTTGTGTAAGATAAATCTTTTTCGATATCAAAAACACCAGATATTACATGATTTTCGACTGTTTCTCCTTCAATTGATACTTCAAAGTGAACTTCCGTATCATTAACCCATGACATAAAACTAGGTATTTCTACAAAGATTGTTTCACCAGCAACAACACTAACTCTAGGATCTGTCTGAGCGAACCCTTGCCAACCTGCAATTTGTCCATTAACTTCAACCGAGAAACTTCCTGCAATCTCATCAGCACTAATCACAGATACTAAAGATACAAGTACAATTACGGCCATTAAAGAAACCAAAACATTTTTGGTATTCATTTTTGTTTTCATTTTTATTTAATTATACAAAAAGGCATTGCATTTTTGTAAATCAGAAAATGGATTTCTCTTTATAAAGATTACGGTTGTTACCATTCTAAAATTAAGATGAATTAACTAAGTGTAAGGTACAACAAGTAACAACTTTTAATTGATTGTTAAGAATCCAAGTGAAAAATTAATTAACTCAAATTTTATCGTCGATAAAAAGAACTTACGCGCTTCCAATCTCTGCCCCAATTTCTCCAAGATTTTCTAAAATATATTTATGCAAATTTTGTATAATCAAGTCCTGTAATTTCTCTTTTAATCCACCCTTACATTGAGAAATATCTTCATCAGGCATTGACTCATTCCCAATAAACAATTCACAAACCATAGACTTACCTTCAAGAATACTTTTATCAGACGAGCCTTCCTTTATTTGCAATGCAGTCACACGAACTTCACAACGCCCATCACTCTTTCCTAAAATTTTATACTCCCATGTCACACTAGCCCCATCATTTACAAACTTCGCCCGCGAACATTTTACTTGCTTCTCAATATAACAATCAACATCTTCACACAAACTAGGGAAGAACCAAATAAAATAAATCACAACAATTAAAGCAATACACACCATAATCAAAGATATTATTATCACCTTCTTCTTATTTCTCATGAAAATAAAAAAGAAAGAAGATATTTAAATGTTTTTAAAAACATTTAAGCCAAAAAAATAAAAAAATAAAAAAGGGATTTCTCCCAAAAATTATAAACTTAGAAGTTTGATTTTTTCAGAAGTTGCTGCGAAATTCTTTGCAACAATTACATCTACCTGCGAATCCTCTGCTGCACTGATTGTTGCACTTGTTACAATTCCATCTACAACCAAAACAGAAACTTCTTGACCCAATCTTTTCAATGCGCCACTCAAACCCTTTGAAGAGACATCTTTCAATTCCTTCAGATTAGAGTCTAAGATAAGAGCCTTGCCACTTCCGTCAAGCTCACTAGAAAGAACCTTAAGCTTTTCCTTAATCTCAGGAGTTACTTCAAAAACTGCCTTAACAACTTTCTCACTAGGTTTTTCATTAAATTTCATCCTATTCCTATAAAAAAAATCTCTAACAGAAACCTTTTTTCTAAGATTCATCAAAACTTCTTTCCCAGTAAGCTCTTCAACTTCTTTCCCATCAGGAGCCATTGCAATGTACTTCACTTCAACATTATCAACAACATTTTGAGCAATCAACTTTCCACCACGATCCCCATCAAGATAAAGAGTAAGTTCTTTTATCTTACCTAATTCCTTTATCTCATCAGGTAACTTAGTTCCATTCATTGCAATTACATTATTAATTCCAGCTCTCAGCAAATTCAAAACATCTGCTCTTCCTTCAACAACAATAACTTCTCTTCCAGACAAATCTCCACAAGGAAGTCTTGACTTTCCATGTTCTTGAACATCGGCAGTTTTAGCCGAATCCTTAATCTGAGAAGAAATTTCTCTTGAATTAGTTGAACCTTCAATTCCTTGCATCAACTTCTTAGCTCGCTCAATAATATAATCTCTTTTGCTTCCTCGGACATCTTCTATCTTGTCTACTTCAATTTGAGCATCACAAGGCCCAATTCTCTCAATAGTCTCAATTGCTGCCGCAATCAAAGTTGTTTCTGATTGATCAAGCGCAGTAGGAACATGAATATTCCCAATAGTTTGCTTTCCTTGCCTTTGCAAATCAACTTCAATTCTACCTATCTTTCCTTCTTTCTGAAGTTCTCTCATTTCAAGCTCAGAACCAAGCAAACCTTCTGTCTGACCGAAAACAGCCCCGATTACATCTGGTTTTTCCAAAGCACCTTCGCACGTAAAACTCGCATGTATCATATACTTTATCGATACCGGACTTACTTTTGCCATATTATATATTTTCTCCGTTTAATTTATTTAAGTTATATTAACTTATTTAGAAAAATACTAGTTACTAATTCCATCCTAGCAACAAACAATGAATCTAATTGTGAATGTGATGATAATAATTTAATATTTTCTAACAATAATTCAGAGAATTGAAAGTTTTTAAGGGTTTTGGTTTAAAAATTTATTTAATCTCACAAGAAGGCGCATTTAATCTTCTATTAGATTCATATGAATCAAAAAAATCCCCCATCAAATTAAAATCTCCTACAAAAAAAGCCCTATCCAAAAAATCAGATGAGGCCCTCGCGGTTTCATCATAAGCCTCATTAAGAATCTTTTGTTTCTTTTTTAAAAAAAGACACCTTTCAAGTTTTTTATCAAGACCTTTTAAAGATAAAACCTCACTCTCATCCAAAAATCTCTGGATAGAAGATAACTCACTCTTATTTTTACTTATTTGAGAAAATATTTTTTGTTTAGGACCGGTAAAAGTAGAATAACAAACTAATCCAAAACAAAGAACAAAATTTATTAAATAAGTTCTCGCAGCAGTTTTTGCGACATTCTTAATTAATCCATTCTCCTTAAAAAAATTATAACTCTCCCTCAAATATGACATACTAAAAAAATGCATTAAACCTTTTTAAAATTAATTATCCTCAACTATCTACTCAACAACAACTCAATCTTCTTAGGGTTCCTTTTAATCTCCTTGACAATCGTAGCAGGTCCAACAATTGTAACAGCCCCCAAATCCCCTCCAGAAAGAGCCCGAACCATTCCATTTCTCATCTTGCCAAAAAAACCAGAGTTCCCATTGCCAGCAATCACAGCCAATTCAATTCCCTTAAACCCCTTAACATGCCCAATCATAGCCATAGTATCTCCAATTAAACGCGATTCCTCGCCAGACCTCAATCGCCCCTGCAAAAATAAAATATTATTTCCCAAAACAATCCCCAAAATCTTTCTCATTCTCTCATCGCCATCTAATTCTCTAATTTCTGAAAAAGGTAAAAACTGAATTGCAAATCCCTTCAACTTTCCTAATGTTTTTTTTCTTTTCACCATCTTTTATATACTCCAAAATATATATTAAATTATATATTTAAATCTTCTTGCTCAACTTAAAAATCGATTCATAAAACTCTTCTAAATTTTTACCGTGTTTCGCACTAATTCCAACCACATCATACTCCGGGAAAGCAGACTCAATTTTTTTCATATCCGCCTTCTTTAAATCAATTTTATTAGCAACAATAAGAACAGGAATTTTCCTCGCAACCAAATTCCCAATAATAGTTATATTAACCTGATTATATGGATTTTCAGAAGAATCCAACACAATCACAACCATATCCATATCATCCAACCACTTAATACTTTCAACAATCCCTTGTGTAGCTTCTTTAGCCCTTTTCTTCGCATCTTTTTTCTTAACTTTATATTTTAAAAATTCTTCATAATCAATCTTCGTAGCAATCCCAGGAGTATCAATCATTTTGAAAACCATCTTCTTACCCTTATATTCAATCTCAACTTTTTCCTTAAACTGGACATTCCGAGTCTCATGAGGCACCTTGCTCACAGTTCCAATTTCTTCTCCTGTAAAATCCCTACAAATACGATTAGCAAGACTTGTTTTTCCGGCATTCGGAGGACCATAAAATCCCAACTTAATATCTTTCTTTCCACGAAAAAGACCTGAAAAAACCCTACTAAAAAAATTTCTAAAAACTTTAATCACCATAAATTAAAATTGTAAAGATACTTTATAAATATTTCAGTGATAAAACAAACAAATCAAAATCTTTTTCTAAAATTATTTCTCCTAAAATTAACAGATTTCTTAACAACCTTCTTCTTTACCCCAAGTCCTGGCATCCCAGTATTTTTCTTAGAATACTTTTTCAAAACATAATCAACTTTTTCTCCACTCCATCCAGATTTTTTCAACTTAGAACGAATTTGATTTTCATTTAAACCTTTTTTCTTTTCAACTTGAACATAAGAAATTAAATTATATAATTCATTTTGATTTTTAAATAAAGATTTTTCATATTTTTTCTTATACCAAATTCTAAGATAAATATAAACCCCAAAACCAATCGCAATTAAAACTAAAACAAGTAAAGCAAAATAAAGCCATTTTAAATCTTTTTTAATTTCAACCATAACATCATCTCCTAAAGAAAACTTAACAATCTCTGGAGAAATAAAAACTGGCAAATTAATAAAATCAATTTTTTCAGTTGTCGCAAAACTCATTTTTTTAGGCCCCTCTAAACTAACATAAATATACCCTGATTTTGTTTCAAACTGATTAAAATCAAATTTAAGATTATTCAAATCCTCAACAACAACATAAAAAGGATAACTAGATTCTCCTGCCACATCTAAATCAAAAAGATTCAAAATAACCTCATTGCCAGAATCATATTTTGCAGAAAACTCCTTAAAATTAGAAGTCGCCTTAATATTTTCTTGGTTCCATAAAAGAATTTCATTAATATATTCAGCCTTCTTCCCAGCATAATCTCCTCTCCCAATCTCTGTTAAAAAATCCAAATCAATCAAACTCCCATCAGAATAAAAAGAAATTCCCTCAGCACTTTCACTAACAAAAATAGATTCAGGAACTTTTAAATTAAACAAAGAAGTCATAATAGGGACATATCCCTCCTCGGTTTCAGCAGTATTATATAAAACCTTAATTCCACTAATCTCTGAATCTAATTTACTCAAATTCAAAATATCCTTCAAAGAATTTTGATAAAACGTAGGATAAATAGAAATTTCATTAGTTATGTTTCCTAAATTAGATAACTTTTTCCCAATCAACCCCTCGATAGCATCTTTAGGAGAAGTAACAGAAACTGTGAATGTTTTGAAAAAAGTTCTTGCATCAGAATCAGTGACTGTTACAGAAACATCATAAATTCCAATTGCTCCAAAATTATGAACAATTTTATTTGTAGTTGTAGTCATCGCATTATCTTCAATTTCCCAAACATAAGAAGTTACGTTTTTCCCAGAACTTTCAACGCCTACAACAAATTCAGTGGGATACCCCGCCATAGTTTCCAAAGGACCAAACCCAGTTATTACTTCAAAATCTTTAATAGTAATTGTTTCTGAAAAAAGTTCCTCCCCATTAAAACTCAAAATATATTTTTCTTCTCCAACTTCATCCCCAACAGTAAAATTTACTTTATCAAGATAAACTTTTTTCTCATCTAAATCAACAACCGCTGGGACCTCTTCAATATCATAAAAATCAGAAGATGATACTGGTCCTCCAACAATTGAATACTCCAAATCCAAATTATCAATTGTAACAGATTGATCTGTATTAGCGATAATTTTAATTGGAATAATACACCCCTCTGAACAATCCATTTCAGACCCATAAGTTTCAACTAAATAAGATTGAATTAAATTTTTTAAATTAACAGAAGTCGGGAAAATCATTTCACCAACTGGTGCATATTTTTTTGGTTTTGCAAAAATTTGATAAGATGCAACTTCTTCTTTTATTGGACTTCCATAAAATCCACAACTCGGAGACCCAACATAACCAGGAACAGAATAGCCTCTTCCCCCATCTGACCGAAGACAAACATAAAAATCTTGCTTTTTTAAATTAGAAAAATCAACAGAACAAGAAAAAACATTAGAAGAAGTTATTTCTGGCAAACTACAAATTTTTGTAATAAGCATATTTTCATCACTTAAAACCATTGTTAAAGAACGAACCTCTTCATCTGGATTAATATAAGCTCCAACCTTAAACCCCGGGGCACTATCTAACTCTATTTTTTGGCAATAAGGAGTATTTTCTATTAAAAATTCACTTGCAGTTTTAGAAAAATCATAACAACCATAACTTTCAATATCACAAACCTCATCAGAAGCTTTTGTATTAAAAAATTCAACTTCCTCGTCATTTAAGATATCCACCTCAATTTGATTTAAACAAGAAACTACAGCAGTACTAGAAATTTCCAAAGAAGCCAAAGAAACTTCCTCAACATCCCCCGTTAAAACTAATCCAATAATTTTAGATTCACCAGCACTTAAACTAAGGGTCTTCGAAATTTCTGCATTAGAAGAAACATATGTTGACCCACATCCCTCTGGCTCACATGAACTTTTAAGATTATTCAAAATCATTAACTTACTCAAACTAATTTCATTCCCATATGAATCACTAAAAACCGAATTACCTGGCTCGTCACTAAATCCAATATTTAACCATCCACTAATTGTATCTCCTAAACCATATTCCTCATAAATAGAATATCCATCATCATCCATATCAAAACTCGCGCAAACAAAACCAACAATAAAAATAATTAAGAAAAATCCAAGATATTTTTTCATTTTTTACCCCCCCTCAAAATTAAAACTCCATAAATTAAACCAATACAAAATAAAGTTATAACAAAATTAAAAAAGCTAAAAAACCCGAGTTTCTCAGTTCCAACACAGGGAATAGTCTTTGGATTTAAAACACATTTATCATTTAAAGGAACAGATGTATAAACTACAGTTAAAGCATCGGCATTTGAACAATCCCCAGTTATTTCTTCACTATATGCACAAGGAGAAGGAGGGGTACATTCTTGATTTCCTATATCCTCTTCATAAACTGAAAATTCAGTTTCTTGTAAACACTCTCCTTCATCTAAATTCCATAAACAACCAATTCCATCCTCTCTAAATCTACAACCATTAGCTCCTTCACTATAAGTTAATCCAAAAAAAATTCCTACACCCTCATCAGAATTTTCACAATCATCTTCTTCAAGATAATCTTCACAAAAATTTGCAACATAACCAATATCCTCTACACATAAGCCCTGCGGTGTACAAGAATCGCCAAGGTCACAATCTCCACAATCATCCTCCCATTCTGTGTCCACACAAACCTCCCCACATTCCCTATTTCCACAACTTACACCACATCCATTAACCACAACATTATCACAACAAATTTCAATATCATAACCTTCAACCTGGGTAAGACTTATGTGACCATTAGTCGCCGAAGACAAATATAAAAGAGGACTACCAGCCACAGCAGAAAAAGAATCACACAAACCACAATCCACATTTTCTATACAAACACCTAAATTATATACTCCTGAAATCTCAGTAGTTGAAATATGAGAATTATCTGCATTAGATAAATACACAAAAGGAGAATCACAAGATGTTGAAGAAAAATCCTCCTCACAACATACAGCATATTTATAATTTACATAAGGGAATTGAACATGTGCATTTGTCTGACTTGAAAATCCAATAATCTCATAATCCTCACAACTTTCAGCAAGTCCAACACTACAGCCCGCATTAACAAAACCAACTAGCAAAACTAAACACACAAATAAAATTACACCAACTTTTTTCATACAATGACGAAGAAAAATTATTATTTAAATCTTTGGAGATGTTTCATAAAAAAAATTATCTCGGAAGAATTTGATAAGTTCTTCCCTCCAAATCAAAATGAACTGCTTGCCCTTTTGAAGGGGGCATAACAATTTCCGTCCCCCCGAATTCTTTTTTAAAATAATAACTGGAAAAACTTTTTACAATTTCTAAATGAGTAACAATTATTAATCCCTCAGCATCATCTTTTTCATCATTTAAAATTATCATTAATTCTTCTAAATTTGGAATATCCCCAAAACTTCCTCTTGGAGCATCCCCTCCAGACCAGAGGTAAGAAATTGCTTTAAATCCTGGAGAAATCAATTGTGGAACTAATACTTCTGAACTATCTAATGCCCTCGGAGCTGTTGAAGAGATAATTTTTGCAGAACCCCCCTTTAAAATTTCTTTCATACTTTTACCTAAAAATTCCATTTGTTGACGACCAGAATCATTTAATCTATATTCCTCTTTTATCTTAGAATAATTTCCATGTCTTGCAATAAATAAATGTTTCATGTAAAAAAAAGGATATTTATACTTTTAAAAATTTATCCCTTTCATCCAATCATAACAGCCAACGGCTTCAACTTCGCAACAGGCTTTCCTAAATTTAAATTTCTACAAACATCAATAACCTCTTCAATATCTTTGTAACTTTCAGAAGACTCTTCAATCAAACCTTTAACACCGCCACACTCTAAACAAACATCTCTTTCCTCCAAAATCTTTTCAGCCTCTTCTTTAGTCAAGCTTTTCCGTGCCTCAGTTCTACTTTTCGCCCGACCAGCACCATGAGAAGTTGAACCAAATGAAAGGTCCTCTGCCTCTTTTGTTCCAACTAAAACATAACTTGCAGTCGCCATTGAACCAGGAATTAAGACAGGCTGGCCAACTTTTCTATAAATCTTTGGTACCTCTTTTCTGCCAGGGCCAAAACACCGAGTCGCACCCTTACGATGAATCAAAACTTCTCGCCCCTTATGCTCTTCAAACTTCGCAATATTATGACAAACATCATAAACCATTTCAATTTTCGCCTTCGGGAAATATCTCTTCAACAAATCCCTCATCTTATGCATAATAATCTGACGATTACAAAAAGCAAAATTCACAGCACAATTCATCGCACTCAAATACTTTTTCCCAAGCTCAGACTCAATCGGCGCATTAATTAATTCTCTATCAGGAAGATTATCAATTCCAAACTCATTCTCCATCAACTTAATATAATCAGTAGCAACCTGATGCCCCAATCCGCGAGAACCACAATGATTCATAATCACAACAGAATCTTTTTTCAAATGAAAAACTTTTGCAATTTCCTCTTCAAAAATTTCCTCTACACTTTGAACATCAATAAAATGATTTCCTGCTCCAAGAGTTCCTAATTGAGAAAACCCTCGAGAAAGTGCCTTCTGGGAAATATCTTTAGGGTCAGCCCCAGCAATACAACCATTTTCCTCAGTCCTCTCCAAATCCTCTTTTAAAGCCAAACCATTTTCCAAAGCCCACTTCGAACCTTTTTTCAAAACTTCCAAAATATCCTCACGGCTCCTTCTCTCACCACCACGCCCAACTCCAGACGGGATAGTTCTCTTAATATCATGAATAATCTCTTTTCTTTTTTTCATAAATTCTTTCACAGAAATATCTGTTGAAAGCAAACGCACACCGCAATTAATATCATAACCAACTCCGCCAGGCGAAACAACTCCTTTCTTCACATCAAAAGCCGCCACACCTCCAATTGCAAACCCATATCCTGAATGAATGTCGGGCATTGCAAAAGAATAATCAATAATCCCTGGCAACATCGCCACATTCGAAACCTGTTGCAAAGAAAAATCATCAAGACCCTCCAACAACTTCTCTGAAATAAAAATCCTTCCAGGCACATTCATCTTTCCTTTCTTTGGAATTTCATAAATATTCTCAGATATTTTCTTAATTTTTATCATCTCTAAAGAAAAATTATATTCTTTATTAAATTAACTCTCTAATATCTATGTGTGAAAGAATTGGTAAGAATCCATATATTTAAATAAACAATTACAAATTCCAAAATATGATAAAAGAACATGCCTTAAGAGGACACCATCTGGGAATACTTAAAAAATATATTCAAGGAGCAAGACCTAAAATGTTAAATGCTATCCAGGCCTTAAATAGAAACTATGGAAATTTTGCAGGCGTTGCTGCAAGTAAAATAGATTTAATGATATCAGATCCAGAAAATCAAATTTTAATAACCACTGGCTTAGATGATATTTGTAATTCAAAATGCCCTTATAGAAAGGAAAACTCTTGTCAAAGAGATGACCAAATAATTACTGATGAAGAAGCTGCTAAATTTGATAGGAAATTTATTGAACAATTTGGTCTACAAGCTGGGAAAAAATACTCTGCTAATGATTTAATAAATATACTAAACCAATAAGCTTAAAAGCCATATTCAATAAATCATATTATGGCTATAGAAAAAGGCAACAAGATAAAAGTAGAATATGAAGGTAAATTAGAAGACGGCCAAGTTTTCGATTCCTCAAAGGGAAAAGAACCCTTAGCATTTGAAGCAGGCGAAGGTCAAGTAATCAAAGGATTTGACGAAGCTGTGATAGGAATGGAAAAGGACCAAGAAAAAGAATTCTCAATTGAACCTAAAGATGCTTACGGCGAAATAAAGCCTGAATTAACACAAGAAGTTCCTAGAGACGCCTTACCAAAAGACCAAGAACCAAAAGTAGGTATGGGATTAATGCTATCTGCTCCAAATGGGCAACAAATGCCCTCTCAAATTACAGAAGTTACTGATGAAAAAGTAGTTATCGACATAAATCATCCTTTAGCTGGTAAAAAGCTAATCTTTAATATTAAAATTGTGGACATTGAATAAATTCAATAGAATTATAAGGAGGATAAGTATAAGATGAAAATATATGTAGGAAATTTGCCTTGGAGCGTTGACGAAGAAGGCTTGAAAAAGCTTTTCGAGAGTTTTAATCCTGAAGAAGTTTCTTTGATCAAAGATAAGTTTAATGGACGATCAAAGGGTTTCGGTTTTGTAACAATTGCAGACGATGCATCTGCTAAGAAAGCAATTGCTGACATGAACGAGAAAGAAGTTGATGGAAGACAATTGAAAGTGAACGAAGCAAAACCAATGGAAGATAGACCAAAGAGAGATTTTAATCGTGATGGCGGAAATCGTGGAAACTTCGGTGGAAACCGTGGTGGCGGAAATCGTTCTGGCGGAAGCGGCGGTCAACGAAGATTTTAGATTTTTAATCTAGAATCAAACTTTTTTTATTTTTTTTATTTAATTGTTTGTTTATTAATAGAAATCCCACGAAGTAGTTCGGGGATTTTGAAGAGAGGTAGTTAAATTGAATTTTTTCATTTACTTCTAACTTTATTTTTTTATTTCAATCTTATAACATTCATTAACAAAAAAGGCTAATTGCACAGTAGCCATAGTATATGTAAGTGATTCCCAATTATCAATTTTAATAGAATGAGCCTTATGAGCTATTTTATGTCTAAGAAAAATCATTTTACTCACCGTATTAATCATTCTTATTATTTTTTCTTGATCTTTTGGAAGTGCAAAATCTGCACCAAAATTTTTTACTATAAATTTTGTAAATCTTTTTTCAATATTGGGAGCGTGCTTTTCGGCAAGATTAGGAATTTTTCCCTTAAATTGAGCCAACCTTTCTTTCTTTTTCTGAGAAGAAATCTTATTGAAGTTTTTACCAATCTTTAATAAATCACATAATAAAACAATGTCTCTTATATTCTGAAAGTTCATTTCTTCTGCTAAAATTTCTGAAAGTTTTATTTTATTTTTATTTATTTCTTCCAACTCTTCTAAATTGGCTTTAACCGAACCTAACTTTTTTTCTTTTTTCAAATCTTCTAAAGTAATAATTCCTTTGTCTAAAGATTCCTTAAAAATTTCCTCCAAAAAGTATTCTAAGCAGGAAACTAAAAAAACAATAAGTTGAATTCTTGATTGATATTGTTCTCTCTTTCCAAATTTCATCATCATAATTTTTCTTTCAAGATAAAATGCATCAACAATCTTTTTTTCAAAAGTTTTATATAAATCTTTCTTTCCCGAAAAATCTCTATTCTTCAAGATTCTATCAATTTTCATTTTCTTCTCAACTTCACTAACAAATCCCTCCTTTAAATTATTTTCTACCCACTAGGAAACAAACTAAAAGCCCCTTTCTGAATCAAGAACAAACTTATAATTATTATTATCGGAGCAGGCACAGCCATAACAGTTGAAATCAAAATAATTATAGCAAACACAATATCCAAAATACTTACCAAGCTCAAACCCCAAACAAAAATAAAACCCTTAAATAATAAAATCAAACCCAACTTAAAAATAAACCCCTCTGAAAAAACATCAAAAATTCCAAATATCAAAAACACAAGCCCAATAAATACATCTAAAATTCCCAATACTTTAACTATCATCTCAATAAATCTTAATAGGAGTTTTTAAGTTTTACTTAACTTAAAGAATAAATTCCTGCCATCGCAGCCACCGAACTTCCAACTAATAATGCAGCAAGACCTTTTTTAACAATAGGATTTTGACCACTCAATTTCTTAGAAATTCTCTCAGATTTCCTAATCCCCATTAAATCTCTAAACATATCAATAGAATATCCCATCGGCCATCCAGTAATTGTTGAAAAAGCCATTCCAGTTCCCACCCCAATCGCTATTTTTTTTATATCTGTTTCTCCAGAAGCTAAATAAATTAAAGGCCCAATCACAAGATTTATTGAAGCAGAATATCCCAAATCATGAACATATTGAATACTCTCTTTTGTTTTATCATTAATATTAAACTTCTTCCTTGAAAAATCTCTCCCTTTTGAAAAAAGAGAACCAAACCCAAGATATGAAACTCCAGAAATTATTGCTCTTGCCTTTAAAGAAACACTATCATTCATCCCCGCCACAAAAACTTCAAATCCCGCATAAACAGGACTCGTCGGGACAAGCAATCCAGTAGTATCCACTAAATGACCCTTTATTTTTCTTGTTATATTTTTTAATTTCATTTAAACATTCTCAGAATTAGGTTTCTGAGGCACCACACCTCAAAAATATCAATTATTAATGGTTTTTAAATCTTTCAAAAAAACCTCTCCATTAAAGTTAAATTCCAAATCTTTTTTATTTTACTTAATTATTTTATAAGTCCATTCTTAAAATCAATTTATCAGAACCATCTGGATAACCTTTCTTAATTATATTAATATCCTTAAATCCAATAGAATGATAAAAATTTCTTGTGGATATATAAGGAAGATAATCTTCTGTCTCTGCAAGAGTATCTACTTCAATTTGATTTATTTTATTTTTTCTACAAAAATCCACAAGTTTTTTAATTAATTTTTTTCCTAACCCTTTTCTTTGAATATCTTTTTTTACAGCAGCCCATTTAATTAAACATTTTTTATTTTTAATTTCATAAACTATAAATCCTAAAATAAAATTATCTTTTTCTACAAGAACAGAATATCTCTCTAAATCAATTTTAAGTTGCTTAACTGCCTCAGAGGTAAACCATTCTGGCAAATTTCTTACAATATTAATTATCTCTTCTTCTGTTTTCATTTTATCCAACAAACTTCAAAATCTCCTTCCCCACAATTTCATTCTCCCCAATCATTTCAAAAAGAGTATTATGAGTTCTTCCAGAAACATACAAACTCTTAACAGAAACACCTTTATCTTTTAACTCATCATCAAAAACATCCATCTGCTCAAAACTAAGCAAATTATCATTAGTCCCCAACGCCAACAAAAACTTTGTTTTCTCTCCACCATTAACATGAGAAACAGGCGACGCCTCAATCCGCGTCATCTCTCCTAAAATAGATTCCATAACTAAATTAACCCAAAGCTTTTCATTTTCGATTGTTAAATCATAAGGCCCAGCCAAACCAACAACCCCTGCAACATCCTTCATCCCATAATCTCTCTCAGTCAAACCATAGAGAGCAGAAAGATGCGCACCAGCAGAATGCCCAACCAACACAACCTCATAATTCTCCTTCAACTTAAACTTCTTTTTATTTGCATCAACATAATTAATAACCGAAGCAATATCCCTCAACTGATCCTCCGCCTTCGCATTTGGAGCAAGCCGATAATTCATATTCGCAACACTATAATCATTTTCATACAAAAACCACGCAACACTTGAAATATAATTTTTATCCCCAGCAACCCAACCGCCTCCATGCACAATTACGGCCAAAACATCAGAATATTCCCCAGACGAATAAAAATCAAAAGTCTGTTTATTTGCAGAACCATATACAATATTACTTTTCAAAAAAGGCCGAACATCATTTGGGACAGGATTATTATTTCCCATTCTAATTTTAGTCATCAAAATAAAAACCACAAATATCATAACCAAAATAATCAAAACAATTTTCCATGTCGGAGTTTTTTTAGCCATACAAAATACAAGAAAAAAGAGATTATATATTTAACTCAATCACATAAAAAACTAAACAGAAGAAACTCTTTTTCTTTTAGGCCTAAAATCTTCGAGCCTAAAAACATTTTTCCCATCAACAATTCCCCCTAATCCATCATCTTCTACTTCTCCTTTAAAATAAACTGCAAGCCTATTAAATTTTAATACTGCATAAAGACATCTAAGTCTTTCATCTCCAACAGACTGCCCAGCTAATAATTTGCATGTCTCTGCCAATCCAAGATATCTTTCATATTCACTCATAAATATCTCTCCAAAACTCTATTTATAAAATTTTCTATAAACCTATTCCTTCCAACAAAACAGCTTCAACTGCCTCAACTTTTCACTCTTTAAAGTCATAGCAATTGCAACAGACTGAGCATAAATTTCTTTGCCCGAAATATAATCATGAGCACAAACAGAATTTAACCCGCAAATTATTGCATCACATTCTAAATCCGGAATTCGAGATTCAATTAACTCATAAACCTCTCCAGCATTATTCTCACTAACCCCCCCCATCTCTGCAAATAAAATTTCCACCCTCATATCATTATTTAACTCAATCTCCCTCAAAACAGAAAGTTGCAAATCATAAAACTTTGATGACGAATCAGATTTCCCAATATAGCCCTGATTAATAACAATCAACAAAACAATTGCAATTAACATAACTGCAATAAAAGCCTCTATAATTTTTATCCAACCACGATTATTCATCACCATATTCTAATATTAATAACCCCCGGCTTTATATTTGCTTCATTATCAATATACTGGACAGGGACATCTCTAATATAAACTTCCGAATTACTCTCTCCAGTCTCTGTTTCAGCCAAAATCACATCTTTATTATTCTTAAAAATAATCCCAACCTTATTCTCTTCAGGAACATTCAAATTCTTATTTTCAAAATCATTAATAAAATCCACAACTCGCGATTCAAAAACATATTCTTCCACAAGAACTGAACCTATTTTTCCAACCCCACAACTCCCTCCATCAAAACTTTCTCCTATAAATTCTTCCTCTGAGAAATACGCTTTAAAAAAACTTTTATCAGAATCAATCTGCAAATTTCCAGAACCAAAAAAAGAAACAACAATTTCTTCTCCATCTTTCACAATAAAATTATTCCCTAACTCCAACTCACTTAGACCAACTTCTACACAAGTTACTGCCTCTTCACCAGGAGGAAAAGAAATCAAAATAGTAGTCAACTCAGTAGAAAATTCTCCAATCAATTCTTTCTCAAGAGAATTTAAAATATTTTCCTTATCTTCCCCTGTTTTAAAAGACGGCTCTAAAGCAGAATATAAAAAAAGCAAAAAAGTTACAAAAATCACAAATGACAAAATTATTCCAACATGCGATGCTCTTTTATCCCCCCTCTTTATCATAAATAATTAAAGAAATCTCCATTTATTAAGTTGGCGATTAAAACAACAATCTTTTTATAGCACAAATTTAAACCAAAGCTATGATAGCAGATCCAATTCCAATATCCCAATACAATCAAATAAGTGATCATCTAGATTGCCTTGGAGAAAATGTAATTCGAAGAGAAGAAGACAAGCCCGCCCTTAGAAAAATTTCAGGAAGAGTTGGAGATTTCACATATCATATGCTCCTAGATCAACTAGGAGAAAGGGTAAATAACAGACATTTTCATGAAAAAAGAATAAATGAATATTTCTCAAATTTAATTGCTCAAAGAAAAGGAGGGAATGGAAAAGATTATTTCAAAGACACAAAATCTATTTTACCCACAATAAAAGAAGTTGGAAGCCTAACTTATCTAGAAGAAATTTTTGGTGGAACCCCTCCTTGCACTCGAAGAAGACAAGCCTTTCGAGGAGTGCCCTTTTCTTTATTTGATTCTCATTTCCATTCATACGCACACATAAGAAAATATCTTTTAAATTCAAAAGAACCAGTAAATATAATTCGAGCAGACGCACATGGAGATTATTGGGAAAAAGAAAAAATTGATGGAAGTTCCTATGTTTATCATTTATTAAAAGACCCCGCAATCCAATCAAAAATTAGAAAACTAATTGATCTTTCTGGGGAAAAATCTTTTCAAAAAGTATCAGGAGAAGTAAATAATGTCCAATATATTGCCTCTAGTATAAAAGATCTCCCAATTATTAAAGGACCTTCAATAATAGATGTAGATTTGGATGTTCATGAAAAAAGTAGCGAAACAGGTAGATGGGGAGGAACTTGGTATAAAAGATTCTCAAATACATCAGCAGAATATTATAATCAACAAGAAATAATTGTTCATCCTAAATTTGTTGCAAGAACATTAAAAAATAAAATAGAAGACCCACGACTAATCTTAATTGCTACAGAAAGAGCTTGGAGAAATAGATTTTTCTTTTGGACAATTGAAAGAGATTTTTTAGAAGAACTAGCTGCTTAATTTAAAAAAGCAAACCCGCCCCCGTCGATATTAAAAAAGACATCAGCACCAACGCAAAAGAATGACGCACCCCTGCTTTAATCGTACCCTCCGAAAGTTTCCCAATTACAAGCCCACTAAAAAGCCCCTGAACTAAAAGCAAATACAAAAAGGCACTCGACAAATCCCCTTCATTAACATCAGCACCACCAACAGTTGAAAGACCTGTATCTGCAATTCCAGAAACCATCGGCAAAATCTTAAATTGCATCACTAAAATAATTATAATAAAAACAAAGAAAATAATATAGCCCTGTACAACCAAAGTTGAAATCGCAGCCTTTCTTTCTTTCTTTAATTTATCAGACATAGTAACAGCTCCAGCAACAGCCTCCAAAATCTCGCCAATATCTCCTCCTGCTTTTTCTGCCTGCCCAATCAAAGTCAATGCACGAGAAATTGTTTTATTCCCAACATCTCTAGAAAAAACCTGCAATGCTATATTCAACGAAATCCCTAACTTAATTTGATTCGCCAACTTCTTAATATTCTCACTCAAAACCCCATATGACCTATTCCTAACATTAATAATACTTTTACTAATCGGCGTCCCTGTTTTAACACTCTCAACCAAATTCCGAGTAAACTCCAAAAACATTTCTTCCTTTTCACGCGAAACATTTGAATCATGAATCACTGATAAAACAAAAGGTGTAACCCCAAATAAAATTCCCAAACCTAAAACAAAAAAGAAATATTGTGTTCCAATAAAAAACACAGAAATTCCAAATACAACTAATGCCAAAATAATTCCAGCCCAATGTATCGCTTTTATTTTCATTCCCCAGCCCCCTGTAAATGCAAGAAAGTCAAAAATGCCGCATTAATAACCCCCACACCCAAAATCATCACCAATGTAATCATCCCCGTACTCAAAGCAATTCCAAGCCCACTAATTTTCATCATCATTAACAATAACATCAAAATCATCGGCGCAGCAATCACAACACTAATATAAATATCCATAAAAGTTTCAGCAGAACGCGTCTTTTTTTCACGCTCCAATTTATAATCAAAAAGCAAGCTCTCTGCTCTCTTTTCAAAAAAAACAGGCAAATTCCCCCCAGAATTAATCGTAGTCGCCAAACCATTAAACAATTCCTTCAAACTTTTACTCGGAGAATTAGAAGCACTTGTCCTCAAAGCAGTAACTAAATCATAACCAAGAACATTAATCTGATTTATTAATTTTTTAAATTCTTTTTCCAAATAAGGATATTCATGGGTAGCAATAATTATTTCAAAAATCTTACTCGGCTCAACCATAGAACCTGAAATAGAAGACATATGAATTGTTGCAAAAGGCAACTCTCTATTAATTCTAGTCTCATAAGATTTCTTCTCCAGAGAAGGATAAAAATACATAAACGCAAAGGTAATTCCAGGGAGAACAATCAAAATCCAAAAAACAGTCAAAAATCTCATAAGAAAATTTTCCTTAACTAATGAAATAAAAGGGGGAGCAGAGCTAAGATTAAAAAACATAAAAAACAAGAAAATAAAAAATCCCGCAATCATAGACAAGCAAGTTGTAAAAAACATCGTTGAAAGATAAGACTTTGGCATAAATCTCAAATTAGATTTAACTAAATCTCTCTCCACCATTTCAAACTTCCGCGCCTCCAATAATTTCTCAGAATAATTTGAAAAAAAACTATTTGCAAGCTTAACATAATTACTCGGCTTAATAATTCCCTTAGGCGCAACTTTCTCTTCTTTTTCAGACAATCTTTTCAAAGTCTTTTTTTCAAATTCAGACATCTTAATATTACCATCAGAATTAATTATTTTAGGAGAATGAATACTTGGCTTCGCCTTGGACACAACTTTCTCTTCTTTGCCCTCAACCTTTACAGAGGGCAATTTCTTAATTTCTAACTTATCTTTCTCCAACATTTTCTTCAAAGAATTTATCTGAGAATTAATCATTTCTTTTTCTTCAACCGACTTTGCCTTATCTAAATTACCATGAAGCAAATCAAGTTCATGAAGCACTTCTAAATCACTCTTTTTCATAATAAAAACAAGCAAATTGTGTTATTAAATATTTCTCTAACCTTTCATCCCAAACTTCCGTAAAACTTCTGCAGGATTTTTATGATATTCATTAATAATTTTCTGCACAGCTTTAAATTCAAAAATTTTAGACATCTGCATTTTATACAAAATTTGAACTCTTCTCTTAAATTCAACATCAAGCTCTTGCATATTCAAACCATATCTTCGAGAAATCTTTTCAAAAATTTTACTATTTCTCTTAAAATAAAAATTATCTTCCCTAGCATTCCAAACAAAAGGGGTGTTAGTCATTGCAACACCATCATTATTAACATTAACGATCTCAACAATTTCTCTCAACTTTCTAGTCTCTTCTTTTTTCACAATAGCATGAGTCATGATGCAAACACAATCTAAAACATTCAACAATGCAGGAGAAAGTTCAATCGGAGGAGTCTCCAATCTTTTAATCACAGTGTCAACAGAATCTGCATGAATAGTTGAAATTGAAGAATGTCCAGAAGCCATACCCTGAAATAAAACAAATGCCTCCTTCCCTCTAACCTCTCCAACAATAACATAATCTGGATTCTGCCTAAATGAACTTCTCAATAAAGTAAACAAAGTAATCTCCCCAGAATCTTTTGCACCAGTAGCCCCACGAGCAACAGAAGGCAACCAATTTTCACGAGGCAAATTCAACTCACGCGTATCCTCAATTGAAACAACTCTCGACTCAGGAGAAATAAAAAAAGCCATCGCATTCAACAAAGTCGTCTTCCCCGAAGAAGTTCCTCCAGCAATTAAAATATTCATTTTATACTCAATCAATAACCAAAGATAAGCCAACATCTCAGGACTCAAAGTTTTAAAATCCAATAACTGCGAAGGCGTCCAAGGAGTTTTAGTAAATTTCCTAATTGTAAAAGTAGGCCCACGCGAAGTAACATCCTCCGTATAGGTTGCATTAACTCTCGACCCATCCTCTAAACTTCCATCTAAAATAGGATTTGCATAAGAAATATATTTCCCACATCTTTGCGCAAGCTTCTCAGTAAAACTCGTCAACTTATCAACTTCCTTAAACAAAACATTTGTCTGCATATTTCTATAAATCCTATGAACAACATAAATTTTAGCATCAGCACCATTACACTCAATATCCTCAACATAATAATCTTTCAAAAAAGGCTCAACCTCATTAAACCCAATAAAATCCCGCGCAAGATAATAAAAAATCTTCTTATAACTTTCATAAGAAATATTCATTCCAAATTCCACAGCCAAAAGTTTAAACATTCTATCAATATAAGCTAACAAACTCTCAACACCTTTTTCAACAATTGTATCAAAATTAATCATATCCTTCATAGCAGAAACCAACTCATCTTTATACTTCATTTCTTGCGCATCCAAAACCGGCTCTTCAACTTCATAAACAATTTCAGAAATTTTTGAATCCCAATGAATATGTGCGAATGCAAACGGCGCAATCAAAGCATATCTAATATTAACTTTTGTCTTATCAGAAATTCTCTTCAATTTTGGGACAACAGGATTAAAATCAATCTCGACCTTTGGATAATTTTGGACCCCTGTTACTTTTTTATTCCCAAACATTTTAACCTAACTCAAAATTAATATTTAATTTATCTTCAATCATTTTACTTTCAACAAATAATTTATGCGCTGTAGGGCCAGAACTCAACAATTTTATTTCTTCTTCACCCTCATAAGTTAAACCAAAATCATTCTGGAAATCCATTTCCAAAGTGATATCATTATATTTACCCTTTTCAATAGTCTTCGCAAAAATAATATCAGAACCTCCTGCCGAAACTGTTTTATCAAATTCAGAATATGCATATCTACTTTCTAATTCAAATAAAATTTTATTTTGCACTCCATCAATTGTCAAAGCCCCCTTCTTAATCACAAGTTCAATTGATCTTTTATTCCCAGGAACATCACGGATAGAATCAATTTGTAAATTAATTTCCTCCATCATTTGAATTGTCTGTTCAATAATTGCTTTATCTTGAAGCTCTTCAATTTTAGGTTTAACAAAAGCCAACACCAATCCAATTAAAGCAAATGCAATCAAAGTATACACAACAGTTTCTACCCAAACTTGTCCAGACTTACATCCTCTTTTTCTCGTAACCTTTAGGTTATTCATAAACAATTAAACAGATTTTAATTTATATAATTAACTAAAAACGACTCAAAAAAAATATTGATAATACTTTTATTTAATATCGTAAATAGGATGATATCCCTCTTCCGAATATTTTCCTTTAATTCTATGTTCACATTTTAACTTAGTATGACAATAAACCTTAAATCCCTTTTTTCTTGCAGATTTTATAAAATATACATCATCGCTACTTTTTAGATTTCCTGGAAGATCAAGTAAACCATATCTCACCACCTTAAAGACCTTTTTAGAAATTAATATACAGCCCGCAGAAGGGATTGTTACCTCAATACATTTTCCACTATTTTCTTCTTCAGGAGTTAAATGTCTCCTTAAATCCTCAGGCCCCCTTATAAAATCTGGAAGTTTTTCTTGTTTTTTTAAAATATCAAAAACTTCTTGGGGGGCATCTTTCCAAACCACAGATCTTAATTTTTGTTTACCATCAATTTTAAAATAATTATGATAAATCCCACTAACAATATTTTTATTTTGTTTTAATAATTCTAAAAGAATATTTTTTGGAATAATAACATCTGAATCTACCATAAAAACAAAATCATAATTATTCTCAAGAGCATAATCAAGAATCTTATTTCTACTATGAATCACTCTTTTCAAAGCATACCCTTCTTGAAAATTATCTCTTATTACATTAATCCCTTTTATCTCTTTAAGCTTATTAAAATAAAAATCCTCTTTAGAATTATCTATTATTAAAATATCAAAATTTGGATATTCTATATTCTTCAATGCTTGCAAAAATTCATCTTCACAATAGTTCATTCCAATATAAGTAGGAGAAGCAACTAAAACTTTGGGGTCCATAAAAAAGAATGAATACTTTTAATTTATATAATTAACTAAAAACAATCTCTAATCTCTAATCTTGAATCAGAAACCTCACACTGAATTCCGTTAACAACAGGTGCAATTTTTATTGACTCTGGTCTTACATTTGTATCAAAAACATAAGTCCTTCCAGAATTCATTTCAGGAAAAATTAATCCCTCTTGAAAAATCCCCTCTATAAAATTTATAAGCCGGGGATAACTTGCCCCCTCTCTTAATTCAAACTTATTAGAATTCCCATTAACAATTATCGAAACAGTCAGAGATTCTATTTCAATTTCTCCAACATCAACAGAAAATCTGAACCCCCCGTTCGTTTGATAACAAGTATAATCATCATTCAAACTAACTTTATCAAAAATAAAAGAACACGCTTCAGACTCTGCAATATTATCTTTAATTATTCCCTTAACAACAACCCAAATAATTGAAACTAAAACCAAAACAAATGCAACAAGAATCACCATCGTAATAACCCCCGACAACGCTTTTTTATTTTTCATTTTAAACTAATAATCTATATCCATAATTTTCATCACAGACATGATTTGTTTCTCCTTTTTCAGATTTACCTCTAAGAACAGGAATTAAAATAACTTCGCTAGCACCCGAAACATCATGAGTATATTCTTGAACTCCCCCAACACTTACTCCAGAATCACCAAGAGATTCCAAATCAGAACTACCTCCTCCAATAATTTTTATCTTCATCTCCTGAATTGGGACATTCCCATTATTTGAAACAGTAAAAGTATTTGCCACATCATAACTTGCATCAAACTGAACCTCATCACAAACAAGCTCAATATTTTTCCCGAACTTCATAACAGCTTCCTGAGTCATTCCACGAAACCATAAAAAAATAATTAACGCAATAACAACAACTATGGCAATTAACAAGACAGTTGCAATCACAGGAGACACACCTTTTTTCTTCATAAATAAAAATAGCAAGAGATGTTTATAAATTTAATTAGAATAAAATTTCAAATAAAATACTTAAAAATCCCCCCAGGACCCCCTTAAACAACTTCCCTAACTTTCGCACCATTACAAGTAACCTTTCTCTTCCCATTTTCAGTATCTTGATAACGAAAAGGCAAAATTTCAATTTCAACAATTTCCTCATCTAAATTAAAAGTTTGCAAAACTGAATCACTATCCACAATTAAAAAATTTTTTGCATCAACTGACGAAGCAAAGCTCATTCCTTCCCCCTCAGTTAAATCCTTCGTAGCAATCTTCTGCTCTTCACCAGTCGTCGCATGAATATAATACCCCCCAACATCAAACCTTCCATTATTTTTTAAAGTAAAACTCAAAACATTATTTTCATAACTTATTGAATCTAAATAAACAGAAACCCCATCAGGACACTCTAAAGGATCATTTGGTACATAACTTTTCATCCAACTAAAAATCAAAACACTCATAGCCAACACAGCTGACACTAGCAAAATATATCCAATCATCACACTAATTCCTTTTTTATCCTGTAACAACATATTTCTCCCCATCAGTTTCCTGAGCAAGAACAAAATAAAAATTCTGTCCTGGTTTTAAATCAAAAGAATAATCTACTCCCCCAAAAGTAATTTCAAAAGGGCTATCCAATTCAGTAATAATTTTTCCAGGAGTCCTAAAATCTTGAGGATCACAAAAACTTCCAACACAAATATCTCCTGCGCTAACTTCTTCATAAGTTAAAACAATTAATCTATCATCAACCCCCATAATAAAAACAATTTCCTTATCGGCCCCTGCATATCCATCATACTCTCCAGAAAACTCTCCCAACAAAATTTCCATATCTTTATCTAAATAAACTCCATGTTCCAAAACATTTCCTCCCTCAATACCCAACTCATCACCTAAATCCATTAATCGAGAGTCTGGTTTTTTCTTAGAATAATTTGACGCTGCTGCAAATCCAATAATAACTGCAATTAAAACAATCGCTGCTAGAAGATAAAACTGCCCCCTTTTATTTTGCATAAAATTCTAAAGAGAAAATTGTTTATTAATGTTTTGATAAAAAAAGATTTATATAACTAAATTACCTAAAAAAATTATGACATTAAAAGAGTGGATTAAAGCAGATTATGGAAGAGGTGCAATTTACGCAATTATAATTAGTGCGCTTTTTTTAGCATTAGTTTTTATTATACCCATTATTCCATTAATTCCCTCCATTATATTCTTAATTACATCCTTAGTATTTTCAATAAAATCTTTTAAAAATCAAGGATTTAATTGGAAAGCACTAATTGCTTTAATAATCTCAATTCCAACCTCAATTGCTTATTTCTTTATACTTTTATTAATAATAGCTTTTTCTGGGGGAATGTAATAATTTTTAGAAAATTAATGTAGACCAGAAGCCAGCTCAAAACAAACTGAAAAAGCGACCTTTCTTCTTCCTCAACTCTGCGACCCACTCAGCATCCAAACAGATATTTAGGGCTGCTCCGATCAAGGCCTGACCCAATTCACATCTGCAAGATCAAAGCGGACAAAGCGTCAATGTCGGAATCAAGACTTTTCCAACCCACTTATCACCAACTCCCTTGCAGTCTGCCTAAAGTCCGTTTGCAAATAGCGGAGGACTAACCCGCCAACCTGTCTACAAAAACAATAACACATAAAGGTTTATAAAACTAGTTGTCTACACTTAATAATGGTAAAAACAGGCCTAGAGGGCATAGCACAAACCCCATTAAATGATGATATGATTATAAACCGAAATAAAACTTTCGAAAAATATTTTCCAATGGTTAAATCAGTTACAAGAGAACTTGCTTTTAGCCTCCCAGAAAATACAGAAATAGCAGATTTACTTCAAGATGGCTCAATTGGATTAATTAATGCCATAGATAATTATGACCCAAAAAAAGGAGGATTCAGTAGCTTTACTTATTGGAAAATAAAAAATGAAATTTTAGAAGGATTAAGAGACAGGGATACTTTTGGAAGGACCACCCTTGACCTTAAAAAAAATATTGCAAAAACTCAAGAATATTTAAGACAAGAATATGGGGAAGAACCATCCACGCAAGAAATTTCTGAAAATATGGAAATCCCAGAAACACAAGTTATTGAAGCATTAACAATAAAAAAAGTCTCTCTAGATATTATGAAAAACGTCTCTCTAGAAAATACAATATATGTAAATTTTAATTATCGTTTCAAAGATGGTTTAAAAAAATTACAAGAAAAAAGACAAAGAGAAATCTTAAGGGAAGCAGTAAAAGAAAATTTATCTAAAAAAGAACAATATGTTGTCAAGGAAATTATGAATGAATCTCCAATAGAAGAAATAGGCAAAACATTAGAATTATCTGGATCAAGAATTTCTCAAATATATGGGAAAGCAAAAAAAACACTCAAAACACATTTAGCCATCACATTAGGAGAAGATTTCAAACCTGAACCCCAAAGAGAAATTACATTAAACCCGAATGTTCAAACATATACCCCAGCCCAAGCAGCAAAATATCTTGAACTTTTAGAACCACAAATAAAAGACTTAGAAAAAACAGGAAAATTACCTTTTGTTAAAGCAAATGGGGAATATGTTACAACACAAGGTGCTCTTGATATAATCAAAGAAAGACCAAAATCTCCTGCCCAAGCCAAAGTTTATTATCGGAATAATACTCCTCCAACAGAAAGAGAAGTAAGAAGAGACTTATGTGCATAATTTAAAATTAATAAATACAAATCCTTATAAAATCAATTTCTTCCAAATAAATAATGGCTCTCAATAAAGACTTAGAAAAAAGATTGCAAGAAATTGGATTTGCAAACGAAGACGAATTTATAAGAGAATACACTCACCTTGTAAAGAAAATTGCTAAAAGAATAATAAAACCACTTTCACCCCAAATAGAATTAGATGATTTAACACAGGATGGATTTATAGGATTATTTGATGCAGTTGAAAAATATGACCCAATAAGAGATGTTAAATTTAATACTTATGCTGGATGGAGAATTGAAGGGGAAATTTTAGACGGGCTAAGAAATAGAAACCCTCAAAAAAGAAGATCATTAGAGATTATAAAAAAGATAAATAAGGCAAGTAATGAATTAAGGCATGAATATGGAAGAGAACCAACAAGAGAAGAAATTGCACAAAAATTAAAAATTCATGAATCAAAAATAAATGACATTTGGACTAACAGGGAAATATTATTTTCAGAATTTTCCCAGAGAAGAGGATCTTTAATTAATCAAGAATTTTCAGAGATTATAGTTGCTCCCGAAGAAACATTATCTGCTAGTTATCACACTCCCTTCGAAAATCAACTTGAAGGGCTAGAAGAAGCAGACTCTAAAAAAAAGCTAGAAGAAGCAATTCAAAAATATCTCCCTCAAAAAACAAGAGAAATTGTTAAAATGTATCTTAATGGAATTACGATGAGCGATATCGGAATAATTCTTGAATTAACAGAATCAAGAATTTCTCAAATATATGAGAAAGCAGAAAAAACACTCATAAGACGCTTAAGCCCAACATTTGAAAATAATTCTGCCTCTCGACAAAAAAGAAAGGAACTAAATCCAAATATCCAAACATATACTCCTAAAAAAGCAGCAAAATATCTAGAACTTTCAGAATGCCAAATAAATGGGGTAAGAGGAAGAAAAAAACTAAATTTTGTGAACGCCAACGGAAGTCCCATTACAATAAAGTCCGCCCTCGACATAATAAAAAATAGACCCTCCAACCACCGTAATGTAAAATACTATAAAGAAAATCCTCCACTAACAAAAAGAGAAATTAAAAGAATTTTATTTTCTAAAGCTTAGTAAAATTCCCAGCAAAATAATTTCTAATAAAACAAAAAACATCAACAAAAATAATTTAGAATTTCTCTTTCCAACTCCAATTACAGAACCAGTCAAACGAACCAAGCCAATTCCATTGCCTTCTAATTCAACATTAAGCCAAGTTCCAACCCCCGCCGTTCCATCTTCAACATGATAAAGCAAAACACCATGATAAACTCCCTTCTTCCCCCCAATAATACAAATACTAACAGTTTTAACCTCATTAACACTAAATCTTTCCAGATAATCTAATTCCAAATCCAAAGAATCAGAATCTAAGTTATGTTTTAGCAAATCCCTCTTCACAAAACCTTTCTCTGCCCAATTATCTTCACCAAGAACAAAAATTAATCCTTCAGCATAAACAGTTATATTTTTACAAATTTCTTGATTTACCTCTCCAACAAAATCCAAACTCGGAGGCCGAACACCAAAACTCATTGAAGAAGTCAAGCCAATTAGAACCAAAAATAAAACAAAAATTAACATAACTAATTTTCTCATAAAATTAAATAATTTCTAAATATATAAGAATTATTGTGCCACAGCATAGAAAATAATAGTTGCATTATGACCCAACATATCCTCCTCTACCCCACCACTAAAATCAGTTAAATCTAATGTTGCATAAAAATAACTTTCTTTAACTCCTCCGGGAACAGAAGGTGCTGAAATATTATGACTATAATTTCCAATTCCAATATATTCTGAGTTTTGTATTCTTTGAAATTCTATATAACTAAAAATCTCTTCAGATTGACTTTCTAATCCAGGGGTAACGGTTATATCTACATTCCCAGTATTATTTACATCAATTCTTAATTGTTCAGATTCTTCTCCAATAGTTACATTCCCAAAGAAAATAGAATCTGGTAGTTCAATGCTAACAATTTCTACTTCTTCAGCAAATATATTAACATTAAAATTCATACTTTCAGCATTAACAAACATTAAAACAGAAAAAATCCCAACCAAAAGAAAAATAACAAACATCACTTCTTTATTATTCATAAATAAACTAAGAAAAAGACTTTTTTAAATTTTATTATTCTTAGTAACTTTCCCATAAAACCAACTTCCCCTCATCATCTCTCAAAAACAAAGTATCCCCTGTATCTGTCCAAACATAATCTTTACCAAAATCTTCAGCAGTCACAACAACCTCTTTGCCAGAATTTAAAACAAAATCAAAAATAAATTTCTTTCTTCCCTCATCTTTAATCAACCACCCATTTAAATCACAAGAAAAATCACAAACATTTTCAAAAATAACAAAATCTTCCTTAAAATTAAACTCATTCAAAATAATACATTCAGCACATTTATTCTCAGACTTTTCACATAAATTAATATTTTCTTCTAAACATTTTTCCCATTTCTTATCTAATTCTTCTTTATATTTTCTATTTTCTAAAATATAAATATTCGCCAAACCCTCTTCAACTAATTTAATATTAACATTCTGATTTTTATAAAAAACATAACCAAGCTCTCTATAATATCTATCTTCTCCAAAAGACTCTATTTTAACTGTTTCATTTAAAATTAAATCCTCTAAAAATTCCTTTGCCTCAAGATAATACTTCTCTCCTCGCTCAGGACAATTTATTCCCATTAAACGGATACTTTCATTTCCCACTTCAACTGTATCTCCATCAATAATCCTTGAAACAAAAACAGATTTTTTATCATCAAAAGTTTCAACTAAAAAATTATCTATAAAACTATAATTAATCAAAATCAACAACAAAATCAAAAATCCCAAAAGAAATATTTGTTTTTGCTTAGTTTTCATATATACTTAAGAATCGTTAAATATAAAAACACTATCACACTTAAGAATATATGATTAACAAACTAAACTTTGTCTCTCCGAATGGTTACAAGCTAGTTTGTACTAATATTAAACACTAATCCAATTCAGACATCTTACCTGAATTGGAGAAACTTCTTCTAGATTTAGGTAAAATTCTGAAATTAAAATGAATTTAAACCAAGAAAAAGAACACGTTGAAAAAGAACTAACCTCACTGATAGATAAAACTCTCATGCTAGAAGAGGCATTAGGGCTAATAGAAATTTAAGAAATATTTTAATAGCCAAAAACCCACCTATTTATTATGAAAACATTCCCCGAAGTAATAAATTTTAGAATAACCTCAAAATGTGGAAACGATTGCAAATATTGTTATGCTTCCAAAAAAAATTCAAAGGAACTCCCATTTTCAGAATTACAAAGATTATTTCGCCTAGTCCATAAAAAAGGGACCAAGGCAATTGTTTTGTGTGGGGGGGAACCTTTACTTAAAAAAGATTTTGAAAAAATCATAAAAGAATTAAAAAAATACAATTTTAAAATTTTTTTAGATACAACAGGGGACCTCTTTTTCCAACATCGGGATTTGATTTCAAAGGAGATAGATATCCTAGGATTGCCAATTGATTTCCCAGATAAAAGTTATAGAAATAAAAATAACCTAAACAACGTAATTAAAATTCTTAACTTTTTTAAGGGAAAATCTAAAAGGCCATTCATCAAAATTGGAACAGTTATAACAAAAGACAACATAAATTTAATTAATAAAATTGGGGATTTAATTAAAGATTATTCAATTGACATGTGGAAAATCTATGAATTTATCCCTATAAAAAACACAAATGCTTCAAAAAATAAGCTAAAGATAGAAATTCCTTCAAAAATTTTTAAAGAGATTTCCCAAAAAATAAAACAAAAATTTTCACAATATTTTAAAATAGTTATTTCAGAAAGAAAGGATAGATCAAATGCTTACTTTTTGGTGGAACCTAATGGAATGGTCTTCACCCCAAAAGATGATCTTAATACTTGTGAAGATATTATTATAGGGAACATTTTTGATAAAGATATTGTTGAAAAGTGGGAAAAAATTGTTTCAAAAAAAAATTACAAAAATAATGCAAAAGTCACATTTGGATCTAAATTAAAATTTTCAAACTAATAAGTTTTCCCAACATAAACCCAATAATCTGCTTTCTTACCACAAAATATACATTTCTTTCCAGCAACAGAAGTTTCCTTCGGATCAATAAATAAAGTTTTCCCACCACCAGTTTTAGATTTCAAAACATCTTCACATCCAGCACAATTACACATTGGGATCATAACCATTTTTTTATCCTTAATTAATTTAATCAATTCTTCTTCACTATCTGTTTTAGCAAAATTAGAATCTAAAATTTCCTTCGCATTTGAATACAATTTCTCCTGCATTTCCTCCAATTCTTTTTGGATTTCTTTTTTCAAATCTTTAATTTTAACAGATTTCCTCTCCTCATCGATTCTAACTTTAATTTGAACTTCTTTCTTCTCCAAATCACGAGGACCAATTTCTATTCTAATAGGAATCCCTTTTAATTCCCATTCATTAAATTTCCATCCAGGAGAAACTTCCTCCCTATCATCAAAAATAGGATTAAAGCTTTTCAAAGATTTTTCAATCTCCCTAGCCTTTTTCAAAACATTTTTCTCTTTTCCCTTAAATAACAATGGAACAATCACAATTTTATTTGGAGCAACTTTTGGAGGAATCACAACACCTTTATTATCTGAATGTAAAGCCAACATCCCCCCCAATAATCTCGTTGAAATAGCATGTGTATTTTGCCAAGCAAATTCTTCTTTCTCTTCTTTATTAATAAATTTAATTCCATAAGCCTTTGCAAAATTCTGCCCATCAAAATGATTACAAGTTCCTTCCAAAACTTTTCCATTTGGCAAATAAACATGCGCCTTTTCTGAAAAAACTCCTCCTGCAAATTTCTCCTTGTCTGTTTTCCTTCCATAAATCCCAGGCAATGCCATAAAATTTTCAGTAACTTTATCGTAAGCTTCCATAACTTTTTTACCATGAATCAAGGCTTCTTTTTCTGTTGCAAAACATGTATGTAATTCATTCCATAAAAATTCCCTTCCCCTAAAAAATGGAACCGGATTATTAAATTCCCAACGGACAACATTATTCCATTGATTCAACAGCAAAGGCAAATCTCTCCAACTACGAATCCATTTAGCATAAGAATCATACATTATAGCTTCAGACGTAGGACGGATAGCAAGTCTTTCTCCAAGCTTAGTATTCCCCCCATGAGTCACCCATGCAACCTCTGGAGCAAAATCTTCAACAAATTCCTTCTCCTTAGCAAACAAACTCTCTGGAATAAGCAATGGGAAATAACAATTCTTCACATCAATTTTTTTAAATTCCTTATTAATTTCCTCAACAATCTTTTCCCACAAAGAATACGACAAAGGACGATAAACAATACATCCAGAAACTTTAGTATAATCTGCCAACTCCGCCTTAATCATAAGCTGTGTAAACCATTCTGAAAAATTCTCTTCCTTCTTAACAGTTAAACCTTCTTGTGATTTTTTTGCCATATTTAGAATAAATAAAAGAGTTATTTAAAATTAACCCTTATAGTTAGGGTTATTAACAACCTTTATATTAAATTTCTCGCCAGGGTTATGTAATCCAAGACGATATTTTTTAATGTTAGCCGGGATACTTGTTGTGCCGGCATTAAGATATTTTTCAGAATAATACCTTAATTTTCCAACAACTTCTAAAATCTCTTGACCAGATTCCACCAAAATATCCTTCCCTCCAAGTTTAAGATTTTGAAGATCACGCAAAGTAAGCAAAACTAAAATTAACGCAGTGGATAATAAAACAGCTATCACTTGAGAATAAAATTCTGGCACCCTCAAATAAAAAATACTAAAAATAACAATTCCTGCAAGAATTATCAAAAGAGTCCATTGCCCAAGAGTCATTGTTTCTTCAGTCAAAACAGAACTCTTATTTCTTGATTGTTCTATATTTTGCAATTGTATTAAACCTCTCCCAAAAGGACTATCTGAAGGGCGAACATCTTTATTACTAAAAACCTTTTTGTGAATCAATCGCATTTCATCGTAAATAGCATGAAAATATTTTGCATTATATTTATAATAAGACCCTAAGGCACAATCATAAGAAACAATATAATATTTATCTATTAATTCTATAAACTTTTTTTGAAAAGACTTTCCAAAAAATAAAATATTCTCATAAAGAGTAAGCCAACTAGCATCCTCTCCAGCAATAAGTTCTCTCATTGTATCATAACGAGAATTAAATCGTGCAATAAAAAATCCAACAATTATTGCAAATAGAAAAGTGCTCACAGTCAAAATAGTTTTAACATCATCAGAGACACCATACCCTGGAACAAAAAAAGCTATTAATGCAAAAATTACAAAAGCCATAACACCGCCTTTTATTGCATGAATATATTTCATATTCTACATAAGAAAAAACAATTTATTAAACTAACGTTTCATTCAGCCCGCTATCTAAAGCAATTTGATTAATAGTATCTCGAAGATAATTTGATTCCAATGCAAAGCCTAAACTCTCGCCACCACCAACTTTAAAATTATTTATCCCAATAACTTTTCCTTCCTTATCTATTAAAGGCCCTCCAGAATTTCCAGGGTTCAACGCCGCATCTGTTTGAATGTAAGCCTCAAGACCATTTGCGCCAGGACGATTCAACGCAGAAACAATTCCTTCTGAAACAGAAAACTGCAACCCAAGAGGATTGCCAATTGCCACAACTTTTTCACCAACCTGAATATTATTTGAATTAGCAAATTCCAACTTTTCAAAATTCCCCTCAACCTTCAATAAAGAAACATCCATCTCAGTATTACTTCCAATTAAAGAAACCGGATACGCCTCATCATCAAAATAAGTAAAAACCCCCGCAGCCTTTGCCCCTTCCATTACATGAGCATTTGTTACAATATAGCCTTCCCCATCAATAACAAAACCTGTTCCTTGAGAAACATCTGTCCGAATAGTCACAACAGATTTAATCGCATCTTCAACAATCCCCTCAAATCCCTCACCAACAGACGCCTTCAAAACATCAAACTCCTCGTCAATAGAACCCAATTCTAATTGTAAGGCAGTTACATCCTTATTAGATTGCAATAAATTTTCACTCAACTCATTAAACTTAGATTGTGTATCTTGTTGCAATTCTGAAATCTGGTCACTTAATTGATTTGTATTTATTTCAAGCCGAACAAAAAGGGTATACGTCAAAATACCGCTCGCTATAATAAATATAATTATGATTGAACTAAATCCTCCAATTAAAAATTTATGATGTCTTTTCATTTTCCTCTTTAAAATAACAAAATACTAATATATAAAAACCTTTATTTTTTTAATATATTAGGCCCTATAGTTCAATGGATAGAATGACAGGTTTCGGCCCTGTTGATCGAGGTTCGAATCCTCGTGGGGCCGTTTAAATTTTGTTTAAATATATTTGTTATCTTTTATTCTAAAAATAATTGTTTATAACCCTTGTTATAAGAAATTGGAAACTCAAGCTAAAAAATAGAGAACAAAAGATTTATTCTTTTGCACGCTTATGTGCGTGTACCAAATAATCAGCTGCATTAGTTAACGCCAATGCTCCAAAATATTCTAATCCTCTTCCTTTCTCTACAGCATACATAGCAATAGGTGTATGCATTACACAAGCACTTGCTATCTGTCCAACACCTCTAGCAATAAATTCTTCTCCTGATTCGCCATCTTCCACTTCTTTTGCAAATTGTCTTGTTCCCGTACTCATAAGTAAAGGCGTATAACTTCCTTGAATAGTCCCCTTAGCAATTCCTCTAAGTACTTGCCCCAAGGTCTTGAAATCTTCTTTGAATATTTGTGTTAAATTACCCATACAAAAAAGAAGAAATAGCCGCATTATAAACCTTTCGCATCACTTAATACTTTAAATTTAATATTGATTAAATAATTTCATATTTTTCCCAATAACTTTTTAACTCCCACTTCCCTCTTTTTTAAAAGATGGTGAAATATAAAAAAAAGTTTTTTTCAGCAGCAGCAGTCATGATTGGTGCATGCATTGGAGCAGGAGTTCTAGGAATCCCTTATGTTGCAGCGAAAGCAGGATTTTTTGTAGCCTTAGCCTATATAATTATTATCGGGGCACTTATGCTTTTGATTAATCTTTATCTTGGAGAAGTTATTTTACGAACAAAAGCGAAACATCATTTAAAGGGTTACGCTGAAAAATATCTCGGAAAAAGAGGAGGGATTTTAATGGAATTCGCATTTTTATTCATAATTTATTCTGCAATCACAGCATATATTTTAGGGATTGGAGAAAGTATTGGATTTTTAATTTTAGGGGATTCATCATTTACTATTCTTTTTGGGCTTGGAGTTAGTTTAATTATGTCAGGTTTACTTTGGGGAGGATTGCGTTCTTTGAAAAAATTTGAA
>Ga0208904_1000149_pt1 | contig 61187 bp, 73 predicted proteins | sample AntAceMetag02UKB_FD_184774 | JGI IMG/M metagenome (GOLD analysis project Ga0208904, IMG submission 184774) | Saline lake microbial communities from Ace Lake, Antarctica - Antarctic Ace Lake Metagenome 02UKB (SPAdes) (version 2) | ecosystem: Environmental > Aquatic > Non-marine Saline and...
TGTATATATGCCATAAAACATATAGCTTATTATATTATTTAAATCTTTCCCCTTACATCTTATTTCATAAAAGTAAGGGGAATGGATGATCTAAACTTTAAAATTCCACGTCCGAATCGGGAAGCACACTAAAGGTTCGATGTTCTTATTTTTTTGGCCAACTTTTCTAATTCCTTTAAGTCACATTGTGGCCCATCATTTGAAGATATATATCCCTCATATTTCCTGAAATAAGTATCAACATTGCTGGGGTATTGTTTCCATTCTCCTTTTTTAATATCACCTGTTCCATGCATAGGAAATAATTTTATATGGGCGTGGTCTATTCCGGTTCCTTCCATTATTAAACCAACTCGTCCAACATCTTCAAAATAATTCTCTAAAATTTTAGCAACTTTTTTTCCGGCCAATAAAAACTGACTTAGAAAATTATCCGGAATTTTTAAGACATCACTGCTATAATGAACACGAGGAATTACAACACAATATCCTAGAGTATTTGGGAAAGGAGATAACCATGCCATAAAATTCTCATCTTCCCAAATTAAACCTTTGCCCATAGGAAATATTTTTCCATTGGCGATTTCACAAAAAATACATTTTCCATCTTCGGTTTTAGATTCATAATCTATCATATACAGTTTAATGAAAAATGACTATTTATATTTTTCTAATAATATAGTAAATAACATCTTAAAAAGTTCAACGCCCCGTGGACTATCAAAAGATTCACAAAAACAGCGACGATAAAAAAATAAAAAGCACCTCAACCCGGGTCCGCACTAATGGTTAAGTTCCATAATTATTTGTAATTTTCTATTCAAGTATTATAAAGTGTATCAAAAGGTGTATTATATTGGTAACGAAATGGGTGCTATACAAAAACTTATATATTATCTATTGGCATATTCACTCATGGGCAATTCAAATAAATGGGAATGGGCTCTTTATTCTTAGTTATTTTTAGACACATTATGGAAAAAATAAATTTAAAAAGATCAAGTGCCGATGGCAGCATAAAGATACTTTGGGCTTCAGGTGATAAACAATTTGAATCAGCAGCCTTTTATGCTGGATCAAATAAATATTCTGTTTGTATTTCAACACAGTCAAATTGCAATATGGGTTGTAGAACATGCGCGTTGAGTTATTTCAAAGATAAAGAAGTTTCTAATCTTTCTCCTGAAGAGTTAGATTTACAGATATCAGGAATGCAATCTGAATTGGAGAATGCAGTAATTAATTGGGTTGGTTATATGGGTATGGGAGAACCTCTAATGAATTATGATAATGTTATTAATCATATGGCATATTCACATCATCTTAATGGTCTAAATCATCAAGAAGTGGCTGTATCTACAGTTGGACTCCCAGATAAAATTAGAGATTTAGCACAAGAGAAGTTTAGGTTCGGTTCCCCAACGCTTCAATTATCAGTCCATAAGATTCATAATAGAGGTGATATTATTCCCATTGATAAAATGTTTTCGTTACAACAATCGATATCTGCAGCAGAAGAGTATTCAAATATTACTGGAGAAAAAGTAAGGGCAAACTATATATTACTGAAAGATATAAATGATTCAAAAACTGAATTAGATTCATTATCTAGACTTTTTAATCCTTCCTTTTTTGATATTTGGTTGGCAGATTATTCTCCAAATAAATTCACTGATTATAAGGGTGTTAGTAAAAAAGAAAAATCCAATATGGCTTCAACAATAAGAGAATGTTCTGCAAAATATTATGAGACTCCAATTGATGTTATAAATTTTGAGTTATTAGGAAGAGATATCGAAGCTGGATGTGGTCAATTAAAGGGAAAGTGTTTATAATTATTTATATGAAGATATAAATAATTATATATTACTAGAGAATTAAAATATTTAATATTTTTAGAGAGAAACGAGGAGAAATTATAAGATAAATTGCACACATAAATAATGTATAATTTTATAAAATCTATTTTATATATAAAAAGTATGGGAAATTCTGTGAAAAGAAAAGAAAATTTAATAATACATATAGTTACAAAAGACGATCCTAAAAAACTAATAAATCTACTTCGTACTATTAAAAAAAATAAAAATATATTGAATTCAGATATATTGATAATTGATGATTCTGAAAAAGAAAATATATATTTAAAAAATAAATTATTTCAGTTCAATTTTAGAAATTTAATATATGTTAATAAAAAAAACTGGGAGAATATTAAAAAAGATATGTTAAAAAGCATAAAGAACAGGGAACAGAAGATCCTAATAAAAAATTTAAAGCTTGGAAAAAATGGGTGGAATGTTCATAATACTAGGAATATAGGTCAAATAATTTGTAAAATTTTATTCAAGAAAAATAGAAAAATATTATTTTTAGATGGAGATATGTTAATTCCAAAAGAATTTAATGTTAGAGATATAAATATAAAATTTCCAAAGGGGATTATCCTAAAGGGAAGCCCCGATTTGTCCAGATTGGAATGGATAAGACTATATCTTGGACACTTTGGTAGTACCGAAAAGAACGGTTACATAAGTAGGATGCTAAAGAAATGTAATAAAAAGTATGTAAATGAAATAATCAACTGCTATACAGATATACACAAAACCACAAGTAGAAAATTTAAAGAAATTTCAATCAATCCAACCAGAGAAGAATTAAATAATGGTTCATATTTAAACAAAATAGGATTCTCTTCGGATATAATGTATCCCTCCTGGTTTGATAGCGATTGGTTTTGGTTTCAACGCCTAAGAAAACAAAATAAGAATCCTATAAGATTTACAGATCAAATAGTAATTCATGACTCAAATAGAAAGGAAATATTGAATTCAAAAATGCTTATACTAGAGGAAGAAGGTAAAATAATAACTACCGTTATGGGTGAATCGGAATATGAGGATAAAATAGAAAAAAGAAATATATTAAAAGAAAGAGATAGAAGAATAAGATGGATAGAAAATACAATTGAGCATATAGAGCAAACAGAGATAAGTGGAAAAATTAAAAAGACAATTGAGGCAAAATTAGAAAAGTTAATAAGAGACCTTGGAAAACTAAAGTGGAATAAACTTATTGAGAAAATAGCAAGCTATGAAAAAGACCAAAGAATATGGGACAAATTATTAAAAAATATAGATACCTCTGATAAATTTAAAATAATATTCTTTAAACATTTAAATTGTAGGAATATAGTATTTTTCTCACCTCATTGTGATGATATAGTAATCTCAATGGGAGGGATATTATCTGAAGGACATACAAAATATTTTGAAATTATAAATGTATTTACAAAAACAAAGTATAATCTCAAGAAAAAATATAACAAGAAAAATATAACAAAGATTAGATGTGAAGAAGAAATATCGATATTCAAGAGATTCAATGTTAAGCCAAAATTCTTAGGACTAAAAGATGCGACCTTAAGAGAATATCCTTCCGAGAAATCATATATGTCAAGTAATAATAATCCGGTTAAAGATTTAATTTTTAGGGAAGCTAGAAAAAAGTTATTGATGATAGCCAATAAGCATAAAGAAGATATTTTATTCTTCCCTTTAGGAATAGGGTATAATATTGACCACTCAATCCTATATAAGATAGGTGAAGAACTTATGAAGAAAGGATACTTGGTTGTATTCTATGAAGACATCGGATACCAAATGACTGAAAATGAAAAACTAGTTAGGTCATATATAGAAGAAAAGGATTTAGGGCTAATCAGTGCAACTGTGCCTATAATGGAAATAAATAGCAAAGTAAAAATAGCAAAATCATATAAGTCCCAGATTTCTAGAGAAATTATTAAATCAATAAGAGAAATTAATAATAAAAGGGGAGGAGAGAGAATTTGGGCAAATAAATTAAACTTCCAAAGACTAAACATAAAATGAATATTATAAAATCTATTCTAAAAATAAAAAATTTTAAAGATGTACTTTTCGACTATTATCTTCCTAGAAATACTAGGATTGATTATGTAGTAAGGATGAGAAATGGACTTAATGTATGTATCAGACCAAAGAAAAGGAGGCAGGTGGGAGATATAGATATTTTCAAAGAAATAATCATAGATGGAGAATATAAAGTTGGTGAGATAATCAAAGAGGGAGATATTGTCGTGGATATAGGCGCAAATATAGGGATATTTTCTTTGTTGGTCTCAAAAGAAGTTGCAAATGTTAAGATATATTCATATGAACCACATGAGGGTAACTTTGAGATGCTAAATAAAAACGTATTATTAAATAAATCATATAATATAACAACATTTAATGAGGCAGTTTTAGGAGAAGAGGGTAACTCATTCCTCTTTATATCTAAAGAAAATACGGGAGGACATTCTATATATAATAATGGGAATATGCAAGCTGAAGCTATTAATGGAGTTTCTTTAAGTAATGTTATAAAAGAAAGAAAACCAAATGTTTTAAAAATTGACTGCGAGGGTGCAGAATATGAGATGTTTTTAAAAACACCAATAAGTCGAATAAAAGAGATAGATAAAATAATTTTAGAGCAGCATATAACTCCAGAAACATTAAAGAGGTTTGATAAGAGATTTATAGTAAGATATCTAAAAAAATGTGGATTTAATATTACAATACTAAGGAAAATAGTCTACCCTTCTGAGGGAGAATTCTGGATAATGCTAGCGGAAAAACCCCTAAGAAAAGTCAATACTACTTAACCTCTCCTCAATTATTGGAACATCTTCTACACATCCTAAATCCATCCAAAAATCATTAAGGGGCCTGACATATATCGGTTTATCTTTATTTAATAAAGAAATGGCATCAGTTAGTTCATATTCACCCCTCTCAGATTTTCTTAATATATTGATATAATAAAATATTTTTTTATCAAATTTATAGAGACTTGCATTAATTTGCCCAGACTTTCTATCCTCGGGCTTCTCAATTATATTAATTAACCTACTATTTTTGACTTCTAATAACCCATATTTATGAACATCTTCAACAAAAAAAGAGCTTAGGCAATTTGCCTCACTCGAGTTTATAACTTCTGTAATATCCTTAACTGAAAATAACTGATCACCGCCAAGAACTAGAAATGAAGATTCATCTATATCATCTTGTGCCATTTTTAAAGCATGTGCTGTTCCGAGTGGTTCATCTTGGTAGATTAATTTAGCATCAATATCATATTCTTTTAAAAAAATTTCGAACTTTGCTTTTTTACTTCCGTATATAATCAATATTTCAGAAATTCCCCCCTCTTTCAGATTATTAATAATATACCATAAGAAAGGTTTCCTATTAATAGAAACTAAAGATTTTGGAGTATCTTCTGTCAATGGAAGTAATCTAGTACCTGATCCTCCAGCCATAATAACTGCTTTCATTCTGCATCTGCCTGATTATTTTTCTTAAACCACATGATATATCTTTTTAGGCCCTGGTCAATAGTCACCTGAGGCGTAAACCCCATTTCTCTAGATTTGGATATATCAGCCCTTAATCTCATTACTTCATCGGGCCTTTGCTTTATGTAAGTAGGTCTAAAACTACTCTCCTCTAGCATAATTATTTTCTCAGCTAAATTATATATTGAGATCTCATTTCCAGTTCCAAAGTTTATTGGATCTCCAAATTTACCCTTATCAACAGCAATCTCATAAGCCCTAATTGCATCATCTATATACATAAAGTCTCTAGTTTGAGTGCCTGGAAGATAAACCTCAGGACTAAGATTATTTAGAATTCTCTTAATAAATACTGGAATAACAGCACCATAATGATTTTTATTTTGGTATGGGCCATAAGTATTAAAACTTCTGAGAATTATTACTTTTACCCCAAAATCCTTCCAGTATTTAACACACATTTTTTCGGCAGTCTTTTTGCTTTCTGCGTAAGGGCTTTGTGGATTGAGAGAATGACTCTCAGAAATATACTTTGTTTTTGCAGTACCATAAACCTCAGAAGTGCTAGCAAATAACATTTTCTTTCCATATTTTTTACAGGCCTCAAGAATATTTTTTGTACCATTAACGTTAACGTCATAGGTCAACTGTCCTTGATCATAAGATCTATCAACATTTATTTGAGCCGCTAGATGATAGATTATATCAACATCCTTTATTAAACGATCCATTAATTCATAATCGCGGACATCCCCCTTTATACATTTTACTTTGGCTCCACAAGGGTTATCAAAATTATCAAGACCTATAACAGTTTTACCTTTCTTGGTCAGACTTTTAAATAAGCTAGAGCCAATAAAACCAGCCGCCCCTGTGATTAATATTTTATCTTCCATCTTGATATATACTATTCACCCTAAATGCTTCCTCTCTCTCAGAACACTGCGGACAAACCCCACATGGATTAACATCATTATTTGGGCATGACCATGTTAAATTAAAGGGAGTTTTAAGACTTGCTCCTATCTTTACGACTTCATTTTTATTAAGATAAAGAAAAGGGGTAATGATTTTTGGTCCATTCTCTGAATATTCTCTTATTAATAATTCATTCATCTTGTTATAATGATCAGGCATAGCCCTGAGATCATTACTATTAACCCAATCATTTAGTATTTGCCCAGCAATTATACAATCAGCACCAACACCCTGAGCAAATCCACCAGCTATAGAATAATACAAAAAATTACTTTCTGCGAGATTGATGGGACCTTCATATAATCCATTTCTTGAATTTTCAATAACTTGAGGATAATTTACTCTAAATAATTTAACCCCCAACCCATCGCATATTTCTTCTATTTTATTAGATTCTCTTTTAGGTCTACCATCATAAAAAAACTCAAGACCATTAACCTCTAAACCTTTGTTTCTAGCTAAAAATAATGCGACAGTTGAATCTATACCCCCAGAGAGAAGAACTACCGCTCTTTGATGTTGGTCGTTAATAAGAGCTCCATAATCTTCCTTTCTTAATACATACTTAATATTTTCTGGGTGATTAATTCCCATAAAACTTAGCAGAGAGAAGCTCTTTAAAAAGATTACCATTTTTTAGATAAAAAATATTTAGAAATTGAAAATAGGAATTTTCATATGAACACGCACAAAAGGAGATCATTTATAGAAAAAATACTTTCGCAAATTTAGATATCATTGAGTTTCTTTATAAAAGCCTCAAACCCATCTTTCAAATCATCTTTTTTGTTCTTCCAAGATAAATTAATATTATCACCTTCATCTCTGGGAATAATATGAAGGTGGAAATGAAATACATCCTGTTGGGCGCACTTCCCATTTGAACTGATTAGATTAACAGCATTAATACCAAAGACTTCTTTATATTTCATGGTTATTCTTTTAGCTACTTCGATGATCTTCTTTAATTCCTCGGTTGGAAGTTCATATATATCAGAGTAATGTTCTTTTGGGATTATTAATGTGTGGCCATAGCTAGCGGGATTAATATCCAAAAAGGCAAAAACAGAATCATCTTCATAAATCTTAAAACTAGGAACGATGCCATTTACTATCTTACAAAAGATGCAATCATCCGATATATCCATAAAAAATCAATAGCCCACGCTGTTATAAATATTTCTATTTTTTTAGAAAGTTTTAAATAAACAAAATGCCGGGATTTTGCATGACAGAAAAAGAATACTACACTGGAATAGTCGCATTTTCAACACCATCAGGTCGGCTTCATGTAGGTCATGCACTGGGACAAGTCGCAGCCGATGTAACGACAAGATATGAGGCAAGAAAGCAAGGTAAGGAAATTTTTTTTCCGTGGGGAATTCATTCGACAGGAAAAGATTTACTACAAATAATCGATAGGATCGGAGGCCCAAATGCTGAAAGCTATATATCAAGATATGGGCTAAGTAATGAGATAGCAAAAAGTATACTGTCAAAAAAAAATAGCGAATATCAAATTAAAGAGTTGGTGAATCAATACAGGGTACTATATGAGAAAGATCTCACTAGGTTAGGAATATCTCTAAATTCAGATGCTTTTTTCAGTACGGATGATACAACTTATCAAAAATATACTCAATGGACACTAAGGAAATTGTCGGATAAGGGGTTGATAGTTAGAACAGCTACTCCAAGACCATATTGCGATTCCTGTGACGAAGTTAAAGCAATCGAAGCAGATTTTTCAGAAGTTAGCCCATCAAGTAAAGTAAAAATAGAAGATGTAAGAATCCAAGAAGGAACATTAATTCATTTTAGTGATGAAAATGGGAGAACTCTTCCGGTATATACAACCCGTCCGGAAACTGCCTTTGGTGCCACAAATCTGTATTTCAATCCGAATAAGAAGTACGTAGAAGTGGATATAGGGAGGCTTTCTTTCCTTAGCGAAGCATCAAGGACAGAAGATGTTGTGGCTTATTTCAAAAAAGGAGGATATAAAGTATTAGGAGAAGTAGATGTATCTAGACTCAGAGCTAGAAATCCATTAACAAATAAGGAGATCCCCATGCTTCCAGGAAAATTTGTAAAATCAGAGATGGGATCCGGTATCGTAATGTCAGTTCCTAGTCATGATCCATTTGACGCATTTTACTTAATTGACTCACCCTTGAAATCTAATACCCCACAGGTAATATATGATAGTATGAATAATCCAATATCATTTCAAATATCCGAGAAGGATGAGAAAAAATTAAAAGAAATTAGAAAGCAAACATATAAGCAACAAGAAAAGGGAATTATGGGAACAGAGGCAGGAAAATATAAAGGGATGAGAGTACCAGATGCAAGATTAAAGTTATTAGAGGATATGATAGAAGATGGAACAGGGGGAAGATTTTTTAGTATAGAGGGAGGTACCTTTTATTGTAGGAATCATCCGGAAGAAAAAATAGTAGTTAGATTGAGTGAAGATAATGCGATAGATTATGGGAATGAAGAATTACAAAAGAAAACCATTGAGATGGCATCTGGAATGAACTTTTTTCCAAAGAAATATGGAGAATCTTTACCAGGGATTATCAGAACAAGACAAGCAAAACCATGCGAAAGACAAAGGGAGGGCAATATAGGGGCGATATCCCCTTTCGACCCGGAACGTAGGATAGAAGCTTTGGCTGACAGTAATATATACATGGAGTATTATCCACTAGCTATAGCTCTAAATCAAGGAAAAATTAAGTCTAATCAAATGACAGAGGAATTGTTTAATTTTATCTACCTAGATCAAGGAACTACTAAAGATATTTCAAGAGCAGTAAAAATGTCAGAGGGATTACTATCAGAATTAAAAGAGAGTGTGAATAATCGTTGCCCAATAGACTTGAATGTAACAGGATTAGAACATGGCTCAGTTCATTTTCCATTTTCACTTTTTAATCATGCGGCGATTCTTCCTGAATCGTTTTTCCCAAGGGAATATTTATTGACCTCTCATCTAACAAGAAACGGAGAGAAAATGTCAAAATCTAAAGGAAATGTGTTATATCTAGATGAAACTATAAATTCAGTTCTAGACAATCCCCTTAAGGGAGTATCAAGAGATGCATCACTAGATGCAATAAGATTTTATCTCATGAGCTATCAATCTCTAGATAGGGATTTTGATTGGTCCGAACGTAATTTTCAATCCAGTGCCGTGAATAGATTAAATAAATTTATTAGAGAAACAAAAGAAGGAAATTTTGGAGAATATAGTCCAAACTCTCCAAAATTCAATGATGTTATTAGCTGGTGGATGGGAACTAAGTTGCAAAACACTGTGCAGAGTGTATTTTTAAATATGGATGCAAGAAAATTCAGGGCGGCTAGTATAGATGTAATGAGTCTGAGTGAAGGAATTAGTGATTTTAATTATAACGGCGGAGAGAATAAAGAGTTAATATCAAGAGTTAAAAGTGACCAATTAAAAATGTTATACCCTTTCATGCCAAGAATTACAACGGAATTATATCAAAATGTCTTTGGAAAAGATATAACCGATCCCCCGATGCAAGATTCTTCAATGGTTAATATGGAAAAATATGATAAAATAGAACATGGAATCAATAAAAAAGATTTTGAAAAAAAACATTTGGGGAACCTTAACCAGAAGATTGGTATTTTAAGAGGTAAAAAAATTCTAGATCAAACTGAATCAATAAAGGTTTTTACTTCATCAGAATACGTTTCAAAATTCTTATCAGAAAATATTAAAAAACAATTAAAATCCCTAAAATTAGAGTTTATTGTAGATGATAAATTAAAAGAGATAGAAATTACTCAGGGCGAAAATAGAATTTAAATATAATTATTTTTTTAAATAATCTTTTCCCTGAGTAAATAGAAAGGTTGTCAACTAATAATTCAAAAATATACGCTAATCCATTAATAATATATAATTTACAAAAACAGCGAAGATAAATTCCCCAATACGCCCCAACCGTCGTGAGTGGGGTATTGGGGGTTTTATGGGTGGAGAAAATGATTTCGTTTTTGAATCTCTTGGATAAACTTGGTACATGCCTAATCATTTAACCAAATTTATTGGTTTTCCCTTAAGCCAAGCTTCAATATTATCTATCATCATATTATCTCCAATTCTTGCAGTTACATCTGTATTATACGTAATATGTGGTGTAGCTAATATTTTTAGAGGAGTTTGAAGTTTGTGTTTTGATATATGTTTTAGAGTGTATGAATTTATTTAAACTGAGGATATATCATTGTTTTATGTTAGATAGAAACCATGTTGAAATTAGCGATTTTGAGAAACGGTTGTTTGAAGATGCAGATTATGAAATTGGAAATCTAAATGATTCTGATATGGAAAAGGGAGTAGGTTATCTTTTATATGATTCTTCTAGTAGAAAGGCAAAGAATGTTATACTTTATAATTTAACAGGAGATATAGAAGATACTATTGTTGGATATTTGTCCAAAGATAAAAAAGGGTTTAATGAATTTCCAAATTTTATTACCGACTTTGAAAAGGAAAGACTTGAAAATATCTTTAGTAGTTGGAAAAAATATGGAAGAATTGTATATTCTGTTCGTTTTTGGGATGCACAGGAATTCCTTTAGTTATTAGTAAAGGGGATAGTGATATTCCTTTATTTAATACCACCTTGATTCATTCCGAAAGTGCTGTTAAATCAGCTTTAGAGTGAATCTAATTAATCCTTATACAAAATCACCGACGCCCTAAGAGAACATATACCCCCATTCCCCAAAAAATAAAAAATAATCAGCGACGATAAAAGTTTAAAATATGCAACGCCCCGTCTGGGTGTTGCCACGCCCCAACCGGGGATTGAACCCGGATCTCGGCCGCGACAGGGCCGTGTACTAACCACTATACTATTGAGGCATGAATATTTCTGGGAGAATTGATTTAAAAAGATTTCCTATCTCTTTTTTGTGACTTTTTTAACAACAGGTTTCTTCGTTTTTAGTCCGGCTAATTCTCCTCTAAGTTTTTCGATTTCTTCTAAAAGAGTAGCGTGGTTTATAGATAAGTGTTGTATTTTATCGTGGATATCTGAGAATGCATCATTAAGCATTAACATGTCTTTCTTAACGTATCCAAAACTTGCAGAAACGTTCTTTTTCATCTGATCTATTGATTTTTCCATAATACTTTATGATTTGTATATTTATAAACTTTTGTAACTATAGAATTAAGACAGATAGACTAGTTAGATTTATATTCATCTCTTATTTTTTTATTCTATGGAAAAATATGAACTTTTGGCACCAGCTGGAAACTTTAGAAACTTGCATGCGGCGATAGAAGCAGGAGCGGATGCTGTTTATTTTGGAGTTAAAGGCTTGAATATGAGGGATTCGGCGAAAAACTTCTCAGTTAAAGATTTTAAAAAAATAAAAAAGGTTTGTGACAACTCGGATAGAAAAGTTAAATCTTATCTGACTTTAAATATTGTAATATATAACGATGAATTGAAGAAAGTTGAAAATATTATAAAGAAAGCAAAAGGAATAATCGATGCAATCATTTGTTGGGACATGTCAATAGTCAAAATGTGTCAAAAATATAGGATGCCTTTCCATATTTCTACTCAGGCATCTATATCAAATTCAGAAGCAGCAAAATTCTATAAAAAATTAGGTGCGGAAAGAGTTATACTTGCGAGAGAATTGAATTTGAAACAGATAAAAGATATTTCAAAAGATGTAATGGTGGAATGTTTTTGTCACGGAGCTATGTGTGTTGCTGTTTCTGGAAGATGTTTTATGTCTCAGCATGTTCACGGACTTTCGGCTAATAGAGGCAAGTGCGCACAGCTTTGTCGTCGAGCTTGGGATATTAAAGATAATTCTGGTAATAAATTAAAATTAGAAAATAGTAGGGTTATGTCCGCTAAGGATTTATGCACCTTGCCTTTCATAGAAAAAATGAAAGAAGCCGGGATAACTTCTTTCAAAATTGAAGGAAGAAATCGTAGCCCAGAATATGTTTACACTGTTGTATCAGAATACCGAAAGGCTTTGGATAAAAAACTTAATCATTCTGAAATTTTAGAAGGAATTGAAAGTCTAAAAAAAGTATACAACAGAGGATTTAGTTCTGGATTTTATTTGAAAATGCCAACAGCAGATGATTTCTCGTTCTCAGAAAATGGGGAACAAAAAGAGAGAAAAGAGTTTGTTGGAAAGGTATACAAATATTGGCCAAAAGCAGGAGTATCTTCGGTTAAAATGAATGCGGGAAAATTAAAAGTTGGAGATGAAGTTTATTTAATTAGAGATGACGAGGCAATTAAAAGAGCTACTGTTAAAAGTATTGAGCTAAAAGGGAAACGAGTTAATAGCATAAAAAAAGGTGATGATATTGGAATTGATTTCGGGATTAAGATAAAAAGTGGAACAGAAGTTTATCTTATTAGAAAGTATTAAAAGGGTGTGAGTATTATATTAATTATGGTGAATAAGACAGCTTTGACAATTATTGTTAGTATAATTTTAACGGTAATCATGATCTCTTTGGTTAATGTCGGGACTAGTATAGTTTTGGAAGAGCCGAAGTATGATGATTATTGTTCAAAACTAGATTTACGGTATGAGCCTCAGGAAAAAACAGACGTTGAGTTAGAAGCTATGAGTGCTGAATACGATAAATGCAGAGAAGATTGGGAAACAGCACAAAAACCTTACAACCAGTACAGATATTATATTTTTGCTACGATTGGATTTGCATTATTATTATTCGGACTTTTTTCTAAAGAGAATATTATACAACTAACTGGATTGGCCGCAGGTGGAATTTTAGTTGCTGAAGGTATTGTTATTAATTTAGAGAATAAATTTATTGTTTTCTTTTCTCTATTAGCGATATTAGCAGTATTCGGAGTTGTTGCGTATCGAGTTATTAATAAAGATACGAAGAAAAAGAAATAATTAAATTCTTAGTTTTTTATGGAGAATTATTGCGCCTAATAAAATTATTCCGCTGACCATAAATCCCACGATTACATCTGTAAACCAATGTATTTGAAGATATAATCTTGAAAACGCTACCAATAGAGCTAATGGAATTACAACCGACATCATAATTTTTCTTTTCTTTGGAAATAAATATACAAGCATCCCTAAAAATACAACAGACATGGTCACATGCCCACTTGGTAGAGAGAATCCGGATTCTTGAATTAAACCAGTTAGAGGTCTTGCTCTATGGAACAACGCCTTTAGGAGTTTGATTGCTGCTGCCGTTACTACAATTACCGAGGCGAAGAATATTGATTGCTTCTTTGAGTGTTTTACATAAATATATCCTACTATAATAAAAGATAATATAATTACTGCTAATGGATCAAAGACATAAGCTAAGAATTTTGAAATTATGGTAATGATTGGAGATTCTATTGATTGCATGAGGGCGATTGTAGCTGTATCTATTGTCATATTTTTAGTAACGGTAGAATATTAATAAACCTTTGTCGTCTCGAATATATACTGAATCGCCTGCATTATTCCAAATATGAGAAAAGTTTTTTATTAGAAATGAGTTCGGATTAATAGTCTCTTTGTAAATATGAGTCGCGTCATCTTTTAAAATTATATTTAATTTTATCTCACAATTATTTTTTAGAATAAGTTTTTCAGGTTCTTCAATTTTTAATTCTACTAATTCTAAACATCCTGAGTTTGATGATTCTGCCCAAAGTCCTTTTTTATTTTGTCTTGCGAATTCTTCTGCTTGTTTTAATTTGGAATAGTGACTATCTTTATCATAATAATACAAAGTAGCTAATCCATTTTTTAATATTTCTTCGTTTACATTCTTGCCATCAATAAATATGTAAGCTAAAGTTCTCCCGTATCTCTCCGTTCCATGAGATTCTATTTCAACTGATTTGTTTTCTACTAAACTCTTAAGTAAATCTTTTGCTTCTTCATAGAAAGGCATTGAAGATTCTGGTGTGTTGATTCCAATGAGCCGGACTCGCTGTCCTGAGGCGGCTTCTAAGGTATCACCATCAATAATTCTAGCTACTTGGATAGTTTCTGTCCCGATTGACGGGCCCGTAAGGTTGTAATAAAAAATTCCAGATGTAATAAATAGCAATGCTAGAATTATCAATTTGTAATTCATAAGCGATAAGAGACAGCAAGGTTTAAAAATGTAATTTTTGTGATTAAAATATGACGACAGTACGTATTAAATTACAAAGTGTAGAGATCGATAAAATGAATGAAGTTATCGATCGGATAAAAACTATTGCTAGTGGAGCAGGGATACCGATTTCTGGACCTATTCCATTACCTACTAAGAGATTGAAAGTAACTACGCGGAAGTCGCCTTGTGGAGATGGTAAAGCTACTTTTGATAGATACGAAATGAGGATACATAAAAGAATTATTGATTTGCCAGCTAATGATAAAATTCTTCATAACGTAATGAGAATCAATATTCCTCGAACTGTGAAGATTAAGATTGAGATGGTTGATTAGGTTCTTTCTAGACAAAAGACACTTGAGAGAAAAACTTAATTTACGACTTGTTTGGCTGAAGATTTATAAATAATAAACACTATTTGTTTATGTGGCGAGCTATTTTAAATTCTGGGAGAGTTGGGAAAATAAAACTGAGAGAGAAGTTCTAGCTATTGAAGTTGTGAAGAAATTTCGTGAGATTATATTGAAAGAGTTTTTGATTGACAAGATTTATTCTATTTATATTAAAGGAAGTTTTACTCGTAGAGAAATGAATAAAGATAGCGATATTGATTTTGTTGTGATTGTTAAGGATAATGGCTATATTCTTGAGGCTGAGAGATTGGATGAAAAATATAAAGATAAGTTTGATATTGAAGTTGGAGTTTCAGTTCAATCTCTTTGGGAACTTAAAAATAATGAACATTTTCATAAACCCGAAGGACCTAAGGCTCGCCCTTTTTTGTTTTTGAAAAAAGTTGGAGACTATAAATTGATTTATGGAGAAGAAATTAACCCAGCGAAAATGTCTTCTAAAGAAGCCCGAGCTCATTTAGATAAAAGAATTGGAACATTTAGGGATTTATTTATTCCCCTGTATCTTGAGAGAGAGAAACTTGATTTTAATCAGTTGATAAAACAGGTTTTCTGGCTGGTTGAATGTGAGCAGGAGGCTCTTGAGAAAAAGGATATTGGGAGTTGGAAAAAATTGAGAGATTGTATTGAAAATGAGAATCATATTATTTATTTGACTTATGAGTATAGGCAAAATGAGCCTAAAAATAAGAAGATTCGTGAAGAATATATCGAAAAGTTGAATGATTATTTAGATAAATTGAGTTAGTGTTCTTCGTTAATCTTTTAAACGCAACACTTCTTTGAATTCTAAGACAGCCCATATCGCGTACCGTCGCTTCGAATAAGCTCGGCCAAAAACTTAAAAGTTTTCTACGTAATCTGGGACTAGAGCCCATATCGCGTAATGGTATCGCACAAGACTGGAACTCTTGGCCTTTCGGGGCGTCCAGGTTCGATTCCTGGTGTGGGCGTAAACTTATATATTATATTAAACTATTTTAATAATGAAGGAGGTGAAACTCAAGGCATACTGGGAGAGATATATTGACAATCGAAAAATATATCGTGTCTTCCCAAAAGAATTCGAAAAAGATATCCGCAAAAATGGACTCAATCCAAAAAATAATCCTTACAAGCACAAATATTCTGATATAAAAAAACTCTTCAAGGTTCTCAAATGGCTTGAAAAGAATCATAATTTCGGGCACACTCAAATCTGGGGAAACACCAAAACCGCAGACCAAATTATCAACACAACTTTACACGACATGAAAAAAGAATACATAGATTTCACGCCATATCTACAAGAAGTCAAATACTACAAAAAGCTAATGAAAAACACAGGCAGCGCCCTTGTATCAACAGTCAAATTTATCACCCAAGACATACTACTAAGAAAAACAAAACTTCCAAAAGGAATCGACTATAAGTTCATAGAATCTCTAAACGTATGGGCAAAACAAAGAGGTAAATATGATTTATCATTAGTTCACATCAAAGGCTCTTGTAAATCCCTTCAGAAAGCAACATATCAAACTAAGGATGGAGAAAATCTACCTTCACCATTTGGTTCATTTAAACATTTTAAAAAAGTAATTAAAAAACGTGGACTAAAAATATACAAAACAAGATTAGAAACTAATCAAAAGACAATGCCTAATAATAATAATTTCTTTAATCTAAGAGCTCGAAGCAAGATTCCCTCTGAGGAAATAACATTTCTAAAACCTTAAAAACCCAATCTCATTCCAACTATTACAAGCCCACATCGTATACCGTCGCTTCAAAGAAGTTCGGCCAGAATTAAAATTCTTACACGATGATGAGCTAAAGCCCACATCGTATAATGGTATTGCACCGGTCTAGAACACCGGGCCCTCACGGGCATCCCCGTTCGATTCGGGGTGTGGGCGTTTCATTTATATACTAAGAAAAAAGAGATAATATATGGAAAAAGAAGATTTGGAACTTGCGGAGGAACATGTTAAGCTTGCCGAAGGACTTATAGAAAAAGGCGCCCTTGACTCCGAAGGTGAAGAAAAAGAAAATTTTACTAAAGCTGCTCTTGCATTAGAGAAAGCCGAAGCTAATTTAGAAGAAGTTAATAAAGAATAGTATTGATAATTTAATTATTAAATTTGATATATTTAAAAACTAAAAACACATTAAAAAATATATGGACAGTGAGTTTATCCAATTAAAAAAGGTGACTAAAACTTTTGGGAAGAATAAGGTTTTAGATGCAATCGATTTATCTATTCCAGAAGGAAAGATAACTGGGATTGTTGGTGCATCTGGAGAAGGAAAATCAACCATTCTAAAACTAATTGCATCTTTCTATAAAGTTAATTCTGGAGAGGTACTTTATTTTAGAAGAAATATTAATAGTGATGTAAAACATATCAAAAAGTCTTTTGGTGTTGCTATTGAAGACGGTTCTTTTTACGAAGATTTGACGGTTTACGAAAATCTTTTTCATTTTGGAAGATTATATGGGATTAAAAGAAAAGTCTTAAAAAAAAGTATTAAAGGAATTTTATACTTTATTGGATTAGAAGGCGCAATAAATGTCTTAGCAAAAAATTTATCTCTCGGTATGAAAAAACGATTAGATTTAGCATGTGCACTAGTTCACAAGCCGAATGTTTTAATATTAGATGAGCCGACCGCAGACTTAGACCCACTGCTTCGTAACCAGATGCTTAAATTAATAAGAAAGATTAATTCTCATGGAACAACTGTGATTCTTACTACTCAATTATTAGATGAAGTAGATTCAGTGTGTGATTATGTTGCGATTTTATATAATGAGAAAATTACTGAACAGGGAAACCTGGAAGACATCTTAAAAAAATATAACTCTGAAGGTATGAATGATGTTTTCACAAAAGTATTTTCAAATAGAGATAGAAAAACATATCAAGAATTTGTTGATAAAAAAAGTATTTTCAGTTTACATAAACATAATGAAGCTTTGAAACCAGAAGCTTTGAAAAACAATCATTTTATTCAAGAATTAAAAAGTACTGCTGAGAATGCTGCGGAGGTAAATGACTATGGGATTTAATACTCTACCTTCTCTTATCGGTAAAAATCTTAAAATGTTTTTTAGATCAAAGGTATCTTCTACTGTAATTATTTTAGTGCCTCTCTTAATTATTATATTTGCTGGTCTTGCTTTTAACTCATCTGGACTTTCTAATATTCAAGTAGGTGTTTATTCCGAATCTTATAGTGAATTTACAAACAGTGTAATTTCAGATTTTGAAGAAGGTGGCTTTCACGCTAACAGATATGATTCTCTCGAATCCTGTGTTGAATCTATTAAGCTTGCTGAATCTCAGATTTGTGTTATTTTCCCTAAAGATTTGAATTCTGACGTCTCTACAGAAGAAATTATTTTTTACGTAGATTATTCTAGAGTTAACTTGGCCGATAATTTGATTAATGAAATTCAAAAAAGTGTTATTGTAAAAACTTCTGGTGTTGGTGAGAATATAGCTCAAGAACTAATTGATTCTTTAGAAAGCGTGAAATCTTCTTTGCCAAATAGTAAAACTAAGATAGATGAGGCTTTGTCTGCTACTAGAAATAATAAAGAATCTGGCTCTGAATTAGTATTCCCTACTAGTGATATTTCTTCAGCAATTCTTGACTTAGAAAATATTAAGGATGATGTTGTTGAGGCAGAGGAAGGATCAGTAAAAGATGATATAGCTGATGTGATTGTTATTTTAAAAACTGTAGAAACTAAAGAATTGGGATTGTCTGCTAATTTAGAAGATATTTCAGCAGGTCAGGAGGAAATCATTTCTACTCTAAACACTGCTTCCTACAGCTTAAATAATATTATTGTTTCTTTAAATTCTGGGAAGAGTGTTAGTGCTGATAATATTGTTTCTCCTATAGAAACTCGAATAGAGGCTATAAATGCAGATTCTAATAATGGAGACTATATTGTTCCTATTATGCTTTCGTTGATTGCTTTATTTGGAGCCATTTTACTTTCCTCTACTTTTGTATTGAAAGAGAAAAAGTCAAAAGCATTTTTTAGAAATTTTATGGCACCTACTAAGAATATTAGTTTTATTTTATCTACATATCTAACTTGTTTGATTATTATGGCTATTCAATTTATTTTGATTTTTATCGGATCAAAATATTTCTTAAATATAAACGTGCTTTCTTTTTTAGGGCCTCTAATTGCAGTATTAGCAATCGGACTTTCTGCCTTTATAGTAATTGGAATGTTTATTGGATATTTATTTAGAAGTGATGAAACGGTTATCTTCTCTTCTATGATTATGGCAATATTACTTATGTGTTTTTCAAATATAATTTTACCACTTGAAAATATCTCTCTTGGAATTGTTAAGTTTTTGAAATTTAACCCATTGGTTGTTCTTAATTTGACTTTGAAAAAAATCATTTTCTTTAACTTGGGATTCAGCGCTATATATGAAGAACTTATAATTCTAGGGTCATTCTTTGTTGTATTCTTTGTCTTAAATTGTATTTTTAGAAAAATGACTAGAAGAATTTTATAATTATTCTAATTTAGCATTAATAACTCTAACATCTGGGCTCCATAAAGAAACTTTATCTCCTTTGAATCGTACACCTCGCGCGACTTTTTGAATCAAATCTCTTCTAGCTTTATCCATATAAAATTCCATAAATTTTTCTGGCTGTTCTTGTTTTAATATTTTCCAAAATAATCCTTGCACATTTGGATATGGAAACTTTGTGACGATGATAGAATTACATTTATCTCCTGCAAAATCTATTCCTCTTGAACATTTTGTTGTGAATAAAATATCTTCTTCCCCATTTGTAAACTCATTAACTGCTGTATTTCCTCGCGATTGAAGTTCTTTTAATTTCTCTTGTGTAATTAAGTTTTCTAACATTAATATTCTGTTTTCCTCTTCTGAGGGTAAATCCTTGAATGCATTTACATGAATAAGGGTTGGCGCTTCTGCTTTTGCCATACACATATCTAAAACCTTCAAATATCGATTTCTTGTGACAGTTCCATTTTTGAAATTTGCAAAAGAACAATTTCTTTCCAACCCTGTTCGCTGCTTATTAACTTTTCCTGGCATTTCTATCTCTGCTTCTATTGTCTTAAAATTATCTAGTCCAAAAATATCTTTTAAAACCTGTTCGGAATGTAACGTCCCAGACATCATGACGAGTATGTTATTTTGTTCTATTAGTTCTTTGAGTTTTTGCGCAAGATTTATCGATACAATATTTACTATTAATGTATCTTCTCTGTTTCTACCTCCAGATAATCCTTTTTGATAATCTCCTTCTATTTGATCTACTGAGAGGTAAGTTTCATCTAATAGATTCTCGAACGATCTTGAAATCTCGACCAAAGTGTTATAGTAATTATTTTCTTCATCCTCTGCAAGATTTGGGTTTTCTAAAGCTATTTCTATTATTTTGAATACTGGAGATTCTTTTAATTTCTGTATATCTGTTAATGGAGGAGAAAAAATCATATCATTTATTTTGTAAATTAATTCTTTTATTGCCGTTCTTTTGTCTTGATCTTTTGGTGTTAGACTCGATAGTGCTGATTGAAGCCTATTTAGATTTAATTTTCGTTCGCTTGAGAATGAATCTAAAAATTCATCGCATTCATCAATTATGTCTATGTCAGTTTTTGGCTTTCTGCCCATGGAAGATTCTATATGATATTTCATTGAATTGAAAATTAGAACGTCAGCGTTTGCATATGCTTCGTATTGATCGTAATATCCACACCCTTTTCTTCTTTGAAATAATGCATATTCCTTTCCACAAATTGCTTCGTATTTTATTTTTTTTACTTCTGGTAATCCTTTCGGGTTTATCTCAGCAGACATTAAAGGAGCCCAGTATGGACAGGTTGGAGCTATGTTCATTCTTCTAATATCTGAAGCTGTCGAAAAATCTTCTTTGTTAAGTTCTGGATTTAAATCAATATATTTCAAAAGCTGTTCTGTATTTTTCTCTCTTATTTCTATTGTGCATGGGATTTCTGTGTCATCTGCTCTTTCTCCTCCGAAAGGACATCTGAAATTATTTCTGCCTTTAATTATTGCAATATTTAATGGCTTTTTATCTTTTTTTAGAATAAATTTCTTTTTTGTGTAATCTTTTTCATATTGTTCTTGGAGTGATTTTATTGGAACAACAATTGATGTTTTTTTGAAATGCCTTGCTAAATTTAAAGCTATGGCAGATTTTCCGGTTCCACATACTCCTTTTATGAAAATTAATTTATTCCCATTATCAATTGCATCTAGAATTTCTTTGACTATATCTGCTTGAGTTTTTCCATTTGAAAATTTTAATGGCTCTAGTTTTTCACCATCGCTGTCGAAAGGATTAATTGAATCAGAATTCTCTATTTTGTTGTATAATGACCACATTTTATCGCCTCTTTGAAAAATCGGATCAAGTACTTATAAGGATTGTTGTTATTGGGCAAAGATTTAAATAGTGAAAAATGACAAAAGGCTAATGAAAAATGGTTCAGACTTAGAAAAGAAATTAAATACAGAATTGAATGATGGAATTGTTGATATAAATGTATTTTTAGGAGATATTAGACTTCTTGAAGACCCAGTTAAGGGAATTTATTTTCTTAGGGAGATTGCAGGGTATTTTATTAATGAAAGTTATAACCCTGAGGTTTGGAAAAATTATGTTGGTGCGGTTGATTCTACACTTAAAAAAAGTGGAGAACAATTAGGAAAATTGCAAAAACTTGTTACGATTGATGAATTGACTGGGTTGTATAATAGAAGACATTTTAATAGTGCGATGAAAGAAGAAGAAGCTTTAGTTAATAGAAGAGGGAAGGAACATAAATCTTCTCTTGCTATACTTGATCTTGATTATTTTAAAAGAATTAATGATAATTATGGGCACCCTGCTGGAGATTATGTTTTAAGAAATGTTGCTTCTATCTTGAGAGAACAAATGAGGGGGAGCGACAAATCTTTTAGATATGGCGGAGAAGAGTTTGCTATTATTTTACCCGCTACTGATGGAAAAGGAGCTTATATTGCAGTTGAGCATTTAAGAGAATCAATTAAGAATACAAAATGGGAATATAATGGATCTGATTTGGGTAATATAACAATTAGTTCTGGAATTTCTGATATAAATTATGCAGATAGTACTGAATTTAATGGTTTCTATATCGAAGAAATTGTTCGTCGTGCTGACAAAGCTATGTATGAGGCAAAAGGTACTGGAAGAAACAGAACTATTTTATCTCAATCTTAATTTTTAGAAAACCATTTTCTTTTTTCTCTAACAATTCCCTTCTCAGTCATTGCTATTCTTTTTTCGGCTTCTTTCAGCTTTGACTGTAAATCCTTTACTTGTGTTTTATAATCTTCAACCTCGTTTTTGAAAGAAATCTTAATTCTGTCCTCAATCTGTGCGATATCTTTTCTTACTATAACTTCATTTTTTACTTCTCTTACTGCTGATAATGCTAACTTTAATTGACTTATTTGCTGTGTAAATCCATCTACATCTTTTCTGAACTCATCTCTAATTTTATTATCCTCTTTTTTTGCATATACATATTGTTTATCTTTTTTCTTAAGATAATCTCTCATGGCTTCTACGGTAGCTTTGACTTCATCTATGTCTTGTCGTATTAAAACGAACGAAGTTTTGATCTTCGTATCTGACTCTTTCAGTTTCTTTGCAAATATTTTTTCATAGGATACTTTTGCCATTATATTACGTGATTTTTTGGAATATAAAGATTATTCTTATAGAAAGTATAGGTTAGAAAATGAAAATTTAATGTCCTGGAGAATAATAATTTTTAAAAAGGGGGTGAGTTTGATTTATGTATGAATTATTTTGAAAGAGACTATCATTCTGTACGAAATGGTGGAGATATTTATATCACTCCAAATGAAACTAAAGAAGTTGTTAGAAAATTAAGGAAACATTATGATAATGGTAGTATGATTACTAGTAATGGTCGAAAATATATTGTTAGAGATGGAACAGTCAATCATAGTATAGGACTACAGCCTACACTTTCTATTAAATTTCCTACAGAAAAAGGATTGGGAGAGATTGTTGAGGAATTTGGATTGCCGTTATAATTTTATACTGCTTAGTAGTGAAAAATATGGGGAAACCTTAAATAACTATATTCGTTTGAAATAGTATACTTGAAAATGGCAAAAATTAAACTTGTTAAAATTGTAGAAGAATGGGAAGCATCAATAGATTTAGTTAGAGACACTATCGGAAAATTTGGTTCTACTGAAAAAGCTGAGTTTGATAAAAAGTTAGAGATTAATCTTTATGATAGGGATTGGTGTGGAGACAATAGAATTAATTATAATAGCCCAAGTACAGGAAAAGCTATAGTAACAACATATACAGAGTTATATGGAGGACCTGAGATTACGGCTTAAGTCTCTTTTCAACATAAATTTTCTGCTTATCCAACTTGTAACCTAATTTTTCATAATATTCTCTGACTCCAACCCCTGATATTACTCGGATTTTTTTACAGCTTTCTTTCTTTGTAATTTTTTCGGCTTCTTGCATTAACATTTTTCCTAAACCTTTGTGTTGCCACTCGTTTGAAGCCTTTTCTTTCAATTTTAAAGTTGGCCCATAAACATGTAATTCACGAACCATAGCTGGCATGTTTTTATCAAATCTTAACCTAAGGAGTCCAAATAAAATATTATCTTTATTTATAGCTTCTATGAAATATTCTATACCTGAGGAAGCTTTATATTTTGTAATTTTGAGTTTTACATTTGTGTCTATTTTTCTGTTATCTCTAATCGCAAAACCGATTTCCCTGAATCTAATTTCTTTAATTTTGAGACCCTTAGCTCTAACTTTCTCTTCAATATCTTTTCTCATGTCAATATTTTTTATTCCCGCTATAAGATAACTTGGTGGAATTTCCCTCATAATTCTCATAATTCTACAATACCTTGGAGTAATTTTTAACATTTCTATTATAATTTTTGTAACTTCTTCTTTACTATATGGGATATATTCTCCTCCATAGTATAAATTCTCTATCCCTGAACCTTTTAGGACTTGACAAGGATATATCTTAATTTGGTCTGGTTTGAAATCTTTTGATGAAAATATTTTTTTAAACATCTGTATATCTTTTTTTGTATTAGAACCTGGAATTCCTGGCATCAAATGATATCCGATTTTAAATCCGGATTTTTTTAATCTCTTCGTGGCATCAATTACATCTTGAACTTTATGCCCTCTGTTGACTTTTTTATATATTTCATCGTCTATAGCCTGTACCCCTAACTCGACTCTTGTAGCCCCCCATTCTAACATATTTTTAATATGACTTTCTTTGCAATAATCTGGACGAGTCTCGATACAAAGTGCAACACATCTATGCTTTGCTGATTCATTAATTTTTTTAGCTTCATCTAGGGATTTGGATTTTTCCCCATTAAGTGCGTCATAACACTTTTTTACAAAGTCAAATTGAAATTTTTCAGGATAAGCTAAAAAAGTTCCGCCCATAATTATTAGTTCTATTTTGTCTGTTGGGTGCCCCATAGCATTCAATGTTTTTAGACGAACCTTTACTTGTTTAACTGGATCATAATCACATTCTCTCGCACGAAGGACAGCTGGTGACTCTGGAGTATATGACTGGGGAGCATTAAGGCTAGGACAATACAAACAAGCCCCATGTGGACATTTTCTAGGAGGGAGCATAACCGCTAAGGGAGCAACCCCAGATATTGTTTTTGTGGGTTTACGTTGAGATTTCATAAAAGAGAAAATGATTTAAGCTTTAAATGCTTGAGGGTAAAATGGATCAGGAAAAAATTTGGGATAGTATCGCTGAAAGATGGGCTAATTATAGAGTTCGTACAGCTCCAGAGGTTGTAGAGTTTTTAAAAAACAAAAATGGCAAGGTTTTGGATTTGGGATGTGGAAGTGGAAGAAATTTTGTTAATAATAAAAATTTAGAAATATGTGGAATTGATTTTTCTAAAGAATTACTAAAGTTTGCGAAAGAAAGAGCTGTTCAGTTTAAAATCAATGCTAAATTAAAAAAATCTGAAAGCAATAGAATTCCTTTTGATGATGAATTTTTTGATTCTGCTATATGTTTTGCTGTTTTACATTGCGTTGATTCTCATCAAAAGAGAAAAGAAACAATTGAAGAGTTATTTAGAACTCTAAAACCTGGCTCGGAAGCTCTAATTTCTGTTTGGGGCCGTGGTTCTCCTAGAGTAAAAAATAAAACCAAAGAAGATTCTGTTAACTGGAGCATTAATGGAACTTTGTATAAAAGGTATACATATATGTTTGACAAAAAAGAGCTTGAAAAAATGGTAGAAGATGCTGGATTTAAAATTGTTAAAAGTTGGGAAGATAAAAATATTAATTTAATTGCAAAAAAAATAAAATTATTAGATTAAACAAATACATGGGCAGTCCATACCTATAACGTTTCCTATGTTTTCTCCTGAATATTCTGGGTGCCCCATAGTATTAAAAATTTCTCCACCTTGTTCTGTACATTCTTCCGACGTTATTGAAATTTCTGAACTTGGTTGTTCTGATATTTCATAATTAGTTTCTAAATTTGTGAAATAAATAAATGATCCAACAGTAATTAAAATTATAATTCCAATAATTAAAATTATTTTTGTTTTGTTCTTCATAATTAATTGAAGATTTTATTTTATATAAAGATATCTATATTATTTCTTCTTAATCCCCATAAAATCCATCAACGATCCTTTGTCAAAACTGATTTGGTTTCCTGTTATTGCATCTAATTTTATTCTAACAATTCCTAACATGTCATCCATACATGTTAGATTCCATTGGTTGTCTTTTAAGATTGAAATTATTCTTGTTGGCCGAATAGAAGAATTTTCTTTTTCAATTATATTTTTACATGTCTTTTCTAAATCATTAATATCTATTTTAACATTAGTTGCTTGATGTTGCATGCTATCTATTTTTTCATCTGGTATCTTTGTCTCTTTAAATGGATATTCAAACACAGCTATTTTATTTTCTTCTGGCAAGAAAAAATCTAATTGGATCTTTTCTGATTTTTCTTTTAAATCTAAAATAAAAAAACCTGCTGAAAAAAATGCTGATGGATTTTCTAATTTAAACTTCTTAAAGAAATCTTTATCTTGTAATTCTATAAGTAAATCTTCTACTCTCATGCTAAAATTATTCCCTTAATTTAATTTCTTCTTTAATCTTAGAAATAAATTCATCAATGCTTAGATCTAATATTTCATCAGTTCCTCTTTGCTTTATCGCTACTCTATTACTAGATGCTTCCTTCTCTCCAATGGTCACTAAATAAAATGTTTTCTCTAAATATGCATTCCTAACTTTTTTACCAATTTTATCATCAGAAAAATCGCCATACACTCTAATTCCTTCTTCAGTTAATTTGATTTTTACTTCTTTAGCATATTCATTAACATTTTCATTCATACTAAGAACCTTTGCTTGTATAGGACTCAACCATAGTGGTAGGTTCCCTTGTGTTTTTTCTAATAAGTATGACATAACTCTCTCTGTAGCTCCAATAGAAGACCTATGAATAACCATTGGTCTTTTTTCTTTACCATCTTTATCTAAATAACTTAAACCAAATTTATCTGGGAGTGCAAAATCAATTTGAATAGTAATTAAAGTATCTTCCTTCCCATAAACATCTTTATATTGCAAATCTAGCTTCGGACCATAGAATGCTGCTTCACCCTCTTTAGAGATATAATCAATTCCTAGATTATCCAAAATTTTCTTCATAGATGCTTGCGAAGCCTCCCACGCAGCAGGATTATCAATATATTTATTATTTTTATTTTTGGGGTCCCATTTAGAAAATTGATAGGTAATCTCTATTCCCAAAGTATCCATAATATAATTAACTAAATCTATAACTCCATTAAATTCTTCTTCTAATTGAACAGGAGTACAAATTATATGTGCATCAGCTAAAGTGAATTGCCATAATCTAGTTAGTCCTCTAAGTTCGCCAGATTGTTCTTTTCTATATAATGTCGCAATTTCGGCATATTTTTTTGGTAAATCTTTGTAGCTTCTTGGTTTTCTATTAAATAAAACAAACTGGAAAGGGCATGTCATGGGTCTTAAAGCATAATCATTGCCTTCAACGTCTAAAACAAACATATCTTTCTTATAGTGTTGCCAGTGACCAGAAATTTTATACAAATCACTTTTTGCCATAATAGGAGTAGATGTATATTCATATCCTCTTCTCAATTCCTCATCAGTTGTAAAACGTTCAAGCTCTCTCTTTATAGCTGCTCCTTTAGGTGTAAATAATGGTAACCCTGGTCCAACAATCTCACTAACAATAAATAAATCTAATTCCCTTCCAAGTTCTACATTACTTTTTTGATCATTAATGCCTCTAATAGATTGCATTTTAACTTTCTTCATAGAACGCCACATTCTCTCTCTTTCCTTATCACTCAACTCAGCTTCTTCCTCATTCCCTTTAATTGTAAATTCTCTTGATAACTCTGAAAGGGGATGCCCCTTAACTTTTAGTTCGAATGTTTTGTAGTATCCGAATGGCGCTTTTAGAACATTTAATCCGTTAAGCTGTTTTTCTGTCTCTTCTAAAATTTCTACCGCTAAAGATGGTTTTCCTAGATTTGAAGAAAGATGTGCGTATGGATATAACACAATGTTTTTTGTTTTTACACTCTCCGCTATTTCTTTTATTGATTTTGTTAATTCTGAAACTGACTCTTTCGAATCGTTTTTTTCTACAGCTATCATTACAACTAGACATTCTTTAGCTTCTCCTTCGAGTTTTTGATTTGGTGCAATCTCATCAACTGATTTTAGGGCTTTCTTTAGGACTTTAAATTTTATATAGTCACAATGTAAGTTTAATGTTTTCATATAAATTTTAGAATAAGAGAATTTATAAAGATTTATGCTCTATCCAAAATATGGTAACTGGGGTGATAGATAGGTGTCCCACGGGGATTGCCGGATTTGATAAACTTTGTCAGGGTGGATTTGTAAGGAATAGCGATAATTTTATTGTTGGTGGTCCTGGCTCCGGTAAATCAACTTTTTTACTTCAATTTCTTTGGAACGGTGTAACCCAATATGGAGAAAATGGAGCTTATTGTTCTTTTGAGCCGGATATCGTTGAGACGCTGAATGACGCAATGGCTCATGGTTGGGATTTTTCTAAACTAAGTTCTGAAGGCAAAATAAAATTTATGAAATTCTCTCCTAATACTTCAATTGGAGAATTAAAAAGTGAACTAATGAAGCTAGTTACAAAAAACGGAGTTAAACGAATTTGTTTTGATCCTATTTCTGTTCTAGCTTTAAATTTGAGCGATCAGGGGAAAATTAGACAAACAATTTTTGAATTATCTGCTTTAATGAAGAGAATGAAAGTTACTGTTATCTTTGCCGATGAGAGTTTGGAAGGGGATATGGGAGTTTCTGCAAATGGGGATTGGACAAAAACTGATATATTAAGATTTTTATCTGATTCTGTTACTATTTTTTATGAAGCTGGTGTGGCTGGTGTTGGTGACAGGGCTATTAGGATAGCTAAAATGAGAAGAACGGCACACAACAGAAAAGCCGTTGGAATGGATATTGGAGAACAAGGAATTGAAATTCTTGAGAACGTAGAAAACTAATGTGTTGTCACGGAGTAATGGTTACAAATAGAAAGGTTTAAAAAGTCTTTTTGTTTATGTATTATATGACAAATTACACTACAAAAACAGGTCCTACTGATAGAAATACTATAAATAATGCGTTTACATATGTAAATAGAGAAGGGAAAAGTAATACCATTGTAGCTCCCGACTTTAAACTTGATCCAGATATGTGTGCAAAATATGCTAGATTATCAGCAGAAGAATTATTTGATAAAAAATACACTAGATCGGATGCATGGAATCTAAAGTATGTTAATACACCTCTAACTCCTACTCCTAGCTTAGATAATGCTGAACCTGGAGACATAATTGTATTTTATTCTCCCAATAGTAATTATAATACATCAGGGGGAAATAATCTTGATAGATGGGGAAATATACGAGAAGGAACCCATGCAGGATTACTTGTTGACTTTGATTATAATAAGCAACCTATAATCCTTCATCAATTTCATTCTGAATTGGAAATTGGAAAACTTGAAAATATTGTAGAAACAAGAAATATTAAGCCAGTTAGAATAATTAAAACTAAAAACTAATCCTTAAATAAAAACTTATCAAATTGTCTTTCTGAATTTTTTCTTCTTTCTTGATGTTCTTTTAATATAACATTAATTTTTTCTATCAAAATTGTTTTTACTTCACCTGATAATAACTCTCCTTTGGAATATTTATCATATATCTCTGCTAACTTCTTATCATCATGCTCGAAATATTTTAACCATTGACAAGCAACATCAATATCAACGTTGCCACCTTTTTCTCTATGTTCTGCCACCGTGTCTCTTCCTCCACTGAAAGCATATTTGTTTATTTTTTTCTTAACTATTTTTGCATCATCTGTCATTAGTATTGTTTTTCCGTTATCCGAACTGCTTGATTTTCCTGAAATTCCTGTTAGAGGCGAAAAAAATTTTGCATGAATAATCGCTGGTTTTTTGTGACCGAGCTTTTCTATAACATCTCTTGATATTCTGAAGTGGGGGTCTTGATCAACTCCAAGTGGAATTAAACAATATTGATTTTTCTTATTTATAACATTTGGAAGGAAACAAGGAACTGTCTGCATTGCTGTATAAAAAATGCTTCCAATATTATTAGAATCTGTAAAACCAAACGATGCTTTTATTGTAGAGAAAGTTATTTTTTTTGCTACCTTAATTGCTTCAGGATACATAATGCCCGCATGTTTTGTGTCAACTAAAAAATGTGTTTTCTGTGGATTGAATCCCATTGCAACTACATCCTTCATATTATCTTTAGTCCATTCTTGTATTTCTTCATATGTCATGTTCTTATATAAGAATTTTTCATCGTCGGTAAATTGAAACCATAATTCTACATCAAACTTATCTTGTAACCATTTTACAAAACTCCAAATGGAATAATGCCCTAAATGTATTGCGCCACTTGGACCATTGCCAGTGTATAAGAAAAATTTCTCTCCTTTTTCATAGGCATCTAAAATTTTTTCTAAATCTCGATGTGCAAAAAATATTTCTCTTCTTAGATATGGATGAACTTCCCCTGCTATAGCCTCAATTCTTTTCAAAAGTTTTTTATCTATTTTTTTTAGACCGAATTCCGATATAAGCCTATCATAATCTACTTTGCCTTGGATGTCATATGGATTCACCTTCATTTTTTCCATGATAGAATTAGTCTTTAGATATTTATAAAACTGCTTATCCATTCAAAACTAGGAAAACTAAAAGTGAGTAATATTTATATAGTAAAAATAAGTAAGAACTATATGAAAAAACTTGGATATATTTCCGCTTTGATGTTTATTTTAATGTGCTCTTTTGTCTTTGCTGAAATTTCTATATCGGAGCCTAAAGATATCTATAATTTGGGCGATACTCTTTATATTGATGTTAATGGAATAGTTGGAGCTGACACTGGTAATCTAAATATTGATTTAACTTGTGAAGATAATACTACAAATTTAATCAAATTAAAAGCACGGGACTTCTCTTTAGACGAAGAGCAAAGTTATTTTACGGATGTTATTTTAGATAAAAATGATTTGGAGATTGGGAACTTAGGTGAAATAATTGGAGATTGTCAAATCTTTTTATCTCTTGGATCCAACGTTGCTTCTACTAAAACCTTTAAGATAAGTGATAATATTATCGTTAGTGCTTTTTTAGACAAACCTTCTTACAATCCTGGAGAACCAATTACTGTAGATGTTGATGCTACTAAAGCAAATGGAAATTTATTAAATGGATTTATAGAAGGTTCAAATGCTAGTTCATTTAGTAAAGTAATTAAAAATGGTTTTGCTACTGAAATATTTTCTATGCCGGAAACTATAGAAGCTGGAATTTATCATTTAAAAGTTCGTGCTTATGATATTGGAGGAAGTGGGGTTATGAATGAAGGTTCCGTTGATCTTTCTTTTAGTATAAACCAGGTAGCTTCTTCAATTGTCACAAGTATGTCCGATGTTGCGATTAATCCTAATGAAGAATTATCAATAGGTGTTGATGTTTTCGATCAATCGGGTATTGAAATGACTGGAACGGCTCTTATAAAAATTACTTCTCCAAACGGAGAATTGATTGAAGCTAATGTTCAGTCCGGAGAATTTGTAGATGTTAATTTTGTTTCAAATTCAAGTGCTGGAATATGGAGGATACTTAGTTCTTTTAATAATTTAAATGAAGAGCGAGAATTTGAAATACTCGAAAACCAAAAAGTTGATTTTGATTTTGAAGATTCGGTTTTAATAATAACAAATACTGGGAATGTTTTATACAATAAATCAATTGATGTTCAAATAGGAGATGAAATTACCGAGCTTAATTTAAATATAAAGGTAGGTGAATCCAGAAAATTTAGTCTAAAAGCTCCTAATGGAGAATATGATATTTTTGTTAATGATGGAGATAATTCAATAAGTAGGAATATTTTATTGACTGGAAGAGTAATATCTGTTAATGATTCTAATGGGATGGGAATATTTAACAATTATTCAATAATTTGGATAATCTTAATTATAGTTATTGGAGCAGTTGGTACAATCTTATTCATAAAATATCGTAAAACAAAAACCCTTGGAAAGAAAAAATTTATTAAAAAAACCGTTAGAAATATAGAGAAAAAAATTCCAAAAAAACTTAGATCTCGTATAGGTAATAGTTTAAACTATACAAATAAATCTCCAAGTGTTCAAAGTCTTGATTCAAAAAATTACAAACATGAAGATAAAAGCATGATGGATTTTACAAAAAATAAAAATGAAGGAGCAGAATCTACTCTAGTTTTGAATGGTGAAAAATATGTTTCTGCAGTAGCATCTCTTAATGTTAAAAATTACAACACCCTAAGTGAAACAGCTAATGGAGCTTTGAAAGATATAATAAACAAAGCTTCTCGTAATTCTGCCGACTCTAAATACCATAAGGGCAAGGGACTTGTGGATTGGAAGGATGATCATATATTTGTAGTGTTCTCTCCGATTATAACAAAAACTTATAGTAATGAAATTTTAGCAGCTAAATTTGGGATGGAAGTTTTGACTAACCTAAATGCTTATAATAAAAAATTCAAAGATAAAATTGAATTTAATCTTGGTTTACATGTTGGAGAATTGATAGCTTCTAAAGTGGGCGAGAAATTAAAGTATACTAGTATAGGAAATACTATTTCTCTAGCTAAAAGAATCTCCGACTCGGACAGTTCTAAATTAATGATATCTGAAATGGTTAGAAAAAAATTATTAAGAGATTTAACAGTTTCAAAAGGAGCAAACATTGGTGGCAATCAAACCTATGAAGTTTCCGGAATAAAGGACCGATCTGCAAATGCAGCAAAACTTAACGACTTATTAAAACGTATGAATTGATAAGGAAAATTTATAAATCTCTTCTCTGTTGTTTCTATTGTTAACTTGATTTGTTATAATTATTTATGCATAAGTTTATCTACAAAAATAAAATTATTAATACAACTATGGCAAAAAAAGAAAAATTAGATATGAAGAAATTCAAGAAAGATATCGACTTTAAATATAATTTTAAAGAATATTTGAGTTTCCTTAGTAAATATAAATGGAAAGCTGCAATCCTTTTAGTTCTGACTTTGTTAATGTCTATTAGTCATGTTGCTGATAAATATATTTTCAAAGAATTAATTGATCGTGGAACAGATTTTTCTGGAGATTTATTAATGAGAGCAGAATTTATAAATATCTTATTGATTTTGATTATAGTATTCTTTGCTGTATTGCTTTCTAAAATCGTCTTTAAGTGGCTTATGCAAATTTTTATTATTCAGTTATCTTCTGATATGATTGTAGATTTAAAAAGGAGATATTTTAATCATATAATTGAACTTTCACATAATTTTCATGCAACACATAAGACTGGGAGCTTGATATCTCGAATTAGCCGTGGAGCTAGTGCTATTGAAAGAATGACTGATGTGATTGTTTTTAATATTGCTCCATTGATCACTTCAATGATTGTGGTAGTTATTTCTTTAATATTTTTTAATTTAACTGCGGCGATCGTTTTGGTTATAACCATTATAGTTTTTATAATATACAATGTTTCGATTCAAAATATTTCTAAACCTTATGGTGGCTATGCAAACACAAAAGAAGATAGGGAAAAAGGAAATCTGAGTGATTTTTTAATGAATATTAATTCTGTAAAATATTTTGGAAAAGAGAATACTGTCAAGAAACGATTCCATAAGCTGAGCGAAGAAACTAAAATTGCGTTTGTTCGTTTTTGGAACTTTTTTAAGTTTCTTGATATCGGCGAAGTAATTATTTTGGGAATTGGTGCTTTCTTTTTGATATATTTTCCCATGATTAGTTTTTTAGAAGGAGAATTGACAATCGGTGCAATTGTTTTCATTTATACTATCTACGGAAATATTGTTGGACCTTTGTTTGGTTTTGTTCATGGAATCCGAATGTATTATAGATCCATGATTGATTTCCAAGATTTGTTTGAATATGGAAAAATTGAAAATGAGATTAAAGATAAATCTGGGGCAAGGGTAATGAAAATTAAAAAAGGCTCTATTAAATTTAAGAATATTGATTTTAAATACTCTAAAAGAAAGATTTTTAATAAATTTAATTTGGAAATCCCTGCCAATAAAAAATATGCTTTAGTTGGACATTCGGGTTGTGGAAAATCTACTTTGGTGAATTTACTTTATCGGCTATATGATGTTGATAGTGGAGAGATCTTAATTGATGGAGAAAATATTAACAATTTCAAACAAGAATCGGTTCGAAGTGAGATGGCAATTGTTCCACAGGAGACAATTTTATTTGATGATACTATTTGGAATAATATCAAATTTTCGAATCCAGGCGCTCCGGTAAAAGAAGTTAGGAGGGCCATTAAGTTTGCTCAATTGGATGAAATCATTGCAGAGATGCCTCAGAAAGAGAAAACAATCGTAGGAGAAAGAGGAGTTAAGCTATCTGGTGGAGAAAAACAGCGAGTTTCGATTGCTCGGGCACTATTGGCGAATAAAAAAGTTTTAGTCTTAGATGAAGCAACTTCATCTTTAGATAGTGAGACGGAGAATGAAATACAAAAAGATTTAGCAAAATTAATGGAAGGGCGAACTTCTATTATTATTGCTCATCGATTATCAACTATTATGCATGCAGATAAAATCATTGTTATGGAGAAAGGGAGAATTGTTCAGAGAGGAACTCATAAACAATTGATTAATCGGAAAGGCGAATACAAAAAATTATGGAACTTGCAGAAAGGCGGTTATATTAAATAATTTTATAAAGAATATTTGTTATGTCTAATAAAGAGGAATAAAATGAAATTTTCTACAAAAGTAAAAACAATTCGTAATGGTATTGAATTTTCTCACGGGATGAGAAGAGCTTTAGTTAATGCACTTATTTTAATCTATTTTATTTCTTTAGGGTTTAATATTATTGCAGTTACTACTTTGTTTGCTATCTCTACTTTGATTATGACTTTTTTTGAATTCCCTACTGGAGCAATTGCAGATTATGATTCACGAAAAAAATCTCTAATGATTTCATTTTTCTTAATGGCTGTGGCATTCTTTGGGATTTTTTTATTTAAGAATTTCTGGATACTTGCTAGTTTTTGGATACTAGGCGATATCGCTTGGGCATTTAGTTCTGGAGCATGTTCTGCTTGGGCAATTGATGCTTTAAGATATGTTAAAAACAAATCTAAATTAGTAAAATTAATCTCTAAAGGATACATCTTTGAAAAAGGTGGTCGTGTCTTAGGTGGGTTAATTGGATTTATAATTGTTGCAATAAGTTTTAGACTTATTTGGTTAATAATTTCTCTAAATTATCTTATATTGTTATTTATTATTTGGAAATATATGGAAGAAAGAAATTTTAAACCAGAAAAAGTTCCACATAATTATATTAAGAAATCTTTTATCAAGGCAAAAGAGTCTTTCTTATATCTTATGCATAAAAATAATTTAGAACTTAGGATATTGATTTTGGGAGGAGCTATAAGCACTATGACTATAAGTTCTTTCTTTATTTGTGTCCCTTTAATGTTTGTAACTATTTTTAATTTAAGCCCTGAGTTCATCCCAGGAATTTATTCGATCTTAGCCATTGTCGCTATTATGGGACCATTATTAGCAGAAAAAATAGCTCATAAAAAAGAATTTAAATTCGGACTCATTTTATTGTTTTTTATTATCGGAATCTCTATTATTTCGTTTGCGATTTTTAACTCATTAATAATTTCTATTATCTCTTTGGGAATTTTAATGATTATGTTGGCGGCTACAGACGTTCTGGAGGATTCTGCATTACAACATGAATTTGATTCTAAAATTCGGGCATCTCTTGGTTCTCTGAATAGTATTAACTGGGCAATAGCAAACTCAATAGCTGTATTTTTAACGGGTATTGGAATTGGAATATTTGGAATAATAAATACTTTAGTTGTTTGTGCGGGATTAGCTTTTTTAACTGCATTTATCTATCTATTCTTAAAGATATAAAATGATTAAAGCAATATTTTTTGATTTTGACGGGACGATTTCTGATGCAAAGAGAATTTCGTATGAATCTATGGTTCGGATATTAGGAGAGTATGAATACAAGTTTGATGATTTAAAATTGCGGAGACTAATGGGAAGCAAAATGCAAATCATTCTTAAAGAATTGGGATTGAAAGTTAAAGATATGCAAGCTATGCGAAAAAAATTCTACAAATATTTTACAAAGGCTGCTCTAGATGGTGGAATTAAACAGTGTGTTTCTCTAAATCCATTATGGGAACTAAGTAAAAAATACCCACTGATTATTGTTTCAAATTCAGAAACTTCTTTTCTTAAAGCCTCTATTAAAAAACTAAAAATTGAAGGACTTTTTAAGAAAATATATGGGGCTGATAAGTTTACTAAGAAAGATAAAATGTTGAAAAAACTTTTTAGAAAGATGAAGATTAAACCCTCGGAAGCAATTTATATTGGGGATAGATTTTCTGACATAGAGTATGCCCGTGAAGCAGGATGTATTGCAATTGCAATTCATAATAAATGTGCTTGGTCTAATTTGTCTACAATAAAAAAGGAAAAACCTGATTATATTATCAAAGATTTTAGAGAACTTAAAAAAATAATTAATTCAATTGCTTAAGTGCTTTGATTACATTCAGTTCGAGATCTTGATTTTTTTTCATGAATTTATTAAAGAGAGCTTGAATTTTTTTATCCTGTTTTCTCTTAGTCCCTTTTATCTCTTTGAGCTGAGCATAAAGTTCTAGTTCTTTATCGGACAAATAAATTAGTGGATGATCTTCAGCAGGTAATTTGTAACCAAAGTCTCCTCTAAGTATATGTCTGAAGGTATCTTCCGCTACTTGAGACAAATTGTCTGATGATAAATTTGGAGTGGAAGAGAATTTTACTTGAAATTTCGTTTCTAATATTTTTTTAAGAACAACTGTATTGATGTTTTCTGATTTCTCTAACTTAATGATTTTGTCTTCCGGTAACATCTGATATTTACGAATTGTTCTAAAAACTTTACGTTCTATATAATCTATGAATTGAGATTTATTGAGTTCTCTCTGATTTGTAAATGTCCATACTGTTGTCATAATTTAAATTCGGAAAATTTATTTCTTTTATCTTCGTTGTCTCCACTAGAATAAGCCTCTTGGAGCTCTAAAGCTTTTTGTTTTTGTTTCTCATCTGAAATATAAACTGCTGGTTTTCCTATACCATCTTTAATAGAATTTGGAAATCCTGAAATAATTTTGGATTCTTCTGCATCCCTTGCTACAATGAGCCATGTCTTGTCGATAAAAAAATGCCTACCAATCATACTTAAGGGTAATGTTTTTTCTGTAATTAAATTATTTTCTAAAAGTAAATTTAGTCTGGAAGAAGGTTCTTTTTCGCATAAAAAACATCCTCCGCCAGGTGTTGGATATTTGATATTATATTTTTCAGCTAATCCCATTTGAGTTTTTCTTCCCCTCCCACTTATGTCTAATAATTTATCTCTATCAACCAATCCACTTTTTTCAAAAGAAGTCTCCTTTAATTTTTTTGCACAAAGAGGTCGTAAAATTTCGAAGCCCAACTCTTCATCTATTATCCTCATTGCAGATGGTATCTGGGACATTGGTCTCTGTCCGATAACTTCTCCAGTTGCTATTACACTTATATTATTTTTATCAGCATATTCTTTTGCTTTCTTAAACATAAAAATTTTACAATCCTTACATGGGTTAATTCCGGAACCTGTACCAAACTTTGGATTTTTTAGAATTTCTATATATTCTGTTAAAAGAGGTTCTTTTGTAACGTCGACAATTACCATCTTAACTTTCTCTTTTTGGGTGAAATTAAAATTGCATGAAGTATTGCAGCATCCGCACCCAAACGGTAATTCAAAATAAAGGGCAGTAATTTGGAAATCTTGCTCTTGCAGCATCCGCACAACTAGACGAGAATCGAGTCCTCCTGAATATAAAACTAATGCTTCTTTCATAAGTAGGAAAACATAAGTTGTGTTTTAAACTTTAGTATCCCCCATATGCTTCTAGCTCTTTGGAATATCCTTTATGATTGAAATCAAAATTGAAAATAAAAAGAAATTCTGACATCGCTTTAACTCCCATCTTAGCTTCTTTGATTAATTTGTATAAATAACTAGTAAAACAATATGGACAGACATGGACTTCGCTGCCACAAGAAACACATGATTTTGATTTTCCTTTTATTTTTTTATGCTTTCTCATAAATATATCTAGGTCCTCTCTTACTTGTTTTTGTTCTGGAAATTTCTCTATCCACTGATTAAACCCTGTTGCTATACAGTTAGGACAAATAGGATGCCTGATATCTTCTCCGCAAGATAAGCAGTTGTTGTGTCTTTCTTTTTCAAGATTATATGTCTGAATAGCGACATTTAATTTTTGTTTCATTGTGGAAAAAAATGTCGCGTTGTTAACAGAACTTAATAGAGATCAGTTTGCAAGCTAGAAAGGTATTAGAATTCAAATGGCACATCCTTTTTTGCGTTTGCATAATTAATGTAGTAATTAGAAATATATAAATGTTTGGAAAGGATTAACGAGTAATAATTAATTTTTCCATTTCTTCTTTTGCTTTCTTCATTTTTGGAGTTGAAAAATGTTTCATCGCGGGAGTAAGAATTTCTACAAGCTTGTCCGCTAATGCATTCTTAAGATCCATAGGATGAAGTTTTTTGTCTCCAAAATCTTTTTCTAAATCTTTATAGTTAGAATAAATCACATCTCCTCCAAACTTTTCTAATCTCTTTATTTCTAGGGTTGAAGAATTATTTATGAAAACTAAATACTTACACCAATCTAATAATGGATTAAATCCTATTTCTCCTTCTGGGCAAAACGCTCCTTTTATTTTTTTTCTAATTTCTGGTTCCTCATCTGTCATATAAATTGCGGAATTTGGAATAGATTTGCTCATTTTCATTTTTGACCATAGATCTTGAAGTTTCTCTTTTGGAACTGGCCAAACAGGAGGTTTTTGCAATCCTAATATTAAATGCCCGTGAATTGCTACTGGTTTTATTTTTTTGCCATCTTTATCTAGCAAAGGATTTGTTTTGAGTTTTAATGCTACGTCTCTTGCAATAACTTGAGCTTTTCTTTGATCTAAACCTGCATGGGCAATATTTATTCCTTGAGCGAAAATATCTGCAACTTGCATTGGAGGGTAAAGCATCTTGGCAAAATCTACACTATCTCCTTCTTTCCGTCCCATAATTGTTATTGAACGTGTTATTCTTCCCATCGTGGTATGTTTACTAACGTCCACCATTGTTTCCCAATATTTATCATTATTATGATATAATTCACTTCCTAAAACAAATTTTAAATCTTTAACATCTCCACCTACACATTTATACGCTGCGATAAGTGCTTCTTTAAAATAATTAACTGCAACTTTTTTGATTACTTCCATGTCTCCTCCTAACTTATCATTTATCCAAGAATGCCAATCTGCTAAAAATATTGTACAATCAACTCCTGCATCCACTAAATCTTTTACTTTTGACATACAAACTAGACCATGTCCTAAATGTGGTTTTCCAGAAATCTCAAAACCTATATAGTGTTTTAATTTTTGATCACTATCCAGAAGCTTGATCAAATCTTCTTCCGTCATAATCTCTTCCATATTATGTTTTATAAGTTCTAACTTCTCTTTTGTATCCATATTAATATTTACCTTTCTAGTTATTTAAATGTTATTGGTTAACAGACTTACCTAAGATATAAAAAGGTTTTATGTTTTATTTATTGATGGAAGAAATTTATGATTTGATTATTTTAGGAGGAGGTCCGGCTGGCTTGACCGCTGCTATTTATGCTGGAAGATATAATTTGAAAACTTTGGTTGTTGCTAAATCTTTTGGTGGAACGGCTAACTTAGCTGGAGAAATAGAAAATTGGCCTGGATATGCTGGACCGGGTATTAAATTAATGAATACCATTAAAGCTCAAGCGGAAAAATTTGGAGCTGAATTTTTAGAAGGAGAAATAACAAGTGTTGAGAAAAATAAGGGTGGGTTTATTTTGAGCTTAGCCGATAAAAAAATTAATAGTAAAACTTTGATTATTGCACTTGGAACTGAGCATAGACAATTGAATATACCTGGAGAAAAAGAATTTTTGGGTAAGGGTGTTAGTTATTGTGCTACTTGTGATGGGAACTTTTTTAAAGAAAAAACTGTCGCTGTGATTGGTGGTGCTGATTCGGCAGCTAAGGCGGCACTTTATTTATCTACTATTTGTAAGAATATCCATATTGTTTATAGAAGACATGAAATGAGATGCGAACCTATTAGTTTAAGTGAAATTTGTAAAAAAGAAAATATAGAAATTCATTATCATAGTGATCCTATAGAAATTACAGGAGAAGGTACTGTTAAAAATTTAAAAATTATAACTGATTGGCCAGATAAAGATAAAGTTGAACATGTAATTCCAGTTGATGGTGTTTTTATAGAGATTGGAGCTATTCCAACTAATCAAATTGTGAAAGGATTAGGGCTTGATATGGATAATGAATACATTGTGACAGATAAAGAGGCTCAAACAAATATTGAGGGTATATTCGCAGCAGGAGATGTTACTAATAATTTCTTTAAACAAGTTGTTACGGCTTCATCGGAAGGTGCTATTGCGGCTAAAAAAGTACACGAGTATTTATTAGTAAAGTAATTACATTTTTTCTATTATTTTCAAAATTTCTTTAAACTTTGAAACAATTTTAAATGGCTTTCCTTTTTCAAGCCTTTCTCTTTCGTGAAAACCAAAATCTACACCAATTGACTTAATATCTAATTTTTTAGCTTCTAAAATATCACCAAGAGTATCTGTAATAAATACAACATCGTTTTTATCTAGGTTATATTCTTTAAAAAGCAACTTGAACTTAACGTCTTTTCTTTTATGAGTCTCAAACCCATAAATTTTATTGAATAATTTAGACAAATTTTCTTTTTCAAAGAAAGCATTTAAAATGGATTCTTTGTGGGATGAAATTATAAAAAGAAAGTATTTTTTCTTAAGTTTTTTTAAAACATTTAAAACATTCTTTGAGATTTTTTGCTTAAGTAAACCTTTTTTTAAAAGCTCAAACTCATCTATTGAAGAATCTTTCACTACAAGGTTTTCTTTTAACTTATGAAGATTTCCTTCAAATAATTGTTTGTGTGTTTCTCTATCTAGATTTTCATAAACTTTAGTAAAAGTTTGATAATGGTGTTCATAAGTGTTTACTATAACGCCATCAAAATCAAAAATAATCGCTTTCATAAATCATATGTGGAATCAATAGTTTTTAAATTTTTTGAAGAACTTTTATTTATTAAGTAAAATTTCAAAATTGCACACAATAGAAAGAATAAGCGAAGTCGCCGAAGGCGATTTGAACGTAGCCTGCAAAGTTTCGGAATCGTTAAATTCCTGTTGGTTTCGTCTGACCAACGGAAAAATCTAGAATTTAGTGCAACGATGCCGAGGGAAAAATTTTAGAGTTCAGGAGTCCGAGCCATAGGTGTTGTAACTCAAAAGAGACAAAAGATTTATAAAGTTTAAAACGTAACCAATTGATATGATAGAACCACTTAAGTATCATGCAGGATTAAATTTGCAAGAAGCAGAAGAAAGATATAATGAAGTAAGAAATGAATTTGAAAAAGTTAAATTTCATTATTCTGGGTTATTAAAAAGATTTAAAAGAACTTTGAGTGAAGGAGATAATAAAACGTTGGCTGACTGTACAGGAGTTCTTTTGCCATTAGGGATGGAAGCTTCAGTTCAAGATCAAGTCGGGAAAGCACAAAGTATTGAAGATACATTACATTATCAAATTGGGCAACTTAGTCTTCAAATTATGGATTATCTTGCAAATTTCAAAAATACTGGAGTTACAAGATTACAAGGGAATTTAGATTTATGATTTCTTCTTTTAGGCGAGGGCTCCCGAATTGAAACTAACAATCTGTACAACGAATTAAAGTTCGTTTAATATCCTATTTTTACAAATTACATAAACTTATTTGGACCATTCCTGTTTTGTACCAGAGGGAGGCTACCTTCAAGAAAATAAAGTAATTACATTTTTTCTAATCTAGATATTCTTTTTCCTAATGGCGGATGAGTCATAAACCATTCTTTATCTTTTGATGGCTTTGCTAGGAATAGAGGTGCAACGGCTCCGGAGACCTTCATTGGGGCATTGTGCTGTATTTTCTTAAGTGCTCCTATTAATCCTGTAGGTGTTCGCATGAATTTAACTGCTGAAGAATCTGCGGCGTACTCTCGTTTTCTTGATATAGCTAATTGGACTAATGCTACAATTATTGGCGCCAAGATCGCAAGGGCTATTCCAACTATCATTAAAATTGCATTATTATTATTCTTACCGCCTCTACCTCCTGATAAGGATGACCAAAATAAACTTCGTAAAAATATTTGTGATATGATTGCTATCATTCCTACTAGGACTGCGGTTAAAGTCATGAATCTTATATCGTAATTTGCTATATGTGAAAGTTCATGGGATAAAACTCCTTCTAATTCTTGTTTTGTTAATTTCTCTAGGGCTCCTGTTGTTACACAAATCACGGCATGTTTTGGATCTCTTCCTGAGGCAAATGCATTGATTTGTTGATTCTTCATTACGTAAAGTTTTGGCTTTGGTAGCCCAGATGCCAAACATAACCCTTCTACAATATTATGATATTGTTTGAACTCAGTGCCAGAGGCTTTCTTCCCGTTTACTGAAGCTATTGCCAGAGTGGCTGATTTGTAATATCCACTAACTACATAAATTATAGAGAAAATAGTTCCAAATATTATTATGAAGAAAAAATAATCACCACCTAGGACAAAACCTACTGTATAGACTAACGCTAAAAGAACGACGAGAACTATTCCTATTAGAAAAAATGAACTGATTTTGTTTTTTCTAATTTCTTCGTGAAAGGATAATCTTTGGGATTGCATAATTAAGAAACGAAAATTGGGTTTTTATATTTTTCAATTGTGAAAAATCCCATGTAAAAAGTTTGATACTGGATTTTGAGCTATTCTTCTAATTTTATAAGATGCAATTTCTATTTCAGTGGCTTCTTGATGCAAATCTCGTTTTCTAATCTTTAGGGAGCCAGCTATAGAATGAAGTCTTTTTAATGGATTGTCCTCTCCTAAATTCTCAGAAAGATGTTTTTCGATACTCTCTGCAGGGTCAGACACTGAGTCACTACATCCTTCAATCCCCTTGTCGGAATAATTATTATGAGTTCTTAAAATGTCGAAACAACTCCAGGAATTTGAATTATTGTTATAGATGTCTTCGAAAGGATTACTATAGTCTATATTAGTCATAATATTTGTACTAAAAAAGTATTTATATTATTTATGGCATATAGAAACATATACTGCATTATATATATTAGAATATAGTATATTAGAATTCAACCTTTGGTACAGCCCTAGCTGCTTCTGGGATTTTCAAATATTCTCTTTTCTTGAATCCGTACATTGATGCGAACCATTTTCCTGGAACAACATTTGTCATAACATTATAAGACATGATCCCATCGTTATAATATTGTCTTGCATATGCTACTTTATCTTCTATTGCGGATAATTCCTGTTGTAATTGTAAGAAAGTTGTATTCGCCTTTAAATCTGGATAACCTTCTGCAATTGCAAAGATTGATTTAAGCGCTGATTGCATTTGATTGCCGGCTTTCATTTTATCCTCGATACCTTTAGCTGAAACCAAAGCTTTTCTCGCATTAGTTATTTCGGTAATTATTTTTTTCTCGTGCTTCATATATCCCTTTACTGAGGATAATAAATTTGGAATTAAATCTGAACGTTTTTTTAATTGAACATCTATTTGTGCTAGAGAATTGTCAACTTGATGGGATAATCTTACAAATCTGTTGTAGTAAATAAAAAAAACAGCCGCAACTACTACTGCCGTGATTACTGCCCAAATTAGTGTAGCTACCATATTGTTTTGTGTCTGATTAACTTTATAAATGTTATTGGATATCTTCATGAATAAATAGATTATATATTAAATTATTAATACTATAAAAAAAGGAGGTTTGTTTAAATGACTCATAAAATAACTGTAGATAAAAATAAATGTATTGGATGTGGCTCTTGTTCGGCTACATGCCCAGGTTCTTTTGAGATGAAAGATGGGAAAGCTTATGTTATAAAATCTGAAGTTGAAAAGTTAACGTGTGAAAAAGACGTTGCATGTCCAGTTGACGCGATTAGTATAAATTAGATAATTTTATTTATTTTAATAGACTTTCTGGAAAATAGTTATACATATGTTTTTTAAAAACCGGAACTAATCTATCATCCCTAATTTTATTTTTTAGATATTCTTGAATTTCTTGATATAATCTCCAAGTATCTTCTTGTTTTAACGTCTCTAATGCAATTTCATAATTCCATTTTCCAATCATCCTCATAATTCCAATTACTTCTCCTTTCAAGTGTAAAAAGTCTTGAAGACATTTGTATTCTTTTTCTGTTATTCTATTTAGATCTAAAAATATTTTGCTCATAAAATAACCTCTTTTTGTTGTATCAATAGCTGGCTTGAAAGATGTGATGATGTTCTTTGCTTTCATGCTTTTTATTTTTTCTAGAATTGTCTTATGGTTAATCTTTAACTTTTTTTCCATATCTGAAATACTTATTCTTGCATTTTTAGAAAGTTCTTGCAATATTATTAATTCAGTTTTTGAAATATTGGTTTTTTCTTCTTTACCAAATAGAATTTTGTTTTTTTTCTCATTAGGCGTGTCTAAATAATTTTTTCCGAAGACGACCCCATCGATTGTAGTAAATGTATCATAGTTTATTATAAATTCATCATGTTCTTTTAATATTCTTGAAAGTCTTTCTTGAAATCTAGAATTATTTTCTGCCATTATATTTAATATTATATCCCACTTACCTCCGCATTCTGATAATAACATAACGTTTTGAGTGTTAGCTAATTGATTAAGTAGGGATTCTTTTTCTTTTTTACTTATATTGCCTAATTTTATCATTATTCTATAATTTGAAAATCCAAAATACCCAAAATTAATTGTGGTCATAAACCCCATAATAATTTCTTTCTCTATTAGATTCTTTATTCTATAATTTACAACTTGCTGAGATGTTTCAACCTTTTTTGCAATATGAGAATCTGTTTGTCTTGCATCAATATTTAAATGATATAAGATTTTAGTATCTAATAAATCTTGCCCCATATTTGTATATATGTATTAATCTTTATATATCTTACTATTTTTACAAAGATTCTAATAATAAAGTTTAAATACATATATAGTGTTACTATTATATGGAAGTAAAACATAGACAATCATTGAAACCCCAAAAACTTATGGATAGCCATATGCTAATTGGAACTGATAGATCAGGAAAAACAGGCAATATTGCTGACTATATGAAAAAGACAAATGGAATATATGACGTAGTAGGTGCTATGTCTACTGTTTGTCCAGGATATAAAACTGAAAAAGGAATATATTTTCCAAGTGTTTGGGAAACAGCAGCAAATGGGATAATCTCAAGATCAGTTCTTCAAAAATCTGATGGTACAAAAATTTATGGAGAAACTCCAGAAAATCCTTATGAAATACCTAATAAATTAACGAGAGAGGAATTAATCGAAGCTTCTCTGAAATATCCAGGGACACAATTTCTTCAATATCCTCTTTTGCATTTAACACGAGATACTCCTGAATATCTTGAAAAAGTATTGGAGTCTAATAGAATTGTTAAAGTCCATGGAATTGCTTCTGCACTAGGTCCAGAAGATATTTCAGAAGAAATAGGAATGTTAATGAAAAAATATGATAATATTGTTCTACCACATACTGATTATTTCCAAAGTAATCCTGGTAATGCATTACAATACCTACAAAAAAGAAACGATCCCTCAAAATGGATGGACTTTTTTGAAAAATATTCTATTAAAGGAATGTTTGCTCATGGAGCCAGACTATGTGGAGATACCTTAGAGAAAATATCAAAAAATGCTGATCAATTTATAGTCGAAGCAGGACCTATAATTAATACTCAAGGTGCAAGAACTAAAACACATACAAGTGATTATGTAGGAAAACTAATTGATATGGTCGGAACGGATTCCATAATTTTCAATACAGACTATCCTTTTATGAAAGAAGAAGAGGATTTAGAAAAAGACTTAAGATTAAGGCTATCTGATGAAGATTACAAAAAAGTTATGTATGAGAACGCCAAAAGATTTTTAAAACTTGACGACAGTAAATACTTAAGAGGTAATGAAATGAAATGAAAGAAATGAAAGTTTCAAAAGATATTGTTTTAAGACATGTAAAATTATCTGATGCTCAAATATTTTTTGAAATTGAATTAGACAAAGATAATATAAAAAATATGATGAGTTATACAAAGAATATTGAGGGTGTTAGAAAATCAATAAAGAAGAATATTTTAGAATATAAAAAGAAGAAGCCTTCTTCAGAAACATTTGCTATTGAGGTAGAAGGTGATGTTGCTGGATCTATTGAAATTCATGGCTTAAATGTGCCTTATATTGAACATAAAGCTCAAATTAGTTACTCATTGCATCCTAAGTTTAGAGGTAAGGGTATAACTACAATGGCTTTGAAATTAATTACATCTTATGCCTTTAAAAAATATAATTTAAAAAGAATTGAATCTCGTTGTAGGTCTTTTAACAAAGCGTCAGCCAGGGTTTTAAAAAAGGCAGGTTACGTTCTGGAAGGAATTCATAAAAAAGATTTAAAGAAAGACGGAAAATATTTAGATAACATGTATTGGGCAAAAGTTAAATAATTTTTTTTGATAACGCTGTATACGATATTTTTATAAAGGAAAGTTAACTATAGTGAATATGTATTTACTATTACAAGAAATCGAAGTTTGGTATATAATTCCGTCTGTCCGGAAGGAATTAGCTAAGCTTTTGACTAAAAAATATGAATTGAGCTACGAAAAAGCCGGTAATATGTTAGGGATTAGCAAGGCTGCGGTCTCACAATACCTTTCAAATAAACGAGCCAATAAAGTTAAGTTGAATGCTGAAACAAAAAGAGAAGTTGCTAAATCTGCAAAAATTATTAATGATAACCCCAAGCTCGCTATGAATGAGATTCAAAGAATTCTGAAATTTATGAAAGATAGTAAGTGTTCTTGCGATGTTTGTAAAAAATATAATAAGGAGGTTCTTGGCTACTGTAATTGTGAGCCGAAATATTAATGGAACTTTATTTAGATAATGCGGCAACTACTCAGGTTAGTCCTGAAGTTGCAAAGAAAGTTCAAGAGTTTTTTATTAAGAAATATGGTAATGCTTCAAGTTTGCATTCTATCGGACAAAAATCTGGGAAAGAATTAAAAGAAGCAAGAGAGAAAATTGCTGAATATCTTGGTTGTGATATCTCCGAAATTATATTTACTTCTGGAGGAACCGAATCTGATAATTTAGCGCTAAGAGGTTTGGCTAAAGCAAGTCCCGACAAGAAACATATTATTACATCGGTTATTGAACACCCCGCTATTTTAGAAACTTGTAAAGATATGGGGAAAAATGGGTACAAAATTGATTATATTGATGTTAACTCGGATGGTATTGTAAAAGTTGAAGATATTAAAAATAAAATTTCTAAAGATACCTTATTGGTTTCGGTGATGCATGTTAATAACGAGATTGGTACAATTCAACCTGTAGAAGAAATTGGAAAAATTTGTAAAGATAAGGGAATTTATTTTCATACCGATGCTGTTCAAGGATTTACAAAGGTTAATTTAAATTTGGATAATATTGATCTAATTTCTGTTTCTGGACATAAATTTCATGCTCCAAAAGGAATTGGGTTTCTATATGTGAAAAAAGGAACAAAAATGTCTGCTATAATGACTGGGGGAGGACAAGAAAACGGATTTAGAAGTGGAACAGAAAATATACCTGGAATTATTGGTTTGGCCGCTGCGCTTGATGTAGATAAGAAAGAAAATGAAATAAAAAATAGTAGAGATAAAATAATTGAAGAACTTCTAAAAATTCCTGGAACCAGAATTAATGGATCTATGGAAAATAGAATTTATAATAATATTAATGTATCTTTTTACGGGATAGAGGGCGAAAGTTTGATGATAATGTTGGACAAGGACGAAATTTGTGTTTCTACAGGTTCTGCTTGTGCCTCTACTAAATTGACAGAGAGTTATGTTCTGAAAGCAATAGAAGTTGAGGATTTGTATATACATGGGAGTTTAAGGCTTACTTTGGGAGATGATATCATTGGGAATGAGGATTATGTAGTTGATAAAATTAAAAAACATGTTGCTAAATTGAGAGAGATTAGTCCATTCAAATTTGAAGAAATTGGTAAGGAGGTAAAAAATGAAAAATAAAATTAGTAAGGATATGACTTTTGCTGAATTGATTGAGCTTAACAAGGGAGCTGCTGAGAAGTTAGCTGACCGAGGTTTGTTTTGTGGCGGATGTCCAATGGCGAAATTCGAAACTATTGAAAACGGAGCTAAGGCACATGGTGTTGATGTGAAAAAACTTATTGAGGAGTTGAACTCAGATGACTAATATAGATTACAGTAAGAAAGTTCTTGACCATTTTCAGAATCCTAGAAATATGGGTATTATGAAAAATCCTGATGCAGAGGCTACTGTAGGTAATCCTCAGTGTGGAGATGTAATGAAAATCATGATAAAAATTGTGGATGATAAAATTGATGATATAAAATTTCAAACTATGGGGTGTGCGGCGGCAATTGCTACTTCATCTATGACTACAGAATTGGCTAAGGGGAAATCTTTAGTAGAAGCAAAAAAAATTACAAATAATGATGTTGCGAAAGCACTTGGAGAATTACCCCCAATAAAAATACATTGTTCTAATCTTGCAGCTGACGCCTTAAGGAAGGCAATTGAGAACTGGGAAAGCAAAAAATAAACTTTCTGAATTAAAAAAAATCATGAATCCCCTAAGCTCCCTAACTGAGGAGATTCATTGAATATGATAAATTAAATAATAATAATTGAAGAATCTTACTTCTTCTTTTTCTTTACAACTTTTTTGGCTACTTTCTTAACTGGTTTCTTTACAGTTTTCTTTACAACCTTTTTAACTGGTTTCTTCTTTACTGCTTTCTTCTTCTTACCACCCCTAGCCATCTTAGCTTCGCAAACGTTTCCCTGTCCATCTACATAGTATAGAAATCCAGATTTTCGTTCGACGATGTTTTTAGCGATTATTTTTCCCATTTTTTTGACCTCCTTTTTACCTCTTCACGAATCTATTCTTTATAGACGAGTTTTATATTTAAATGTTTCTATTCTCGACGATACGCTTTCTCGACGGAAATTCGTTACTCTTAAATGATATTGGGACCTCTAAAAGATATTTTCCTTTACCTGATATGTCTATTTTCCATGTTTTCACGTCGACGATTTTGGTTGACTCCATTTTTTCATTAAGCCAAATTGCTCTAAATGGTCTACAAAAAAAAGAATGTATTGAAAGATTTTTACTTTTGTTAAATACAAAGAGCAATGGGGGAGAATTTTTTCGAAACATTAATCCTGAAAACTTTTTTACTATACTGTCGCAAATTTTTACCTCGATAGCTTCTTTTTTGCCATCAATATAATAATTTATTTTTTTCATAGCCATTCTATATCATTTTCTAATGGATTTATATTTTTATAATGGTTGTAAACTTGATTTACCGACGCGTCGTGAACTTTGTTGTGATGTATAAACCCTCCTCCGAAGGATTTTGGAATATGCATTAGTTCGTGAATAATTACTTTGAGTTGTTCTTCCTTAGGAAGTTTATCAAATTTTTCAGATATTACTTCTACTAAATAAAAACCTTTTTTTCTTCCCATACCTATTTGCATTGCTTTTCCCAGAGCATGACATCTTGCTATTGTTCTTCGTGCCTTTGAGCCTGTGCTTCTAAGGAAAGCTACGTGTTCTAATAGAACGTGATCCCATCCCAATTTATCGACGACGTTTTCTGCGATTTTTTGAATTTCTGGAGCTTGATGATATTTAATTGCCATTGTTTACCTCTATTGTTTTTCTTTTAGAGGAGAATCCTTTTATAATCTTTACCTTACTTCCGAAGTATTTGGATAAAAATTTTATTAGTTCTTCGTTAGCTTTATTATTTTTTGGTGGATTTTTTAAAAAAACTTTTGTTATTTCTCCGTCGATGGATTTTTGTATTTCTTGTTTCCCAGAATTCGGTTGAACTTTTATTTTTAACTTCATCTTATCAACTCGTCATTATCTCAATTCCATCTCGGTGTTTTAAAGGATGATCTTTCCCGACGGGTTGTTTTGTTCTGACATCTATTGCTTTTATGAATTTGTCTCCAATATCTGTGTGTAAACTATATGCAAAGTCTAAAGCAGTTGATCCGTTTCTAAGTAGGAAGCAATCTGGAAGAATATTCCCTTTTGAATCTGCTAATTTTGAACCGGCTGGGAAAACTGCAATATAATCTAGAAGTTCAAAGACTGCTTTATCTAAGACGTCTTGTACTCCTGTTGAACCGAATTTATCTAAGACATTTTTTTGAATTGATTCTAATGCTTCCCTTTGACGTCTGCTGACGCACCCCTCTCCCGTCGGGGCGTCATTTACTTTGTCTTCATTAATTTTGAATGAGGATTCCCCTTGGGTGTATTCTATTATGCCTGCTTTTGCAGCTTGCCTTAAAGATAGTTCTGCGTCTGCGGAACACGGGATTATTTGTATATTTGGGAATTCTGATTTTATTTTCTCTAAATTCTCTGCTGCATTTGGTTTGTCAATTTTATTTGCTGCTATTAACATTGGTTTAGTCATGTGTCTTAGTGTTTCTGTGAAATTTGCCAAATCTTTTTCTGACCATGAAGTTGGCATATCTGGGTTGAGTTTTAATTTTACTAGAACTGATTTAACGTCTCCCTCTGTAACTCGTAGTCCTGAGAATTGTTTTGAAACTGCGGCGGCGAAATTTTGTTTTGTTGTTTGAATTGTTCTAGATAGTTTATCCCAGACTTTTTCGAAGATTGCTCCGTACCATTTGTTTAATTCGTTTTCTAACATTCTTATATCTTCTACCGGGTCACCATCTCCTTCTCTTCCTTCTGCGTCTGTTGTTCCGGAAACATCTACTATCTGGATGAACATGTCTGCCTGTCTTAATGTGTCTAAAAATTTGTTACCTAAACCTTTCCCTTCTGATGCGCCTTCTACTAATCCTGCTACATCCATGAGTTCTGCTGGGACAAATCTTGTTTTTCCTGTGCAGAAACCGGTTCTGGGGTTGCATTTTACTCCTAATTCTTCACATAGCGCTTTAACTCGTACATAACCTATTCCGTGATTTGGTTCGATTGTTGCGAAAGGGTAAGATGCTATGAGAACATCTGCTAAAGTTGCTGATTTAAAGAATGTTGATTTTCCACATGATGGTTTTCCTACTAATCCTAATAACATAAATCTAAGGCGATAAGAAGGTTTTTATATCTTTTTTATTAACTAGTCTTATGAGCCCGTAGCTCAGCCTGGTCAGAGCGCCAGTCTTATATGGCTACAATCCTCCGGGGTTGTTTTTGCTTTCGTCTAAGAAAGCTGGAGGCCCGGGGTTCAAATCCCCGCGGGCTCATATGGATTTGATACACAGGATTCAATACCCTCACCAATTTTATAATTTATAATTGGTTGGGGCAGGCCCATCCCCGCGGGCTCATATTTTGTTTTAGAGAGAAGAGTGGGGTTTGATGGGTGGAGATATTCTTGTATGGGTTCCCTAGCTTTTACTATTATTTTCCCTCATTATTGAATTGTTCAATAAATTTATGCAATTCACCAATTATAATTTTTACTTCATCCTCATTATTATCTGCAAGCCCCATCACCATTTTCATAATTTCTCCTTTTCCAAACTGGTTATATTTTTTTGAGTTACAGCTCTTACATAATGGTTGAACCATGATTATACTATATTTTTGGCCTGGTGAAGCTTTTGATATTGGAAGTATGTGGTCCATAGTTAAATTTTCAATTCCAACATTTATTTTACATCCGGGGCAAATTCCTTTTGTTTCCCTTAATCTTTCATTCCATTCATCCAATGTAAATTCATGTTGCATCTGTTTTTTTCTAACTCTTCTTTTATTGCTTAAAAATGAAAGTCGGGACTTATTCTTGGGATTTTTTCGATATTTTATTTTAGTTATTTTAATTTCATCTTTATGAAGTTTATGATAATCTCTTGCCTGTTTCCTTCTCGTCTCAGCTGAATTTAAATATTTCAGCCCATCTTTTATTTTGTAATTTTTAATATTTTTTTTTCGATATTTTCTTTGCCCTTCTCTTCTCTTTTCTATATCCCTAAGAGAGTCAGTAAATTTTTTCTTTTCTGGATATTTCTTTGCCCATTTACTACTCCTCATAGAGCTTATCTTTTTTTTACAGGGTTCACAATATTTTTTATTATATACAGTCCTATCCATAGTTTGGTTACATAAAGCACATTTCATCTTCGCAGATAAGGGATTATTTTTTAACCTCTCTTTTTTTGAAGCTATTTTTTCAGGATTTAACTTATAATATCTCTGAGAAGATTCAGAATCTACTATTTTTCTGCATCTATCACAATATTTTCTAGCCCAACCTTTTGGAACGTATTCTATATCGCAATTACATCTCTTGCATTTTATAATTTTTATTTCATTGCTAAGATTATCTTTATTCCCCATCAGCCAGATCCTTGTATATTTTATTATGCATTTCTTTAGTTAGTTTCCCAATTTTGCAATATTTATTTAATTCTTCATCATTTAAAATTAATAATCTTTCTAAGTAGGAGGTCATACACATGGCCTCAACATGATTAAGGGTAGATATTATTGAGAATATTTTAAGAAGCTCTTCTAATATCTCTTCATCGGTTGTCCTATTAAACTCAACCCACCTTCCCTCAACCTCTTTCATAAAAACCAAATGGTTTGGATGATCAAAATAAGTCTTCTCATGATTTATACAATTTCTTAGCTTGCTATTTAATATATTTTTTAATAAAGACAGGTCAATTGAATATCTATTTTCAAGTTTAGATAATTTATTTTCTATTTGAATAACATTCAAATGAAGTTCTTTTGGATTAAGTCCGGCTAGAAATATTATTCTCTTCAATATCCCCCATAATATTTCAAGAAAAGAGGCATACGATCTTTTTAATGAATGAATTAGGGTTTCCAGGGGTTCCGATTTATTTGTATGCTTCTGAACAATCGACTCCATTTCTTTAATTGTCTGAAAAGTTGAAACAGACCTTATATCATCTTTGAATGAATCTGAGTGGACCAAACCCTCCTTCATTAAATTACTAACTAAGTCAGAATACTGCTTTTGAAAATTTTTATGGAGTAGAAGTAAATCGGGCCTGCTCTGAATATAACTTAATTGTACTAACCCTTTTGTAAAATTCTTTGTAGCTGCAACAACATCTTCAATGCCCTTACGAGGCTCTTGTAAAAATCTTTCTTGCCTCTCTTTCATGTCTTTTAAATAATCCATGAAATAATTATCTCTTCTTTATTTTCCTTACCCCAGAGATCCAAGAAAAGAATTTTTTTATATGTATTTTTGGAAGTAAAAATAATGGAATAACTAAGATCACCAGTAAGAATAATAATAGGATATACAGAGGCATTCCTTCAAATTTACTTATCAAATAAAAGAAGCTACTTAGACCTGCAGCAGCAACCCAAATACAGTATACTATAAATGGCAGAGTTTCTTCAGGTGCCCTCTCAAATAAAACTCTTAATTTCATTTGAGATTCCTTGTTTGCTTCTGCTTGCTCACTTCTTGCTAAAGCATCATTAACTCTGTCTATCTTTTGCAACTCATGCTCATTAAGCTGGGTAATTTCTCTTTCTGAAAGCTTCTTTCTAAATTCTGGTTCATTATCCATGTATATTTGAATTATATGCACTATAAGTTTCTTTCCTAGCTAAACACTTACCTTGTTTCAAAATCTTTTCATACGTTTCATTAAAAGATTTAGCCATTCTAACTCCCCAACTTTCCTCTTTATGTTCATAAACTATCTTCTCAATAAACCCTCTTTCTTTCATCTTAAATTTGGCTCAGAACATCAATAGACCCTTGTCACCCCTCAATGCCAACTCTAAAATTTAACTGCGAATTTGATAACATTTCTATTCTAAAAGTAGAAAACAATTTATTAAAAGTTCATAAAATATACCCATTTAAACTTAATTAAGGGAATTAACCATTCGATTATTTCGCGGTTGGGCAGATATACATAAAATTCATTCATTTTCTCCACCCATCAAAATCCCAATATCCCACTCACGGCGGTTGGGGAGTGGTTGTTATTAGAAGTTAGAGGAGAGGATGAAAGAGATGTTAGATGTTTGGGAGATTGTTGTGAAAAGTTCGTATTTTTTTATTATTTCATTTTTTCTTAGGTTCTAAAAAACTAAAAATAATGAAAATAACTCCTAATGTAAAACTGATAGTAGATATGGCACTAGTATCTATATTCTTATCATGACAAGAAATCGTCCACCTATCACTAGTCGATATTAAACCATTAATTAATTCATCACTTGAATTTGAATTCGTAGCTTCCTCCACCATGTCCATATATGCATTTTGTGTTAGATCACAATCATTTATAGCCGAAGCCCACCCAAAAACAAAACTCATTAAAACCAACCCTATACCTAAAACATACCATTGTTTGTTATTCATATATTAATTACTCAATCAAGCTATAAAAATCTTTGGAAAACATGAAAATTTATCTGTCTCCCCTAATAAAATAAGGAGATTGTGAATTTTATCCTAATATAATATTTTTTAAAAGTTACTCCCTATTCTATTGTTCTACGCTCCCACCGCCGACAAGACACTTTGCGCATCCTTAGGGGACAAGTTGTTTTTTTAATTGTGATTTTTATTTAATTCAGTTTGTCGTTGCTGGTTAGACTTTTTAAGTATTGTCGAGATGGAATGGATGAGTTACGCTAGCCTCTCATTTATCTTCTTCAAATTAAACAAAATAATCTTTTGTAAATTTTCAAACAACTTCTTATCATTTCTCTCCCTAGACCCCTTAGTGTAACTCAAATATTCATCTAACAATCCAAAAGGAATATCTAATATAGGAATGCCCTTAGAATGCAATAAATGAAATGTAATTAATCGAGTAGTTCTACTATTGCCATCTTCAAAAGGATGAATATGTTGAAACTCGTTATGAAAATAAGAAGAAAAATCAATTATCTCTTTTATTGAAACCTTTTTCTTATTCAAAAATTTATTATATTTTTCTAACAGAACGTTCAATTTTAACCTAATTTCAGACACTTTCGCAACTTCAAAATCTGGATTGCCTTTTATGTGAACTACCCTGTCCCGTATTTGACCTGCTATATTAGATTTATAGTTCATAGCTAACTTATGATATTCCAAAATAGTGTCAATAGTTAAAATTATTCCATGGTGAGCATCATCTAACATTTTCGAAATAGCTTTTTGATAATTTTTAACCTCTTCAATATCTTCAACTTTAAGATCTCGGGGAATTACTTCGTTTTTAAGAATCTTTATCGTGTCTGGCAAGGTTATTGGATTACCCTCTAAAGAAAGACTGTGCTGAACAAAATAAACTTCAAATTCACTAACAATCTTTTGATAACCTGACTCATTTTTCTTTCTTAATTTTTTATACAACACCAATTCTTTTTCTATCTCATCTAAATAATTAATAGAATAATTTCTTAAGGGCTTTGTTTTAAAATCGAAATAAACCAATAAATTATTTATTAAAACATTATCAAAAATTCTCGCTTTCAGTGGCTTTTTAGAACTTATCAAAATTAATCCATATTTATTCAGAATATCAATATATTTCTTAAAAGTCTTAGGACTCAAATTAATATTTGTTTGTTGAAATTCCTCTTTACTTAAAGCTTCATAAATAAATTCTACTAAATTTTTATCCAACAAAAGATTGTAATTAATTCCATTGTGAACGCAATAATAAATTAAATTATATAAAAGCTCTGACTTCTCTGATTTTTTTATTCCAAATTCAGAATCTTTTTTTATAAGTAATTTTTCCTTAACTAATTCGTTTAAAATTCTATGAACGTTTTTATACTCCGACTCGCTCTTATTTAAATTCCTTACAACCTCTATTGGCTTAATCAAAGCCTGATTTTTATACACAATTTCAAATACATCATTCTTAGTCACCATACCTATTTTAAGATTTAATTGCTTATAAATGTTGCTATTTAGGACAATTTATAGAGTTTTTATCCCTTTTTGATACCATATAGTAGATGTTACTTACTTAATTCAATTTGTCATTGCTGGTTAGACTTTTTAAGTATTGTCGAGAACTAATGGACATATTCGAGTGGGTTATTTTCGCCTTATTTCCTATCATTATTCTTTTTATTAAGTAAAAAAACTTGTCCCCTCAAGATGCAAAAAAGGTTAAACGCTCCCACCGGGATTTGAACCCGGGTCACTGCCGTGAAAGGGCAGCATCCTTGGCCACTAGACTATAGGAGCATGTAATAAAACATCGACTTTAATTTTTAAAGGTTGCTATTTGAATTGTCTAGAATATCTCTTACCAAAGTTTGGTATCTAAATAGATAGGAGAGTCTGTTTCTAATGTTTTCTTGATAAATCCGCTATTATCACAAAATATTCCATCACCATTTTTAATTGGTGCCGTTTCTCCAGTTTCTGTATCACGATACCTGAAACGTTTCATATAATCCTCCTTGGTCCCCATTCCGATTTTTTCATAAAATGGAGTATTTTTTTTAGCACAAAATCCTAATCCTGATTTTCCGGCGCTTCTTAAGTGTCCAATTATAGCCTCCATTATCACCCTCCCGTATCCTTCTCCTCTCCTAATGGTTACAATATCACCTACTCCAAAAAAATCATATTTTTCTCCAAGGTAGTCTGCAACAACCGGGTTTATTATACCAAATGCAACAATCTCACCTTCATTTTTAACAAGAAAACATTTAGATTCTCCTAGATACAACTTCTTGAAATCACGAACATACTTTTTTCCGAATTCTTTTTCCATCCATATATTCATTAATTTCATTTCAGATTCTAAAAGAGAACTGATTTTTCTTATTTCAACTTTGTGAACCATTTGTAAGAAAGAGGTCAATAAATATTTAAAACTATTGGAAAGCGCAAGAGAAAGTCTAGTTCTTTAGGGAGGCAATTTCTTGCTGGTTAAGTTCTCTTACTTCACCTTCTTCTAGAGTTCCCAATTCAATTTTCCCAACAGACATCCGTTTTAACAAGAAGATTTCATAACCAAGTCCGGCCATGGTTTTTCTGATGATTCTGTTTCTGCCTTCTGCTATAGAAATATGAAACGTATTCGCTTTAATGTTTGAAACTTTTCCGAAGAATTTTCTGTCTTCAACTAATATTCCTTTTCCTAATTTTAGACTATCTTCTTTCGTTATTTTCGGTTCGGTTCTAAGCAAATAGGTTTTTTCAATGTGATATTTCGGATGAGTTAATTTGTTGTTTAATTCCCCATCATTCGTTAAAATAAGCAAACCCTCTGACATCCCATCTAATCGACCAACATAGTTTAGAGTTTTCCCAATTTGTTTCTCCAAACTTATCATTGATTTTAAATCGTATATGGTTTTCCTATCCTGAGGATCGTCTTTTGTAACAAGAATTCCTTTTGGTTTGTTTAAAATGTAGTAGAAATTTTTATCAGAAGTAGTAAGTAACTCGCCTTCTATTTTTATCTTATCCTCAGGAGCTGCTTTATCTCCTAGCTTGGCAACTTCGCCGTTTAACTCAACTTTTCCCTGTTCAATTAAATCTTCAGCTTTTCTTCTAGAGCAGTAGCCAGAGTTTGCGATTATTTTTTGAATTCGTTCCATAAATTAAACCCGTAAAGAATCTTTAAAAAGAATTAGTTTAAATTTTTAATAAAATCATAGACTAAAGCAGTCACTTCTGCCTTCATTTTTGGGATATAGTTAATTGCCCCTGCGTTCTTGTGGCCTCCACCTTCTACGAATGCGTTCGGTAATTTTTCCTGTAATTCCTTGATTAACTTGTGTGTAGAGAAACCTGCTTTATCCGTTGCTCTAAATGTCATAGCTGTATTCATAATTCCGATTGAAACTAGAGAAGTTACGCCCTTTTCCTTCTGTAAATTATCATGTAGTAATCCAACACTACGACCTGGCTTTGGGAAAAATCCGAATCCTGGGAAACTTTCTTCAATCTGAATAGTTTGTAGAGTAACATTTCCGATTTCTTCAATCTTAGCGGCCGATTTTCCGATAGCAAGTCCTTTTGCGTCCAAACTTTTGATGTGTGGTGCCATAAGAGAGACAAGTTGTTTTTGTTTATCCCGTGGTTCTCCAAATAAAACTTCTACATATTCTCTGGCTTCCATAAACCTTACTTTTGTTGAAACATATTCTATAACAAGAGAGATATTTTTTAGCAATTCCTTTGTGTAACCTTCTTTTTCTGCTAGTTTCATATAATCTTCCAAAAGTTTTGGGTTTGCAATATCAATTCTATCTGCAAAACCTGCTAGTGCCGGTATCTGAATTAAATTCTCTACCTTTTCATTAATAAATCGACCTATCTCTGCGCAAAGCATTCCTGCTGAAATATGAGAACCTTCTTCTCCAACTAAATGTGGATTTATATTAGCCAAAACTTCGGGGCTAATTACGTCTTTATCAAAACCATGATGGTCAATTACGATAATATCTGCTCCATGAATTTTTGCTTGCTTAATAGCCATTAAATCTTCTTCAGAAGAGCCGTTGTCTGCAATAATTATTAATGGCATCTTGTTAGAAAATTTCGCCACGTTTCTAAGAGACATTGCTGTGTCCTTTATTGAATCTTCTAGTTCATAATATGGAGCCATCGAAGGAGCTCTCTTAAAAAATTCCCAAGCAGCTTTTGGAGCTGAATGTTGTTTCTCTATTAATGGAAGAATCGCTCTCTCTAAAGCAAATCCCGAACAATATCCATCTGTATCATTATGATGACGAACAATAATCGGTCTACTCTGAATTACCGCCAATCGTATTTCTGTAGCAGCTTTTATGATTTCGTCTTTTAGTTTTTCCAAAATTGGGTCTTTTAACATAAAATCATTCGTTATTACCTTTGCTCTATCTCTCTGTTGGTGCTCAATATGTTTTTTCAAATTAGCTTCATCATCTCCAGTTTTCTTTTTGATTCTCAAGATGTTTCCTTCTATTTCTCCATTGAACTCGTCTATTTTCACTTCTGCCTCTATGTAATCTCCGGAATCAATTTCAGGGTAAGATCTTTCTCCGGGTGCGACAAATCCTTTTAGAGATAAATTCCCGGTTCCATCTGCTATCCCGAAAACTGTTGGCCCACCTGTCTGCATAACTTTCTCTACCAAGCCGACAACTATAACATTTTTTTTAGTAAGCTTCTCACTAATTTTTTCAATTGCAATTTGTTCTGCTTTTTTGTATTTTTCCATGTTCTTAACTGAAAAAGACTTTTTTCGTTTAAAAAGGTGCTTGTTTAAATTTTATTTCTCAAAACACTTATATATCTCGTAAGCAACTTTATTTTAAGATGGTGGTTTATTCATACAAAATTAAAGCGTCGGATTTTTCTATTTGTAAAGTTATTAAAGGGAATTGTAAGGAATGCTCAATTAAATTTCCTGAAGCTGTTTCCGTTGCGAAACTTTTCAAAGCACACGGAAATTTAAAACTAATTGTCGACACAAAAAATAAAAAGTTTCTGAAGGGTGGAATTTCGGATGAGAAAGTTTTTGGAGAGAGGATTAATATTTTACCTGATGGTCGGAAACTAAACAAGGCATATTCTTTGTTTTCTCCTGGTCTGACTATACATGAAGAAAAATCAAATTCACACTGGGACGTTATTTCTAAAAACCCAAACGGAAAATTTTCTTATATTTATACGATTGGGAAGGAAAAGTTGTCAAAAAGAAAGAAATATAAAAAAGTGGATGAATTTGAAAAATGTTTGCCGAGATTGAGACATAATCTTCTTAAGGCGATTAATGAGGATGGTATTGTTTTGCCAATGTTGATTTTATTAAAAACTAAAATGAGAGTTGGAAATGAACTCTATTACAAGCAAAATGGACACAAGGGCTTGACTACCTTGAAAAAGCGAGATATTAAAATTTCTGGGAATAAAATCACATTTGATTACATCGCGAAAGATGGTGTACCTATGAAAATAATTGAGAACTTCCCTGATGAAATTATTATTAAATTGCAAAAACTTTTGAAACCATTAAAGGCCGGAGATTTCATTTTTACAGATTCTAAAAAACGCCCATTAAAAGACACGGCTTTTGAAGTTGCATTTGAAAAGTATTGCGGAAAGAAATTTTATCCGCATATTATTAGATCACACTATGCGACCAAAGAAGCTGAGAAATTCTTGGAAAGTAAAGATAAGTTTCCAAAAGATGATATTAAGGAATTTTATCTAAAGATTGCTGAAAAATTAGGACATAAGAAATTTTCTAAGGCTCATGGATGGGAAAATTCGTATCAAGTTACTCTGCATTATTACATTCGGCCCGATTTAGTTAAAAAAATTGAGAAAAAAGTTTTGAATTCTTGAAAATCCCGAGTTTTCGGCTAAACAAATTGTGAGGAATAGTTTCCGTGCAAGGCCAAATGAGTTATCATTTACTAGTAAACCTACATACTTATAAAGAATTTTCCTGTTTTTTAAATATGGAAGAAGAAACAATAACTCCTACAGAGACTGTTGAAACTACCCCTGAGGCGGAATCTACAGAGGCTCCAGTGGAAGAAGCTGCTGAAACTCCGGTTGAAGAAGCTCCTGCAGAAGAATCTGCTCCAGTGGAAGCTGAAGAAACAGTTGAAGAACCTGAAGAACCTACCGTGGCTGAAGAAGCTGTAGTAGAAGAAGCTGCTCCAGTGGAAGCTGAAGAAGTTGCTGAGGCTCCTGAACCAGAAGCTGAAGCTCCGGTTGAAGAAGCTATAGAAGAGACAGAAGCTGAACCCGAAGAAGCGACAGAAGAAACTACTCCGGTAGTAGAAGCTGAACCTTCCGAAGAAGCGGCTTAAGTCTTTTATAAAATTTTTATTTTTATAAGCCGTCGGACGAGAAATCTCCGACGTTTATTTATTTTTAATCGTATCAAAACTCTTTTAAACCCTATAATTTTCTTATAGATATGAGTAAAGCGATTCCAATCTCTCTTAACTAGAACTATCTAGTCATTACTCTACAAATTCTATTCCTATGAAAAAAGTCAAAGATTTTACGTGGCAACCTAATATGACCGTTGAG
>Ga0208904_1000150_pt1 | contig 60928 bp, 57 predicted proteins | sample AntAceMetag02UKB_FD_184774 | JGI IMG/M metagenome (GOLD analysis project Ga0208904, IMG submission 184774) | Saline lake microbial communities from Ace Lake, Antarctica - Antarctic Ace Lake Metagenome 02UKB (SPAdes) (version 2) | ecosystem: Environmental > Aquatic > Non-marine Saline and...
AGTGTTGGGTTAGATGAAGAAACAATAAAAAGGTATGTAGAACATCAGGGCAAACAGGACGCAGATCAGCTCCGAATGGAGCTGTAATCCCCCAAAAGTACCACGGGTTTTACCCGTGGGTATCTATTCCTGTGTTAATTGTGCCACCTGCAATCAGGCCAAGCCCTTGTAATACATTTACAACATCATTGCGTACATTTCGAATCCCATTCAAAATAGGACGTTGAGTCATACTCTCTGCAGATGCTGACATGATATCATTCCACGGCATCGCAGCGTCATTATTGTGAAGCACTGTAGACCTAGTTTCAGGTGTTTGGAAAGGGTTCAATTTGTGGAGCATGTTTACCCCAGTTGAAGCCATCCCTTTCAATTTATCGAACATATATTTTCGCTAATTGATTAATTAAGAGGCGATTATCCCATATCTGTCAGGAAAAGGCAAGCCTCTGCAAACATTCACTGGCGTGCTGAAGGAACTCGCACTATACTGCAGCCATGAAGCAATATTTAAGTCTCGTCCGCGAAATTCTGGAGCATGGTGAGGAGAAATCCGACCGCACCGGGACAGGAACGATCTCGATTTTTGGTATGCAGCGCAAGTATGATTTGCGTGAAGGCTTTCCACTTTTGACGACTAAAAAAGTGCTTTTCAAAGGCATACTGCGTGAACTGCTTTGGTTTTTGCGTGGCAGCACAAACATTAACGACGACCTCACAGAGCACACTCCAATTTGGGATGCCTGGGCGGATGAAAACGGCGACTTGGGTCCAATTTACGGGAAGCAGTGGCGCGCTTGGCAGGCACCGGACGGCAGCCAAATCGACCAGATTAAAAACGCAATCGACCTTATAAAAAACAACCCGGACTCACGGCGCATAATTGTAAACGCGTGGAACGTAGGCGAGCTCGACCAAATGGCGCTCCCACCTTGCCACATGTTTTTCCAGTTCTACGTTGCGCAAGCAAAAAATGGCGGCAAAGGTCGGCTGGACTGCCAGCTTTACCAACGCAGCGCAGACGTCGCACTCGGCGTGCCTTTTAACATTGCGTCATACGCAGCGCTCATGCAAATGGTTGCGCAGGAATGTGACCTTGAACCTGGAATTTTCACTCACACAATGGGGGACGCCCACATTTATCTCAATCACATTGAGGGCTTGCGCGAGCAACTCAAGCGCACACCAAAGCCGCTGCCTCGTTTAGAAATTGCAAATAAGCCCATGGCCGAGCTGGGGTTTGATGACTTCAAAATCATCGGCTACGAGCACGACCCATTTATAAAATTTAAAGTAGCAGTTTAGTCCGCTCACTCAACACTTTCGCCATGAAAAAATTCACAATCATTTCCGCAGTAGACAAGAACCTCGGCATAGGGAAGAACAACGACCTGCCGTGGCACATCTCCGCAGACCTCAAGCATTTTGCACGAACAACTAAGGGCGGCACAGTGATTATGGGTGGCAACACCTGGACTTCCATACCTGAAAAATACAGACCTTTCACCGAGCGGCTCAACATTGTCATCAGCCACCTGGAGGAATTTCCGCTCCCAGAAGGCGTGCTTTTGGCGCATTCAATTGAAGAGGCTCTCACGCTCGCCGAGCAAAATCATCCAGAAGGCAAGGCCTTCATAATCGGCGGCGGATACCTTTACAAAACTTCCATCACGCACGAGCAGTGCCACGAGCTCATCCTCACCGAAATTGACCACGAATTTGATGTGGACACATATTTCCCAGCACTTCCCGCTGACTTCAAAAAGGCCGACGAGTCGGAGGTTCAGGAAGAAAAAGGGATGAAGTTCAGCTTCGTGACTTACAGGCGTTAAATCAGCCTGCTATCCAAGCTCTATCCCAATAGGGCAGTGATCTGATCCCATTGCATCCGCAAGGATGAAGGCGTCTTTTACATGTGGCAGGAATTCCTCGTTCACAAAAAAGTAATCAATGCGCCAGCCAACATTCCGCTCACGTGCGCCGCTGCGATAACTCCACCAAGTGTATGCGCCGGCTTTGTCCGGGTTGAGGTGACGGAAAGTATCCACATAGCCCGCGGCCACAAATTTATCTAGCCACGCGCGCTCCACAGGCAGGAATCCGGTGGTTTTTTCATTTTCGCGCGGGCGGGCAAGGTCAATTGGGTGGTGCGCAGTGTTGAAATCGCCACAAACCACCAGGTTATGCCCTTCGCTCCGCAACTTTTCCAGCATTTCTAGCATTTCATCATAGTAGTCGAGCTTAAATTTTACCAATTCAGGGCCACGTCCACCATTAGGGATATAAACATTTACAACAGTAAAGCCATCAAATTCACTCACAATCATACGGCCCTCATGATCAAATCCGTCACGTCCGAGTTCATAAATCACTTGTTTGGGCTTTTCTTTAGAGAAAATGGCAGTTCCACTGTAGCCTGCACGCTCCGCATGTGACCAGTGGCTATAATAGCCAAGCGGATTGAGAAGTTCTTGAGTCAGTTGTTTCCCGCGAATTTTTGTTTCCTGAACGCACAAAACATCAGGATCCTCCTTCTCTAGGAAACCCAAAAAATCCTTTTTCATTACTGCACGAATCCCGTTCACATTCCAACATAAAATCTTCATAAAATCTTTTAAAAAATACAAAAAAAGAGCATGATTAACAAGTAACCGTGCTCCAGTTTACATTACTACTTAGCGTTAGCCAAAGCCTTAGTTCCACCCTTTTTAACAGGTTTAGCTTTATGTACTGTTCTCTCCTGAAGAGAATGACAGTACTTCATTTTTTCCATTTCTTTTAGTTTTTCCTTTCGCGCACGGCCACTGCCATTGATTTTGTTGGTCTTTTGGCAGACCCATACGTAAGGAATTGTTTTTCGTTTAGCCATAATTTAGTTCAAAAGCCAGAGGAGTATAAAAGGTCCTTTCAGATAACGCAAGGTATTTTTTCACGAATTAGTAAACACACGGATTTTTCATTGCACTCTCTGCAAAAATCAGTAAACTAGCGATGCACCTACGTGCCGCGGTAGCTCAGTGGTAGAGCAGAGGATTGAAAATCCTCGTGTCGGTGGTTCAATTCCGCCTCGCGGCACCACTTTGCATTTGAATGCAACGCTTATTTACAGGTTTAGACTATGCTGGGCGGATTGACAGATCAGGCCTCTTTTGCTTTAGTTTAAGCCCTTAAAGTACTTTTTATGGCAGTAAGCAAAGCACCACCAAGCGCAACTCTTCGCTCCTTAACGTTACAAGGGGGGCCAACACAAGCCACAGTAGTTTTAGGTGCGCCACTTGCAGAACCTGCAGTTGATGAAGTGCTTGCAGAGGTTGCAGAAGCCACAGGAGCCACAGCAGCTATTGCCACTCCAGAGCTTGAAAAGCGTGACCCTAAAGAAGTAGCTAGGGCGCTTTGCTTGGAACTTCTTGGTGAAGAAGTTGATTTTGATATAGTCGAGGCAGCTTGGATGGATCAATCCGATGCATTTTTAGCCCGAATTGCAAATGAGTCGGACAAGAAAGACTTAAAAGCACGTCAATTAGCAATAAAAAACTACATTACTCAGTATGCAGATCTAATTTTCAGGAATGTTTTTGGCGTAACTCTACAATCTTTATCAGTTGTGACTGAACCAAGAAAAGACTGGGCAGCAAGAGCGAGGAGTTTTTTAAGAAGAGGAACGAATGAGGAAAAACCAAAACTTTCTCCTGAACAAATCGCAGGAAAAAGAACAAAGATAATCGCAACTTTAGTGGACTTATTTCAAAGGTATATCCAGGACCCAAATACATATATAAGGGGTGCTTTCATGGGTATGGGAGCACATTCTCCAAAGTTAAAAGAGCGACTGCCAAAAGAGGAAAAAGATTGGGGGCCTTTGTTTGAAAAATTTCATAGAGCTATTTTTGAGGACGATAAATATCAAGCCGCCCTCTCAGATGCAAAGAAAGCGCTTTTAGCTGAGGAAGTTAGTAAACGATGCATTTCTATGCTTAAGGGTGAACTTTTGGTCGAATTGGGATGCCCAGAAATAACCAAGATGGCACTTGCTTCCATGCGTCATACGCTTGAAGCCGACGGCTTCATCCAGCTTTATCCTGAGCTTGCCGCACTTATTACTGAGGAAGAATCGGCGTAAACAGCTCAAAATGAAGTCGGTCTTTAGTAAATCCGCGCTCTTCAGCCATGGTCTTTGCCTCTTTTACCATTGCGCCGTTCCCGCATATGAAAAATTCCGTAGTCGCCAGGTCCGCGGTCTCAAGATGCTTGGCTAAATGTTCTGTAACGCGACCCTTTGCACCGGTCCAGTCTTCACTCGGTTTTGAAAGGGTGAGGGTGAAATCAAAATTCTCATGCGCAGTTTTCCACGCATCTAGCTGTTCTTTATAAAAAATATCATCTTCATGACGAACACCAAAGTGCAGGAATGTTTTCCGCGTGTCCCCATCTGCAAACATCTGCTTCAAAATGCTCATGAAGGGCGCGATTCCAACACCAGTCGCAACCATAATCACGCTTTCCTCACCAGTGTCCTCGCTAGGTTTTAAAAGGAGATGTCCACTTGGCCCTTGCAGCTCCACAGTGTCTCCAACTTTAAGGCTGCGAAAATACTCAGACCCACGTCCACCAGGAATCAACTTCACGCAAAACAGCAGCGTGGCGTCGCCAGGAGCGCTAGCCACAGAATACGCTCTACTCACAGGAGGCATTGTGCCATCATCGCCTGCCGGCACATTCAAAAGCATGAACTGCCCAGCTTTAAAATCCAAAGCTTCGCGGCCAGCCGCTTCGCTTGCCCCGCGGCTATCGCCGCCAGCCTCACGGCTGGGCGCAAACTCAAACTCATACACATTATTTGCGAGCTTTTCTACGCGCAGTAGTTTTGCCGAGATCTTTTGCATTTTTTATGTAAAGTGATTGAGTAGGGTAGGCCATTTCCGCACCGATTTTTTCAGCAGCAGACTTAATTTTCAAGTTAATACGCTCGCGTATCTGTAGATACCTGGCATAGCTAGTCATGTCAGTGATGTAGTAAAGCAAGTTTACCTCAAGCGCCGACTCACCAAAATCTGTAAAATTAATACGCGCTGAGTCCTTTTCTGTAGCGCCATCTTTTTTCACAATCTCCAAAACCTTCTTCAACATTTTCTGCATTTTTTCAACTGAAGTGTCATATGCAAAGTGGAAAGTCTGCCCCACTTTTCGCGAATTTCTGCGGGAGTAATTTTCAATTTTACTGTTTGCGACTATGGAATTTGGAAGCGAAACCGTGCTCCTATCCATGGTCTTAATTTTTGTACTACGCATGCCGATTTCCATAACTTCTCCTTCGGTGCCTTCAACCATTATCCAGTCGCCAATGTTAAAAGGCTGATCCGTTAGCAAGGTCAGCGAGCCGAACGCATTCCCAAGCATTTCCTGCGCAGCAAGCGCCAGCGCCAAACCTCCAATTCCGAGGCCCGCAATTAGCGATGTAATGTTGTAGCCGAGGTTTCCAAGAATCAGCAGGAAGGCCAGTGACCATATAATAAATTTACTGAGCTTGTTGATAGCTGGGATGAAACCTTTGAACATACCTTTTTGTCTTTTAGCCAGTGGCTCCAGGTAGCTTTCAAAGAAAAATCGCAGAAACAGCTCCAGCTCACGAGCAATTTTCAAAGTGAAAAGTACAAAAACGGCGCGCACTGTGAATGTGTCCACGCTCGCCGGCAGTGTCAGCGACTTCACAGAAAAGTAAATCGCGCTCAGAACGAGTATGAAAGTGACAGAACGATGAATGATTTCCAGGATCTTGTCGTCCAGCCTAGTTTTTGTGCGTTTTGCCAGATGTTTTGCGTAAGTTTCAATCAACCAACTGATGATTTTAGACACAAGGTAAACCAGTAAAACCACAATCGCAGCAACTGCATAATGCGCCAAATCGTTCCCATAGAATTCCATACTCAAATACGGCTCAAGCCACGGATATCGGTCCAACATAGATACAAGAAGTTCAAAGTCAGCAGTTTGTGGCATGGCAAGTGGAGTGAGGGTATGAATTGATTAGCGTCGGGCTTTAGTCTAACATACGGTAGACCTTAAAACTAGAAAATTTCATGGGGGATGCGAATCAAAATACGAGCCAATCGCAGCAGCACGCAAACAAGCCCGCGAGCCAGCATGTTTTGGCCCTGCAGGAGGAAAGTTTTGCCATGCTGGTCAAGCAGCTCAAAAAGCATATCGCTCACGCAGATATTTTTGAGATTTGGCTAGATGATATGCGCGTCAAAGGAGACATCGCCGTCATTCAAAAATTCTTCAAAAAGCCGATGATGGGGAAGAGCGAAAATCTGGATATGATCAAGCGTGCAGTCAAAGCGGGTCTGTATTATGTGGATGTTCCGCATGATCTGCAAACTGACCCCGAATTCGACAGCCTGGTGAAAAATAAAGATGTAAAAATTGTCCGCTCATTCCATGATTTTGAGGGCACACCTGGTTTGCAGGATTTGCAGCAGACTCTTGAAGAAATGGACGCCAGCGGCGCACATATCCTAAAGATTGCCACCCAAGTCACGAGCTCCGCAGACGCGGACACTCTCATGCAACTTTTGGAGCTGCCAAAATACAAAGGGAGGCTAGTCGTAACAGGTATGGGAGAGCTGGCACGCGAGGTTCGCATCCACGCTCCACTCAAAGGATCGCTCTTTTATTACGCACCTGTTGAGGGCATCGCGCCATCAGCCAGTGGACAAATTTCAAAAGATGAGCTTGAAAGGGAGTGGGCTCTGCTTTAAAGTCTATCCGCTAATGTCGCGCTAAATCGCGGCATGCAGCTGCGGCATGCAGCGAATCGCTAACCTTAAAAAATGTCTCTTCAAATTGCAATTGTCGGCCTACCAAACGTAGGGAAATCAACGCTATTCAATGCGCTGACCAAAACTCAATCTGCTCAGGCGGCGAATTATCCGTTCTGCACCATTGATCCGAATGTTGGAGTTGTTGAAGTACCGGATGAAAGAATGCAAAAACTTGTGGAAACCGTGGAACCAAAAAAAGTCCTCCCAGCGATTGTTGAATTTGTTGATGTGGCCGGCCTAGTTTCAGGCGCGAGTCAGGGCGAGGGGCTTGGTAATAAATTCCTTTCTCATATCCGTCAGTGCGATGCAATTGCTCAGGTGATTCGGCACTTTAAAGACCAGGACGTGACTCACGTGCATGAAGACATTGAGCCAAAATATGACCGCGAAGTTATTGAAATGGAGCTGCTTTTGGCAGACTTGCAGACACTTGAAAAACGAATGATAAAGTCCGCCTCCGAGGCACGCAGCGGCGACAAAGAAAAAATCAAATACAATGCGCTGCTGGAGCGAATCAAACCTGAAATGGAGTCTGGCAAACTAGCCTACAACCTCGGCCTGGATGAAGATGACCAGCTAATGCTGCGCGACCTGCACCTAATCACAATGCAGCCGCTAATGTACATAATCAATGTTGGCGAGGAAGATGTGGCGTCAATTGATATTGAACAGCTGCGCAAGGAGCTCGGGATTGAGGATGCAAATCAAATCGTTCCAATTTGCGCAAAAACGGAATCGGACCTTCTTGGCTTTTCGGACGAAGAAGCTGCAGATTACTTACGTGAAATCGGTCTTGAGGAAACGGGACTAAATCGTCTGATCCGCTCAGCATATGAGCTGCTAGATCTCCAAACCTACTTTACGGCCGGAGTGACAGAAGTTCACGCTTGGACTTTCCGCAAGGGGACAAAAGCGCCAGCTGCGGCCGGCATCATTCACACAGATTTTGAAAAAGGATTCATTCGCGCAGAAGTTATAGCTTGCGAAGATTTTGTGAACTGCGGCGGTGAAAACGGCGCCAAAGAAAAAGGCCTTATGCGCCTCGAGGGGAAGGAGTATGTTGTGAGAGACGGTGACGTAATGCACTTTAGATTTTCGGACTAGCCATGCAAATAATTCCCGCAATTTTCATTCAGAACGGCAAGGCAGTTTCGCTATACAAAGGTAGCGAGAATGCGGAGAAAAAGGTCTACCCAAAGGCCATAGCTTCATACGCCAAACTTTGGCAAAGCCAAGGGGCAAAAACAATTTTTGTGATGGATCTAAATGGAGACCAGCAAGAGAGGCTTTTTGAAATCCGTGCTGCATTTGACGGTGAAATTTGGTGGGCCGGCCAAATCCGTGACATTGAAAAAGTAACTAGCCTCCTAATCAGCGGTGCAGATAAAGTTGTGCTGGGACAATCTGCGGAACCAATTTTCGCAGAGGCACTTAAAAAATTCGGCCCTGAAAAAGTCATGGCTGGGATTAGCGTAAAGCGCTATGACGACGCACCTGATTTTTGTGAAAAACTTGGCGGCTTCGGGTTCATCCAAATTCTCGTTCATGATCTGAACGCCGAGGGCACTCTATTTCACCCAAACTTTGACCTCATGGAAAAATGCGCTTATTTTTCAGGCGTTGATGTCCATGCGTCAGGTGGTGTGAGCGAGGAAAATGACATTCGACTCTTGGCAAAAGCAGGAGTTAAATCAATTCTTGTTGGGCGTGCTCTGTATGAGAATCAATTGAATCTCGAGCGCTTAATAAGCCTCGCCTAAGTCGCGTCACGCTGATAACGCCGTCCGTCTTCCGCAAGGTTTTCATGAGTCTTTCGTATTCTTCAAATCCCTTCACCTCTAGGGCAAACTCAACTTCAATCCTGTTCGAAACACGTGGATTTGGATTGGTAGTCACTCTCACAATATTCACATCAATTTCTGCAATTTCATTGCACATTTGACCCAGCACCCCAATCTTGTTGGCAACTTCCAACAACAAACTCACTCTATGTACTTTTTCAGGCGGCAATTGCTTAAGAGGTCTATGTGAAATCTCATTGTATGCTTCAAGATTTACTGGCGCTGCAGCCTCTCCAAAAATTTCTTGCTCCGAATAAAGAACCTGCATTACTTCGCGCGAATCTAAAGTACCGCTGCCAACTTCAACAAGTAAATCTTCCCAAGATGCAATATTGAACTGATTGAGTAACATGAGTTTTTGTTCACGTGAAAGCGATGTTGACCCTTGGAATCCAAACATTTCCAGTTTGTCATTCAAGAGTTTTTCAGATTGAGATAAAAGTTCAGTACGGTCACGTTCCTTAAGATATTCACGAATACGTTGCTTCGCCAGATTCGTTTGAACAAGGTCTAGCCATTCTACTTGTGGCCCCTCAGACTCCTCTGAAGTTTCCACATGCACTACGTCTCCATTCGTCAATTTTGATGTAATGGATTTTGATTTTCCATTTATTGCAGCCGACTTTGCCAGCATTCCAACTTCGCTATGAATTGTGTACGCAAAATCAATCACAGTGGAGCCCTTTGGCAAATCAATCACATCACCTTTTGGGGTGAACACAAAGATCCTATCTGTAAAAATATCCAATTTCAAATGATTCAAAAAGCTTTGATTGCTTTTGGAATGTTTTTGAAGATCCAAAATCTCCTGAACCCATTTATATTTTTTACGCAAGTTACGCTTCATGATCTGGCGTTTTCTCTTCTCTCCTGTGCGATAAAAATAATGAGCCGCAACTCCATATTCGTTTTCCAAATGCATGTCATATGTGCGAACTTGGAATTCAGTTGGCGTGCCTTTGAGTCCGAAAACAGTTGTGTGGATGCTTTGGTAGCCATTCGTTTTTGGGATGGCAATGTAGTCCTTCAGGCGGCCAACTTTTGGTGTGTAATTTTGATGTAAAATCCCGAGCATTCTGTAGCAAGTCTCCACATCTTCAACAATGATGCGAATCCCCACAAGATCATAAATCTCATCAAAAGATTTTCCGCTAGTCATCATTTTTCGGAATGTGCTGTAGTGAGTTTTGTAGCGTCCTTCAATACGCACTTGATTCAAACCTTTCTTCTTCAGTAGATTGCTGATTTCTTTAATTGTCTTTTTAACTAAATTGCTTTTTTTAACTTTAGAATTGCGAATTAGATCATTAATTCGTACAAAATCTTTAGGCCTGAGAGCCTGGAAACAATGATCTTCCAGTTTGTTTTTCAAATCCCAAATACCGAGCAAATTCGCAATAGGCACAAAAATCTCCAGAGTCTCGCGGGCTATGCGCACACGTTTTTCTGGCTTATCAATGGAATCAATTGTTTGCATGTTGTGGAGTCGGTCGACCAGCTTAATCAAAATAATGCGCGGATCCTGAGCGGAATGAATGAATAGCTTCTTCAGCGACTCAATCTGGCGCTCCATCATATCCTCGCGGTAGTGAACCTTGGAAAGTTTTGTAATACCACTGACCAAAAAGGCCACAGTTTTTCCAAAACGGCGCTCCACGTCACCCAGTGAGTAAGTTGTGTCCTCCGGCACGTCATGTAGCAGAGATGCAATCAATGTATCTTCATCCACATGTAGACCTGTCAAAATCATTGCTGCCGCAACAGGGTGCACAATATAAGGGCAACCACTTTTTCGGTACTGGCCCTCATGCGCTTTTTTGGCAAAATCATACGCCTCTCGCAGACGTTTTTCATCCAGCAGCGGCATGTATATTTTGGCGGCTTTTATTACTTCTCTAATCATATTTAAAACATTGACTAAGGCAAGTTTCGATTTTATAGTATTTCAGGTGTTTTGGCAAGGTTTTATGCGTGAATTGTGACATTATAAATAGAGGCTCTTCCTCCTTTACCCTTTTGTCCTGGAAGCGCTGCGCACCACTAAGGTACGTAGCTTTCTACTAAATCACATTACGGACTTCAAGAGCAAAGGAGGAAGAGCCATTCACAATTACACAATGACGTATTTGAGATCAATAAGGTTTAGCTAATAAGTCCCTTTTGAGGTTAGTTAAATGGAAGTTTTGTCGGTGAGGATCATGCATCCGAATCCAAAACGCTCCTCTAACCGAGAAAGGAACTTATTAGCTATTCTCTTCTTATTGATTTCTCAATTCACGTCCCATTGTGTAAACTCGGCATATGACAAAAAAAGAAAAAGTTTTGGTGGCCATGTCTGGGGGAGTTGATTCGTCCATGACTGCATTGCTCCTGCAAGAGCAGGGTTACGAATGCATAGGCGCGCACATGAGTTTATGGAAAGACACCAGCGGCAGCGACGCAGCGGCCAAAGCCCGGCAATCCAGTGTTGAGGCTGGCGTGAAAGCAAATTTGGACAAGCTTAAATCTCTTTGTGAGCGGCTTGGAATTGAGCTGCACATTGTGGATTTAGCAAAAACATTCAAAAAGGAAATTGTAGACGAGTTCTTGGACGAATATCGCCGCGGCGAAACTCCAAATCCGTGTGTTCGCTGTAATCGGCTCATGAAATTCGGCCGGCTTTTGGAAAAGGCAAAGGAGCTTGGCTGCACCTACATTGCAACCGGGCATTACGTTCAGCTTCTTCGCGATCCGGACGGCACGGTTCACATGAACAAGGGTCAGGATTCCAAAAAGGATCAGAGTTATTTTCTTTACTCGCTCAGCCAGGAAACGCTCAAGCACGTGCTTTTCCCGCTCGGCGAATATAGTAAGCCAGAAATCCGCAAGCTTGCGGCCCAGCACGGTTTTAATGACCTCGCGACTGGCGCGGAAAGTCAGGACGTTTGCTTTTACCCTGACAAAAACATTGCGGACTTTTTGAAGCGACATTTTGAGGAAGGCACGGACTACACTCCTGGCAAAATCAAGAATGAGCAAGGCGAGGTAATTGGCGACCACAAGGGTCTCCCATTTTATACCCTCGGCCAGCGGCGCGGACTTAATATTGGCGGCGGCCCCGCACTTTACGTGAAGGAAATTGATCACAGCGCAAATGAACTGGTTGTTGGCTCCGAAGATGTGCTCACCAGCGAAATCGCCCTCCGTGGCAGCAACTTTGTTTCCGGCGAGCTCCCGCCTGAGGATGAAATCTTTGATATTCGAATTCGTCATCATGGACAATTGTTCAAGGGGCGAGTGCAGCATGGAGCTCAGGACAGCGGTTCTGGCGCCAATCGGAAAGTGCTTGTTAAGTTTGAGGAGCCTCAGCGCGCAGTTATGCCAGGCCAATCTTTGGTGCTGTACCGCGGGGAGGAAGTGATTGGTGGTGGAATCATGGCGTGAACTTAGGAAATTAATATAAAGTAGTTAGAGATAATGCTTCTTTGGCTTAGCGCTCCGGGCCGCTAGGCCAAGTCTTACTTTCACCAAAGAAGCATTATCTCTAAACCATATTAATTACTCAAGCAAGTGACTAAGAGGTTAATAAGGTTTAGCTAGTATTCTCTTTGTTGTTAATTTCTTAAGTTCACTCTGATATAATGTGGCCATGGAATCTTTCAATGACATCACGGCCAGACTCGCTTACCAAGTGGATAGGAGGATTTTGAATGCGCAGGAGGAAGATCATTTCAGAATGGACATCCCATCCTCAGAAAATTTGCGAACAAAAGGCGCCATAACAAAGGCAGTCAAAATGCGAAGCCCGCTACGCAGCTCCTTGCAATTTGCCCTCAGCGCGCTCCTAATTTACGCTGCGCTATTCGCGTTCACAAACGCTGGTGCGTACAGCAAAATCTTTATGGCAAATGTGCAGGAGTTTTTTGTAGAGGACGGCGCGGTCACTGCAGAAACCGCGGAACTTGCAGCCACTGAAGCTCAGCCCAAAGTGCCAGTTCAGCCTTCGCAAGAGGAACTCGCGGCACTAGACATTCCGGAAACCGTAACACCAGAAAACCTGGACGGCATTCTGCCGCTAGCCATCAGGCCAACCACATATGAAAATCGCATATCAATCCCGGCCATAAATATTGACTCTCGCATAGTTGAACCCACGCTCGGCGTGGAAGCCCTTCTTTCAAGTGATTGGAACGAGCTTGAGGATCAGATTCGTAGTTCGCTCCTGCAGGGAATTGTACATTATCCTGGAACCGCTGATCCGGGCGAGGAGGGCAATGCTTTTTTGACCGGCCACAGCTCAAATGTTTTTTGGGAGCCTAGCCCATACAACACTGTTTTTGCACTCCTGCCGCGCATCGCAGAAGGCGATGAAATTTACATCACATACGACCAGACCGAATTTCATTACATCGTGACCCAAACCAAGGAAGTCTCGCCAAAGGACGTGAGCATTTTGGAGCAAACAGAAGGCCCAACTCTCACTCTAATGACTTGCACTCCAGTTGGCACAACTTTAAAACGCTTCGTTGTCACAGCGGAGCTTGTTGAATAGAAGATGCAGAATTAAGCCGCAGCTGGTGGTTCCTCCGCAGGCTTTTCATCTACAGATTCAAGTTCTTCAAGAATTGCAGCCTCGGCCTTAACCTCTTCTTTTTCAGCTTGTGACTCAGCAGCCTGACGAGCCTCACGCTCCTGTTGTTTTTCAAATGCAGACCATTCGTCCAGATGTTTTTTATTGAGCTTATTTAGTTCGTCTTGGTATTGGTCGTCTAGTTTTGTGAGTTGAGAGTCTTCTTCTGCTAGAATTTTCCGCAACCTTACAACCTGGTCCTCAGTCATGATTGGCAAAATTTGGAACCAGTACTGACGCTCCTCGTCAGACATAGATTCCGTTTTTTTGATGAGCTCTACGAGCTCTGGATATTTGCTAAGAACAATCTCCGGGATGTTGAATTTATCATCCTTTGCCGCAGCAGCTTGCCCTGTTCCAGCACCAGTTTGTGTTCCAACAGTAGCTGCACCGCCAGCAGGTGGCGTACCAGCAATCGGAGTTGCACCAGCATCCGCAGCACCCTGAGCGTTTTGCGCTGCTGGGTCCTGAGTTTTTCCTGTACCTTGGTCTTGTGGAGTATTTGTATCCATAACTGCGTCAGATTATACAAGGGTCGCGAGCATTTGTGAAGGTGAGAATTTTATGCGCTCGCGGATTGAATTAATTCTTTAGATTTATTTTGTACAACTTTCATTGGAGATTTTTTCTCAGTCCATAAGTCAGGGTTGTTAGTTCTTGCTTCCTCCAGTCTGACTTTTAATTTTTTCTCCAGTTTTGCAATTTCACGTCGACCCCTATTTCTTTCTTCAAAACCAAGTTCTAGTAGTGTCATCATGCTTGCAAGTTCATCGAGGTTTGCTGGGTCTAGAAGTTCCGCATCACTTTTTTCTTCAAGTTGTTTTCTCAATTGCTGCAATACTTTTGTTGTATAGGCATCTCTTTCATTGGCGTCCATACCCGTGAGGATTTGGGCTGCTCTATCAGTTTTAGCAAAGACATCCATTTCAGGCGCTGCCTCATCTGCAATACGTATTCTAAGATTATCAAAACTACGGTTAATGGCTTCCATCATTGTCTGAATGAACTGAGCATCTGGGCCTTCGCCTTCTTTGGCTGCAGCCATAAGAGAATGTTTGAGGTCATATTCAAACGATTGTTCAAACGTTATATCTCCAATTTTAGTGTCTGCAGGTAGTTCAAATTCTGCAACTATTGCCTTAAAATCTTTTTCTAGGCCTGCTCTTATACTGTCTGGAGTCACTTCCCCTCTAAAATGAGTGACAAACTTAGCTATTTGATTGTCAGGAACTTTACCTTCCAGATCTTCCCTTATAATTGACTCAAAAGCTGTGATGTAACTTTCCATGCCCCCTTCTTCCAACCACGCAAAAATTGCTTTGTCAGGGCTTATACCAGCTCTGTACATAAGTTCTGTTGAAAAATCAGCTATTGCTTCTACGCTTCTGAAGTTCATAAGGTCAATTGCACTTTCCGCATCTTCACTACTTGCCTCCGCCACCGCAGGGCCTTCTTCACTTACATCCGTCAGATAGTCCATCAATCCATCACGGTTTTTTTGAATAAAATCCAGAACCTTTGTGTTTTCTTCAGCTCCTTCCTCAAGCAAGGCTTCAACAAGAGGGCCATATTCTTCAAAATCCTCGCTTTTAACAAGATCCGCCAGCGTAGTATCCTCCTCAACCAGCTCAAGTTTCTTAAGGTAGTCGTTGCCAGTGTCTTTGTAGGCCTGTTCAAATACCTCCATTGCCTCGACATTAATCTCTATTCCTTCAGTCCATTCGACTTTATATTTCCCATCAGAATCGGGAAGCGCCGGTCCATTTGGGCCATCTCTCAGAACTTTCATACCCACACGTTTGTCTTGCAGTAGGGAAAGTTCACGTGGCGTAAGTTTTTCCACCCAAGATGCCGAACTAGTAAAGTTGCTTAGGGCTTGCAGAACAATTAAGTAAAAAGAGTTTTTAAATCCAATTGATTCCTCATTTTTGCTGCGAGCTTTAGCCACTGCACTAGCAATATCTTTTGCCATTCCCAGAGACGCATTGTTAATGGTTTCACCAAGGCCAGAAATGGCCTCAGCATCACTTGGTGCTTTTCCCTTCGCTTTTTCGCCTTCAGCCACTTCCGCAGCAGGCTCTTCAGCAGGTGCTTCGCCAGCCACCTCTGCTTTTCGTTTCTCAACCAATTCTTCAGGGGTGGAGTCCACATCCAATGATTCCAAAGTTCTCTCCAAAACTGCTAATTCATAATCGTCTTCTTCCCTAGAGTCTGCCTCAGCTTCTGCAAGCTCTTGAGCTTGAACCTGGGCTTCTTCCTGTAGCTGCTCAGCTTTTTCTGGATCTATTTCCACAATCAAAGTCTCCTGCTGTTCTCCTTCAGCCGCGGGTGCGGCATCAAGCCGTTCTGGGTTATCTGGTCCTGCCATATGTCTAAATTATAAAAATATCACCTCCTTCTTTCTCGAGTCGTTCCTTGTTTTGACGCAGGGAACTTATCAAATACGATTTTTGGTAGGCAGCCTCTCCGCCTTGTTTTTCCAAATCTACAATGTCGCGAATTTTGCCAAGCATATTCATGGCATTCAGATCTGCTTTCCCCTTTGCCTCCTGACTCAGCCCTTCATAAACTGGCTGATTTACCAGCGTTTCCGGTCTGTGAAGGTCAATTGTAGAGTCTTCAACCAGTTTCATTATCAGGTTCAGGAGCTCTTGATCTTCGTCAGAAACTTTCCCACCAGCAAGCGGTGTATTAACCATTTTTTGGCTTTCGTCAGAGATTTTTTGGTTATCTGTTGCTGGGTCGAAAAGTGGATTGATATCCGTGGGCACATTCATAGCTGCATTTTTTAGTGATTTAATCTATATATTATAGCAAAAATCCGCTAAATTGTGAAGGATGAATAAGGAGGAAGCAAATTCACGCATCAAAAAGCTCCGCAAAGAAATTTTGCAGAGGAATTACGAATATTTTGTTTTGGACGAATCCAAGGTGTCCGAAGCGGTCCGCGACTCCCTAAAACGCGAACTTATTGAGCTGGAAAATCAGTTTCCAAACCTGATAACGTCAGATTCACCAACGCAACGAGTGGGAAGCGCGCTCTCCGGACGTTTCAAAAAAGTTAAGCACAAAAGTAAGAAATGGAGCCTTGCAGACGTTTTTTCTGTGGATGAGCTTCATGATTGGGAAGAGCGGGTGAAAAAGGCAGCAGCGCACAGTGCCGCGCCTAGCGCCGCACGTGATACCTCTAAACCTGAGTTCGTAACAGAACTCAAGCTCGACGGCCTAAACATCACACTTTGGTACGAAAAAGGCCTCCTCAAGCGCGCAATCACGCGCGGTAACGGGGTGGAGGGCGAAGATGTGACTCATGCAATTCGCACAATTAAGAACGTGCCACTGAAGCTTTTTAAAGATGTGACGCTCGAGGTTGGCGGAGAGGTATTTCTCCCAAAAAAGAGCTTCCAAAAGCTAGAGGGTTTTGCAAATCCGCGGAATGCTGCGGCGGGCACAGTTAGGCAGCTTGACCCCAAAGTTGCAGCCAGTCGTGACCTGAAAATGTATTGTTACTCGCTAGGGGAGAATGATTTTGAAGATTTTGATTTGGGTGATCCAGCTACGCATGCCGAGATGATGGATCTGTTAATGGATTTGGGTCTGCCGGTGAATAAGGAGCTCGAAGTCCACAAATCTGCGGCGGCAAGCATCAAATATTTGGAAAAATGGCAGAAACAGCGTGACGAATTACCCTACGAAATCGATGGCGTGGTTTTCAAAGTGAATAATTTTGCGCAGCAGCGCGAACTTGGCTACACAGCAAAGTCTCCGCGTTGGGCCGTGGCATACAAATTTCCAGCTGAGCAAACCAGCACGGTGCTTGAAGACATCACAATTCAGATTGGGCGAACCGGCGCTGCCACTCCTGTGGCAGAGCTGCGCCCAGTGCATGTTGCCGGCTCAACGGTATCCCGTGCCACGCTCCACAACCAGGACGAAATCGCGCGCAAAGATGTGCGAATAGGCGACACAGTTATTATCCAAAAAGCCGGCGATGTAATCCCGGAAGTTGTTGAAGTTTTGAAAAATCTGCGCCCAGCGGGCGCGGAAGCTTATGATTTTCCGTCGCACTGTCCGCTGTGTGACACAAAGCTTATCCGCACTGAGGGTGAGTCCGCGCACAGATGCCCAAACAAGGATTGCCCGGGTCGCAAGCGTGAATCCTTCATCCACTTTGTTGCGCGCGGCGCACTAGACATAGACTCGCTCGGTGAAAAAATTGTGGATCAACTGATTGAATTCGGACTCGTTCACGACGTAGCCGACTTCTTCACGCTCACAAAAGAGCAGCTGCTCCAGCTCCCACTTTTCAAGGAGAAACGCGCAGAAAACGTGATCGACTCAATTAATTCCCGCCGCACGGTGGAAATGAGCCGCTTCATTTTTGGACTCGGTATCAGGTTCATCGGCCAGCAAGTTGCAAAACTCCTCGTGGCGCATCTCCGCGGAAAATCCGCGAACATCGCGGATACCAAAAACCCAACTCCCAAAACACTTCTTGAACTCCTCAAGTCCACTTCACAGGCAGAGCTGGAAACAATTGAGGGCTTTGGGGAACGGATCGCGCAGGGCTTGACCGAATGGATCGCAAATGAAGCCAATCAGGAGCTACTTACAAAGCTGGCGCAGGTCGGTTTGAAACTGACATGGCCTGGCGAGAAGGCCACCGTGGAAGGCATTAGCGACAAAACTTTTGTGATAACTGGGACTCTGTCCCATCCGCGTGATCTCTTTAAAGAGCTGATTGAAGAAGCGGGGGGAAAGGTGAGTTCGTCCATTAGTCCAAAAACCGACTACCTGCTCGCTGGTGAAAACGCCGGCAGCAAACTGCAAAAAGCAAAGGAGCTTGAGGTGAAAACCATAAGAGCGGTGGATTTTGAAAAACTCCTCGGTAAAAAACTACCAAAGCTAGGCGCCGCAAGCGGGGCCTCTACTGACTCAGATTCCTCTTTACTTCAGCTACCAATCTAAAGGAGCCAACAAAAACAACGAGCTTTGGTGTCTCTTCAAATTTAAGCTGCTCAAATACTTCTTCAACGCTAGCTTGTGGCAAAGTGTTTGGCGCTTCGCCAGCCCGTGGGTGAGTGAAAGTTGTCCAAATTGTGCGGTTCGGAGGGAAAAGTTTCCAAATTTCTTTATTCTTGTCGCTCAAGAAATGAATGCACCAAAATGGTTCGGCCAAACCTTCTTCTTGCGCAAAATCTAGTACCTTTTCACGGATGTATGTGACGCTGTCCAAAGTATGCGCGCCATCCAAAATCAAAGTGTGATGCCCCAGCTCAATAATTTCAAAACGACCAGGAATTTGCATGGTCGCAATCCCTTGCTGAATGCGTTCGGTGATATTGATTCCCAGATGGTCAGCTGCAGTTAGAGCGAGCCCAACGCTTTCTGGATGATGATGTCCAAGTTCAACAATTGGTGCCAAAATCGGCTCCAAATCCATGCCTTCAATTTCCGCAAAAACTTCAGCAACCTGCGACGCCACTGTCAAAAGAGGCGCACCCGGTCTGCAAATCCCAAGCTTTTGCTGAGCAATCTCCGCGATGCTTTGCCCGAGCACCTCAGTGTGCTCCAATTCAATGTGTGTTAGCAAAGTTAGTATCTTATTTCCCACCACATTGGTGGCATCATTTTTTCCACCCCAGCCTGCTTCCAAAATCACATAATCGCAGCGCTCCTTCTGAAAATGCAGCAAACTCGCAAGCGTAATCGCCTCAAATTCTGACAAATCCTCACGCAGCGCAGGTACAGTTTCCATTCGTCGTTTCATAGTCTCCTCATCAATTGGCTGTCCATTGATTTGCACCATTTCTTCTATCCGAAAAATCGCAGGGGAAGAAAAAACACCCACTTTTTTACCGGACATTTCTAGGATTTTTGCAAGTATCATCGCGGTGGTTCCTTTTCCTTTTGAACCTGCAATATGTATCACCTGGCTGTCCAGACCACCGAGTTCTTGGTGAATTTTTATAAGATTTGTTATATCGTCCATCATTTTAATTCGATTGAATGTAATTTAGATTTTCTCTTCAACAGTTTCCCATCCCAAGGCCTCTACTTCAGCAGCAGAGCCTACAACTTCAGGAGTCATTTTGCCCTCATCAAGATCACAAATTACCTTCACCTCGGCGCCCATCAACTCTTGAAAAGCCTTTTCAATTTTCACCACGGCATCCGCTTTGTGAACATTTTGATAATGGAATCTGCTAGAAAATACGAACTTCAAAGTTTTGCCTTCAACGCTGGCAATGTGCCCAGTTTTAAATGAAAGTCGAATAGCAGGGTTGGTAATGCTCTCGAGCACTTTTGGCATTTGCTTTTTAACTGCGTCAATGTGCATGAGCCCCTCGCTGCGTTTTTCTTGAGATATGTTCATGCTAGGCGCTGCAGCTACCGCGGGAGCCGCTGCAACAGGCGCTGCAGGCGCAGGCGCGTCAGCCTTCACAGTCGCTGACACAGGGCCTTCCTGCTTCATGCTGTATGTTGCCCTAATCACCGCAATCTCAAGCGGCAACTGTGCAATGCTAGACCTTTTCAGCTTTATCCAAGCGTCATCAAACAGATCAATCCATGCAAGCAGCTTTGGAATCACAGCGTGTTTGCTACCCTCAACGGCACTGTGCAACTTTGTGCGCAGCAGCCCAAGGAAAGCAGTTGTAAATTGCTGCAGGTCGTAGCCATCTTTGTGTAGTCCTTCAATAATCGCGAGCCCTTTTTGCGTATCAGCACTTCCTAGCGCACCAAAAAGTTCATCTGCAGACTGATGACTAGAAAGCCCCAGCCTCTCTTTCACAAGTTCAACCGTTAGCGACTCGCTGGAAAATTGTTCCAAGAGCGAAATCGCATCACGCATTCCTCCATCCGCATGTTTTGCCAGCATCTCAAGTGCGCCAAGTTCAACCTCAAAATTCTCCTTTTTCGCGATAAATTGCAGGCGCTCAACAATATCCCGCTCCGTGATTCTCTTAAAATCATAACGCTGACAACGTGACAAAATTGTATCTGGGATTTTGTGAATTTCCGTAGTCGCCAGAATGAAAAACACGTGCGCTGGCGGTTCTTCCAAACTTTTCAAAAGTGCATTAAACGCCTCTTTTGTCAGCATGTGTACCTCATCAATAATGTATACCTTGGCCTTTGCATGAGTCGGCGCAAATCGGATTTTTTCACGGAGATCACGAATTTCATCAATACCGCGATTAGACGCCGCATCAATTTCGATCAGGTCAATCAGCTCGTTTTTGGAGTTGAGCGAGCACATTGGACACTCGTCACACGGCTCACCGTCATCATTTCGTTTTTCACACTGAATTGCCTTAGCAATCAAGCGGGCAGTACTTGTTTTACCCGTACCACGCGGCCCTGAAAACAGGTATGCATGTACGAGCCGACTTTGCTTAAGAGCCTCCAGCAAAGTTACTTGGATTGGGTTCTGTCCCACGAGATCAGAAAAACGTTTTGGGCGATATTTTCTATAAAGTGCAAAACTCATAAATTGGTTTATTTGGCTTACCGAGGGGCTATTCTAGCACTTTCCACTAGCGATTTCATAGTCTTTTTGAAGTTTTTTGTACTGAATTTTTCCGCATGCTCCGAAATTGCCCGCGTGCAGTACTCTTTTTCGTTAATTAAGAGCTGCGTCAGCGCGCCCTCCATGCTCTCAATTGTCTGCTCATCAAAAAATTCTCCGGTCTCTCCCTCCACCACAGTCTCGGTTAATCCGCCCTTTCTGTAGGCGAGAACAGGTTTCCCACAAGCCATTGCTTCAACTGGTGCAATCCCAAAGTCCTCTTCGCCAGGGAAAATGAAAGCCCGGCAATTTTCCAAATACTCTTTCACAACTTCATCCGATTTGAATCCAAGAAAATCAATGTTAGACGCGGCAATGCTCTTGAGGCGAGCAGCATCCTTGCCGTCACCAATAATCACCAGCCGCTTTCCAAGCTTATTGAAAAGCTCCACCGCCAGGTCAATCCGCTTGTACGGAGTCAGCGCCGAAACAATCAGAAAGTATCCCTCGTGCTTTTCATGCGGCTCAAAACGCTCTACCTCAACGGGTGGGTACACAACTTGCGCCTCCTGCCTATAATATTTTGCAATTCGCCGTGCAATTGTCTTTGAATTTGCGAGCGGCACGTCCACACGATCCGCCGCCAAAAAATCCCAAATCCTCACGCGATGCATGAGCTTGCTGGCCAGCATTTCGCCGAACCACCCAAGATTTTGTTCCTTCAAATACTTGTGCGTATAGTTCCATGCATACTGCATGGGCGTATGGTAATAACAGATGTGTGTGGTATCCAAATTGGTTACAATCCCGTGCGCATATGCGCTACTGGATGAAATCACCACATCAAATTCTGAAAAATCAAAATCCTCAATCGCGCTCGGCATAAAAGGGAAGAGGAACTTGTGCATCCCAGGCAAAAATCGCGGAAATTTCTGCAAGCGTGAAGTCCGCACTCGCTCCCGCGGAAAATCCTTCCCACATTTTTTTTCGTCATAAAGAAGCGTGTACACCGGCGCATCCGGATACATATCCATAAGAACCTTAAGAACGCGTTCCGCGCCCCCCATTCGGAGCAAAAAGTCATGTACAAGTGCTATTTTCATTTAGTCTTTAATTTTTTTTAGCATAGAGCCGAATGAGTAAAAGTCCAATTAAAAGCCCCGCGAGAACGCCAATGAGGGCAAAAAACATACCACAGGATTCGTAGCCAAGCATGCCCATGAATTCAAAGCAGCCATTGTTGCCGCCGTACGTTGCGCCCCAAAGTAGCCCAATCACGCCAAGCGCAAAAGCTAGTACAATGATCCCCAAGGTTTGTAAGATTTTCATTAGAATTTTCATGAGTCCTTTGTTTAAATTATTTTACAAATTCTTTCACCAGCTTTTTGGCAGCACGTTTCCATGAGAATTCCACGAGCCGCTGCTTACCTTTTTCAACGAGCTTGTCCTTGAGAGCTGGACGCTCAAGAAGTTTAATAATTTGCTTAGCAAAGTCCGCCGGCTTTCCTGGGTCGGCATAAAGCGCAGCGTCACCTGCAACCTCGCGAAGAGGGGCAATGTCGCTGCAAATCACAGCACAATTTGCCTCAAAAGATTGCAAAATTGGCAGGCCAAATCCTTCCTCCCGGGACGGCATCACAAATGCAGTCGCAGCATTGAAAATCCCCGCAGCATCAGTCTCAGAAATGTAGCCAGGTGCAATCACCGTGCCACGCAAATCGTCATCTTCCATGCGTCGGAAAAGATCATTAAATCCGTGTCCATACATGCCGCCCAAAAACAGCCTCCCGCGCGAACACTTTTTTTGTACAATCTCCCACGCATCAAGCAGCACCATCAGGTTCTTTTTGGTCTCAAGTCGGCCAATGAAAAAGAAGATTGGATCGTCCTTCCCAAGCTGATAATGCGCAAGCGCAGCATCAATTTCCGCGCGCGTAACCTTTTCAAGAGGCAAGCGTCCGTGATTCACAACCACGACCTTTCGTTTATCAGCCTTATAATATTTTGCCAGGTCAGTTTCCACAGATTTCGTAGGCACAATTACTTTGCGAGCCTTGCGCAGCGCACGCCGCGTACTCCATTCCAAATAAAAACTTTGGAACGCGCCGTAAGCCATTGGATATTTTTCAAAAGCCACATCATGAACGGTGACATAAGTGTTTTTCGGTGCGAAAAAAGGCACAACATGCGCCGGCACAAACAGCACATCCGGCTTGTGCAGAAGCATTTCAATGCTCATGCGAATCAGCGTCCAAAACCGAGGCAAACGTATTCGCCGCTGCAGCTTTTTAGGGAACTTATCCAGCCATTTTGGCGTATACAAACGCACTCGCCAATCCTTTTCATCGCCCATTTCGCCCAGGATAGCTTTGATAATTTCGTCACTGTAGCGTTCCACACCAGTTGGCATGTCACGGGTACTGCGCGAGGCGTCAATCCCAAGGATTTTGTGGTGTTTTTTCACGGTCAGCCAGAGTTAAAGCAGAAACATTTTTGATGCCTGCCTCAGCCAAGGCCGAGCGGCAAGCAAGTAAAGTAGATCCGGACGTCACTATATCATCTACCAGGACAATTTGGCTATTTTTTAACGAAGCCAGCGCCGCTGAATCAGCGATTTTTAGCAGCTCGCTGCGAATGCGAAAAGCACCATGCATATTTTTCCTACGCTCCGCTCGCTTCGCGAGCGTCGCTTGATGTCCCGTGTCACGCACGCGCTCCAAAAGCGCTGCCGTCTGGCAGCCAAGATGCCGCGCCACCCATTTGCTCAGAAGCTCAGCCTGGTTATATCCGCGCTCCAGCATCCGCGACTTGTGCAAGGGAACTGGCACAAGTACCAAATCCCGCGGTTCGCACAGCAACTTCAAGGCCTCCCGCATGTGTGGCACAAAAACACGGAAAATCTCCGCCTGATGTTTGTATTTAAAAGGGTGAATCAGTTTGGCCAAAATCCCGCCGCCACTCCCATCAGCTCCGCCGCTGTAATACATCCCACAGCAAACCTTCAGTGGCCCAAGAGGGGAGAGCCGTCGGCCCTCCGGCTCGGCAAGACTCCGCACGTGTGGCGAAAACTCCAAAAGCATAAAACACTGGTCGCAAAGCGGCTTACTCAAATATCCGCATGATAAGCACGGGCTGGGGAAGAGTAGTTTCAGGATCGTATGGAGCATACATAAGGTTGAAGTCCCATCATGCTAGCAAAAATCACCATGGAAAATCCTGACAAAAAGCTTAAATTTTTTCGTTTGCGAAAAAATTACCGAGCGCGTATTACGCGAGGTCAACAGCACCGACAGGTGCTATCAACCATAAATTTTTGCATCGAGCAAACTCAACATTTCCTCAGCTCGAAAAACTTGCTAAAATGTCCCCACAATGAATAAAAACCCCCTCCCAAGTGTTATTGAAAAGTCCTGTGGCGTGATTCTATATCACGTTTGCAATGGTATCCGCGAATACCTTCTTCTTCATTATCCGAGCGGGCATTGGGATTATCCAAAAGGTCACGTTGAGGAGCAAGACGATAATGAAATCGCAACGGCAGACCGAGAGCTGGAGGAGGAAACTGGCATTACAGATGTGGAATATTTGCCGGATTTCCGCGAAGCAATGTATTACGAATTCAATCGTGGGCGCAAAGAGTGCGTCAAAAAAACGGTTGTATATTTTGTGGCCGAGGCACCTTGTCAGGATGTCAAAATCTCCTTTGAACACAAGGGTTTCATCTGGATGCCTTATGATGCCGCAATGGAAAAACTCACTTTTGGCAACGCAAAAGAGCTTCTCTTAAAAGCAGAAGATCATTTAAACTCAAAAAGCTAACCCCTTCACATGGGCTTCAAAGAAATAGTCGCAATTATAACTTTAGTTCCAGCGCTTGCTTGGTTTATAACTTCGTTTGTCCAGATTTATAAACTTTATCAAGTCAACGAGGAAAAGATTAAAAAAATCGCAGTAGAGAAGAAGGAAGAACTTCGTGACACTGCAGAAAAACTAACGACCAAAGCCGAAGAATTCACAGAAAAGGCAGAGAAAATGACCAAAGATGCGACCGAAAGCGCTAAGCACATCAAGGAAAAAGTAGAACAGAAAATCCACCCAACCCCAGCCCCAACCGATGATGAATCTCAACCCCCAGCAGAAGGCAGCGGCGAATAATATTGAAGGGCCGATGATTGTGTTGGCCGGTCCCGGAACAGGGAAAACTCAAATTATCGCGGCGCGCATCGCCAACATTTTGGAGACCACGCAAATGGATCCGCACAATATCCTGTGCCTGACTTTTACGGAGTCCGGCGTCGCGGCCATGCGCAAACGCCTAATCGAGATGATTGGCACCGCGGCATATTACGTGCGCATCCACACTTTCCATTCTTTTTGTAATGACGTGATCAAGGAATTCCCCGAGAAGTTCCTGTTTGCCAGCGAACTCGAATCCCTCACAGACGTGGAGCGCGTGCAGGTTTTCCGCGCAATAATTCAAAAGCTCTCCGCGGACAGCCCCCTCAAACCTTTTGGAGCACCATACCTGTACCAGCGCGACCTCATGCACAGTATTTCAAATTTAAAGCGCGAAAATATTTCACCCGACGACCTTAAAGCCGTCCTCAAGCAAGCAGAAGATTTTCTTAAAAAACACGGCACGGCGGTGGAAGACGTGATCGCGATTCACGGCAATCAACTTAAAAGCGCAGACCTTGAGGCGATCCGCCAACAGCTCACAGGCACGCCGCTGCAGCATGTACTTTCAGACGCAGGCGACTTCGCGGCCCTCGAGAAAAAGGCCCGCACTCAGCTAAAAAATGATCTCAAAAAAGCCTACCTCCAAATGCGCGACCAACTGCCAAAACAGCAAGAGCTTGCCGCGGTCTTTACCGCATACCAGGCAGCGCTCAAAAAACGCGGTCGCTATGATTACGAGGACATGATTCTTTTTGTGGTGCGGAAATTCCGTGAAGACGAGCAACTGCTCGCTCGCTATCAGGAGCAATTTCAATATATTTTGGTGGACGAATATCAGGATACAAACAACGCGCAAAATCTCGTAGTCCAGCTCATTGGCGAGTTTTTCGACAACCCAAACATCTTTGTGGTGGGCGACGACAAGCAGTCAATTTACAGGTTCCAAGGCGCCTCACTTGAAAACATTCTTTATTTTTATCAGCTCTACAAAAAAGACATTGAAGTGGTTTCGCTCACGTCAAATTACAGGAGCCAGCAGACGATTTTGGACGCGGCACACAGCCTCATTCAACATAACGAGCAGGGCATGGACACTCACATCCCCGAAGCAAATCAGCAGCTCGCATCAGAGCGCGACATCCCGGCTGCGCCGGTCAAACTCGCGGAGTTCGCAAGCCCTGGTAATGAACAATATTTCCTGGCCAAAAAAGTGCAGGACTTGATCGCCGATGGCACCAGCCCATCGGAAATCGCAATCTTTTACCGCAATAATCGCGACGCAGATGCACTCGTGGATTTATTCCTGCGGCTTGGCGTTCCGTTCCGCCTCGAGGCCGGCAAAAACATCCTAAACGACAATGAAATCAGCAAGCTCATCCGCTTGCTCAAATTCCTAGCTGCGCTTGGCCCCTCGGGGCAGGCCAGCGGACAATCCGCCGGGAACGCACTTTTCTACGTGCTGCATTTTGACTTCTTAGACTTTGATTCGCTGGATATTCTCAAGCTCACCCGAGCTGCATCCAAAGCGCGCAAGGATCTTTTTGAAATGCTTCTCGCCGAGGACAAACTCGCTGAAGCGGACCTCGCAAATCCGAGCGCATTTACGGATTTTGCAAAGCTCTGCCTTTCCTGGCAAACCCTCGCCATCAATCGTCCTTTTTCTGAATTTTTCGACCACGTGATCAAGGAGTCTGGCTACCTGGACGCCATTCTCGAGCAACCTGAAAAAGTTGAGCATCTTAATCGCCTCAACACCCTTTTCGACTTCATAAAAAAGGAGAATCGCGCCAATCACGAGCTCACGCTGGAGGACTTTATTGCGCACATTGAACTGCTTAGCGAAAACGACATTATAATCAAGGAGCAGGAGCTCAAAACTAGCGAAAATGCGGTGCGCCTCATGACCGCGCACAAGGCCAAGGGTCTGGAGTTCGAGCAGGTTTTCATCACCGGTTGCACAGACAAGCACTGGGGCAACAAGCCGAGCATGGACAAGATCAAAATGCCGGTTGGCCTCCTGGAAACCGCGGCCACTCACAAGGAAAAAAACGAGGACGAACGCCGACTTTTCTACGTTGCCATGACTCGCGCAAAGCGTGGCCTTCACCTCACTTACTCGCGCACAAATGACAATGGCCGTGACCAAGTTCCATCGATTTTTGTCGAGGAGATCCCTGACGAATTTATCCAGCGCATAGACACGGCGCCAATCGAGGAGGAAGCTAACGAACGACTTCAAACGGTGTTCCTTTCAATCCCACAAGAGACGCGCAGCGCCCAGGAAATGGACTTTGTCCGCGGCTTGCTAGACGGCTACCGCATGAGCGTGACTCATCTCAACAACTACCTGCGCTGCCCAAGGCTTTTTTATTATCAGAATTTGCTGCGTGTACCGAGCAGCATGAACAAACACGCCGCTTTTGGATCCGCAGTTCACGGCGCCCTGCAAGATTTTGCCACCGAGCATAAAAAGCTCGCCGCCGCGCCGCCAGCCGGCGCGACCCAGCCGCCGCCCAAGGACTTTTTCATGGACCGCTTTGACCATCACATGCGCCGCCAAGTCGTGACAAAGGAAGACCTCAAGCACAATCTGGAGTTCGGGCAAAAAGTCCTTTCTGACTACTACGACCATCATTACGACAACTTCTCGCAGTACGTGCTGCCGGAATATAATTTCTCCAGCCACGGCGTGAACCTAGACGGCATCCAGCTGACGGGGAAGCTCGACCTAATCCGCTTCCTTGAACCAGACAAACCTGGCCCTGGCTCGCCAGTACACGTCATTGACTACAAAACCGGTAATCCGAGCAACAAGCGTAGCGAGCTCAAGACCAACGGCGAGTATTGGAGGCAAATCGTCTTTTATCAGCTCCTCTGCAATCTTTCGCCAAAATTTGAGCAACACATGGTGTCCGGCGAAATCAATTTTGTGCAGCCAGGCAAGGGGAATGAATTCGTCAGCAGCAGGTTTGAAGTTTCCCAGGCAGACTTGGAAATGCTTACAGCCACAATCAAGGACACCTACGAAGACATCATGAATCTTGCCTTCATGGACCCAGGCGACATGGCCTGCGGCGAGTGCGATTATTGCCGAATGTTCGCTTAAGCTCAGTTAAACATTTCGTTCACCACCGCGATCAAACTCAGGATCAGCCCGAGCAGACTTGTGATGATTTGGAATGCATTGAACACGAAGGCTTCTGTAATTATTGTGAAATCGTATGACATAACATCAGGGGTTAATTTGGCTAAATGCCAAAACAAAAAAACATCTCGCTCTCGGAGATGCTATGTCACGAATATCGACCTTAAGGTTTATTTAAGCATCACCGAAAACTTTGAGCGCGCATGCGCAGCGTGCCAGCGGTAACGCCATGTCAGGGTGAGGTAGTTTGCGGCAGATGATTGTAAGTTCGTTTTCATCGCAATTTTATTGCAAAAATAAAGTAACTCCAATTGTACCCTCATTGCGCGGAATGTCAAGTCTTTAGCGTTCTTGCCAAACTCCCAAGCCCTCATTAACACACGCCGTTTTCGCAAATTTCGAGAGCATTGTAATTACATCGCCATCATATGGAGTGGCGGTTGTATGGTGCAGACCTGTATGTAAATGTGTCCATTCATGCATCACAGTTTTTACCACGCCACAAAAATCCTGGCCATCAAATGCTAAAGGTGAAAGCACAAAAGCTCCACTTGGGTCAGCTTCAGAAGGCCAGCCAAGAGTAACAGCATTAAAATCATACTTCACCACAGGGGGGTCTTGTGCTTCAGGTGCACAATAAGTTGTGGTGTGCCGTCTACGCTTACGAATCAGATCAACCACATTAATTTCCGGGAAAGCAGCTTCCCAAGAATCCTTATCCTCAACCAATCTAAGGGTGTCTGCGCGAAACCTCTCATAAAACGCATGGATTTCTTCATCGTGATTTGCAAGAAACCTTATCGCCTGCCGAACCTCTTTTCGCTGCTCGCCAACACAAGGTTCTTTAAGGAACTCCCTCTGCTCAGTTGTGAAAGTCAAAGTGTTAGTGCGTGTCACGGGGCTCGCTGCATCTGCAGTATCCACAGTATCTGCAGCATTTACGCTGCCACTCAAAGCGAGACTAAACATTAATGGGAGTAAGTGTGGTCGCATGATTAAAAATCAAAGTCAAAAAATAGATAGCACTTTGACAGAAAACGTCTGACTTGTAAAGCGCTCACTTTCTAAAACTCCACCCCACTTCCTTCAACAACCTCGCCACAAACCTGTGCTTCAATCCCATGCTCACCCGCAATGCGGATAGCTTCTTCCTCGTGGCCAGCCGCCACAATCACCATCATTCCGTTACCCATATTCCAGGTGCGGAAGGCTTCATCGCGTTCAACGCCGCCAATTTCAATGGCGTGCTGCATTAGCTCGCCAGGTTCAAAAAGATCCGTCAGCTTCGCGCCGAGTCCGCTGCCATCTGCGCCCGCGCGCTTCATCACGCGTCCAAGCTTGCCAGGGATGCCGCCGCCCGTAATGTGGGAAACGCCGTGCACGCCGCCAGCTTTAATCATATCCATCACCGCAGCACAATAAATCTGCGAAGGCTGCAATGCCAACTCGCCAATTTTCTGTCCACCGAATTCCGCATCATGCCACTCTTCACCGTAATTGTCTTTCATGATTTTTCGCAAAAGTGAAACCCCGTTAGAGCGGAATCCTTTCTCTCGCAAAGTCACGATTTTGTCACCCACGGCAATCTTATCGCCAGTCAAAAGTTCATCCTTGTGAGCGAACCAAACCACGCTTGCGCCCCAGCTGTAATTGAACTCGCCGTAGCCGGAAACGTGAGAGCCAAGCTCCGCAATTTCGCCATTCACAACTGCCACGCGAGCAGCCTTTGCCGCCGCAATATAACCTGCAGCCATCTGCTTCACCGCGCCTAAATCAAGCGCATTCACATCAAGAATCGAACCAATCAAAACCGGTTCGCCGCCATATACAACTGCATCATCACAAACCATCGCGAACAGGTCAAAAGCCACAGTGTCATGGCGTCCAACTCGCTGCGCGATTTCAACTTTGGTGCCCACGCCGTCAAATCCCATATTCATGACCGTCCCGGCAGGGAGCGAGCCAACTTCAATTGCGCGCACTCCGGAAAAATCATCCTTAGGTGAAATAACCTCGCCGAGCATCCCAGCCCGGTTTTCCCAAGTCAACTTAGCGGCCTCATACATAACTTTCGAAGCATCGTCGCCGAGCTCAATATTTACGCCTGAGTCTGCATATGTGGTCATGGGGTGGGGGTTAAATCGCGGCTGTCGCCGCGTGCCGCTTTACTTCGTAAAGTACTCTACCGCATTGCGGAAAATCTGCATACCTTCTCCTTCTTCCGGTGGCTCTTGGCCGTCGCGTCGCATTTTCTCCGCAACAAGTGGCCAGTCGTTCTGATTGTAAAAACTTAAGTTCCGCTCAGGGTGAGGCATGATCCCAATAATTCGTCCGCTCGGATCGCAAACTGCCGCCGTATCAAAGATGGCGCCATTCGGATTGAACGGGAACTCGCCCTCGGCAGGTGAGCCGTCCGGCTTCACATAACGGAAAGCAATTTGGTCGCCGTCCTGAAGTTTTTTGAGCACCTCGTCCTCCATGTAAAAACGGCCCTCGCCGTGTGCAACAGGGCAGCGCATTATGTCTATATCACGTGTCCACACGCATTTGCCTGACGTCACTTTCAAATCAACCCAGCGGCATTCAAAACGCGCCGATGCGTTGTGCATCATTCCAATCTCCCGCTCGCCGTATTTCTCCTTAAATCCTGGAATCAAGCCCAGGTTCGCAATTATCTGGCATCCATTACATATCCCCGCAACCAGCTTATCTTGAGCAACAAATTTGTTCACTTCGTCCCAAAGATTATTTCGCATTTTATTGGCATACGCATTCCCGCTCCCAGTGTCATCGCCGTAAGCAAATCCACCTGGGAAAACCAAAATCTGATAGTCCTTCAGCTTTTTGTCACCAGCAATTACGTCATTGATATGCACAATCTCGCCGGTCGCTCCGCTCTGCTCAAAAGCATACAGAGTCTCCTCTTCGGAATTGATTCCGTAACCTGCCATGACTATAACTTTTGGTTTCATCGGGAAGGGTTAAATGATGGGCTTTGCCCATTAGTAGTTTTTGAAAAGTTCACGATACGCGCCATTCAGCGCCTTAATATCCGTATCAACAATCACTCGGCCGCCACTTTGGATAAGGAATTTTCCATCCTTGCGAACGGTTCCAATTTGTCCAAAAATCACGCCCGCGCTGCCGTCCGCGCCGTCACCGGCGCCGCTCATCACAGCTTCAAAGGCTTCCTTCTTTTTAGGGTCAACCGTTACAACAAAACGCCCCTGACTTTCAGAGAACAGAGCAAAGTCTGCACGCAGGTCAGGCGAGCCAATTGAAAGATCCATACCGAGCTCACCGGCAATCGCAACGCGCGCCAATGAAACTCCAAAACCTCCAATTGAAACACTTTCACAAGACGCCAGCAGGCCGCCTTCAATCGCTTTTTCAACCGCACGATAAGTGCGCATATTTACGTCTGCATCAACTTGTGGAACGTTGTTCCCAATGAACCCTTCGCTAGCCGCTTCGCGGCTCTCACCAAGGTAGGCAAAATATTCGCTCGCGCCCAATTCGTCCTTGGTCTCGCCAATCACATAAACAAGGTCGCCGGCAAATTTGCTGTCCATGCTTGGCGCCTTTCGGAAATCGTCAGTCACTCCAAATGAGGAAACCAGCAGGGTAGGCGGAACGGAAATTTTCACGGCCTTGCCGTCTTCGTCGTAACCGCTGAAATCGTTAAACATACTGTCCTTCCCAGAAATGTAGGGCGCGCTGTACGCGACCGCATAATCATAACAAGCACGCGCAGCCTCTTTCAGCTGGCCGAGGCGCTCAGGGTCGTTGCTGCTGCACCAACAGAAGTTGTCCAGCAATGCGAGCTTGTCCAAATTCACGCCCACAGAAACCGCATTGCGAACCGCTGTATCGATTGCGCAGGCCGCCATGTGGTATGTGTCTATGTCGCTGTATTTAGGATTGATCCCCTGCGAAAGCACCACACCTTTGTGCGATCCAAGCACAGGCGCACTCACGCTGGCCTTGTTGTTCACGCGGCCCTTTCCGGCAAGCGGCCCAATGATATGTTCACCCTGGACCACGTGGTCATACTGGTGCGAAACAAAATCAAAACTGCAAGTGTTTAGCCGGCCAATCATGCCAAGCAAAGTTTCAGACAGGTCAGCAGGGCAGGCCACATCTGGCTCCTCATGCTGAATTTTTGTATATGTCGTTTTTAGCATTCGCTTTGGCAGCCCATTGTGTAGGAACTCCAAATCCAAATCCATTGCCATCTTGCCTTTGTACATCACCGTGCATTTCCCAGAATCGTTAAACTCACCAATCACAACAGCTTCAACGCCGCGCCTTTCCATCAAATCCACAAAAGCATCAACTTTTTTAGGCGGAATGGAAAGCGTGATGCGCTCCTGCGACTCACTAATCCAAATCTGCCAAGGGTCAAGGCCAGGGTACTTGAGAGGTACCGCGTCCAGATCCACATAACATCCGCCACACTCGCGAGCCATCTCTGCAACGGAACATGAAATTCCTCCTGCGCCGCAGTCAGTAATGCTGCTGTATAAATCCATGTCGCGCGCCTCTTTCACAATTGCGTCGCTCATTTTCTTTTGAGTAATTGGGTCGCCAATCTGCACTGCCGCAGACGGACTTCCACTGTCCATAACTTCAGACGAGAACGTTGCGCCGTGGATTCCATCCTGGCCAACGCGTCCTCCAACAATCACAACTTTGTCGCCGGGCATCGCACTCTTTTCCCAACCAGGCTCACCGCAAACTTTGCGCGGAATCAGCCCAACCGTTCCAACAAAAACCAGCGGCTTCCCTTTGTATCGAGGGTCAAAATACATAAAGCCCTGCGGGGTAGGTATCCCGCTGCAATTTCCACCAACATTCACACCTTCCACAACCCCGTCCAGGATGCGCCGCGGAGGCAACATCTTTTGCGTTTTATCTTTTCCTTTGTAAAGCGGAGCCTTATCACGCGGATCTGCAAAACAGTATCCGTAGCGATTCAACACCGGCTTAGCCGCCTTCCCAAATCCAATCGTATCGCGATTCACTCCAACAATCCCAGTGATTGCGCCACCAAATGGATCCAGCGCAGACGGGCTGTTATGCGTTTCAACTTTATCCGAAATCAACCAGTCGTCGTCAAAAATAATTCCTCCAGCATTGTCATGAAAAACAGAAACACAAAAGTCCTTGTCACCCTTGACCTTACGAATGTCATTCGTGGCGCGCTTGATGTAATGCTTGTAAATCCCGTCCGTAATTTCGTCCAACGGGTTAGCAAAAATTGTATGCTTGCAGTGCTCAGACCAGGTTTGCGCCAGCGCCTCAAGCTCAACGTCGGTTGGCTTGCGCTCAAGCTCATTAAAATGACCTTTAATAGTCTCCAAATAGTCCATATCCAGCGCCAGCGGCCCACGCCGCGTCCCGTCCGCATTCGCAATTCCTTCCTTTCCAATCTTCCGCAGCTCCTCTTCCGAAACATTCAAATCCACGTCATCAATCTGCGGATCGTGATGCAAATCAACTTTTGGCACCACAGTGTCCATGCCGCCATCCGCAGCAAACTCATCCGCGCTCTTCACATGCAAGCGCTGAATCAAGGTGTTCGCCATGGACTCGCCAAGAGCCTGAGCCTCTTCACGCGTTATCTCGCTTCCCTCAGCCGCCTTCACAAAAGTCACCTGCGAAGTGTATACCGCCTGATCATCCTGAAATTTCGTCTTCAGAAGGTCTTCAATGATGTCCTTTGAAGTGTGCCCAATATTATCCGTCACACCTGGGAGGAAGCCAACTTCCACTGCCCAGTCAAAATCGCCGCTACCTGCGCCATCCGCGCATCCGAGCTCACACGCCTTATCTACAGCAAAGCGCTGCGTCACAGGATTAGTCAAAGCACTTCCAATCGCCTCCAGGTTATCCTTTGAAAAATCGCGATCAATTGTAAAAACATCCACCAGCTCCACGCTGCCAATTTTTTCACCAAAATCTAGCTGGCTCAATTTAGTATTTCTTACTTGCGCCCGAGTATCCGGAACGCGCGAGCCAACTTCTATTCTATGCGCCATTTTGAAGGGTAGTTTATTGGATGCCTGCACTTTACTACGCTTGTACCTGCGGCTCAAGAGGTATTTGCCAAAAACAAGCATAGTCATACCGAATTTGTTTTCTCATGCAAATTCTTGTATCCTACTCTCCTTTATTAATTCACAAAATCCCTATGGCGAAGAAAAATCAACCAGGTTGGCAGAAAGAGCCACTGATAGGAGAGGATGGCGAAACTCTTGATCAAGAATTAGTAGGTAAAATAATAGACTTTTTAAGAGATGGCGGGCTTGCAGCTTTTTATCAAGCTGGCCCAGAAGCATATTTGCCATTTGTACAACAAGGTTTGTTGATCTTGGCTGGCAAAACTTTGCAATTAGCAGAAAAGCCACCAGAAATTAACCTCAACCGTCTTTGTCGAATCGCGCAAGCTGCAGAAAAAAATATGCGGCGTGAAACTGGCAGTGCAGAAGTCTTGCAAGAAGCACTCGCACCGTTGAGGGAGCAACTTCAAGGGGTTTTGAGGGGTAGAAATGAGGCCAAGAGGGAAAGTACAAAAGAGGCAAGGCACCTTATGGAGCATGTTCTTTTGGGGCTGGACACTCACCTTTTTAGAAGAGCAATTATAGCTGGTGTCATAGATGATCATGGGGTGGTGAGGTTCCCAAGGTTGGCATATAGGGTCGGAAAAACATATGTAGATTCGGCATACTATGTAGGTGGGGACAATCTGAGCAAAGGAGATGTTGTTTTACTTGAATGTAATGGAATCCCAAGAAATCTTTCAAATCTTTCATGTAATGTACTTCATAGTGTGACTGATGGGATGCTTTCTCATTTGCCAATGGAGTATCAGGCTGAAACGCTATTTAACAATCTCAGGGAGGCACGCACAGGATGTCTAGATGAAGGAGGGTTTGGCTTTCAGACGCTCGATTTTGGGGAAAACCGAGGTAACGTTTATTGATTGATCTGGCCGTCGTGTTATCCTAGGCCTGCCAAATTAATCACAAATCATGAAATTTCTTAAACTCTCCTCATACATTATTGTTTTTGCTACAATTTTATTTTGCGCATGGTTTCTTGCCAGTCAATTTGATAAATCAGACACATTAAGTCTCCAAACCACCTCCCAAGGCCAAATGGTGACCTACGTTGAGACTGAGGTCGGCCAACTTGCAATCAACATGAGTTTCCCCGAGCAGCCACGTTACGATGACGGCGCCCCAGTCGTGATTTTTGTTTCCACTTTTATGACCGGCGACCACGGCTTTTCTGACAACAACATCACGGAAGGCTTTGTTGAGCTGAGCTACCTCTGGCCTGGCGTTAGTCATGGCAACTACTCCAGCGCAGGCGAATTCGACCACGGTGGCACAAATTGTCAGGCTGGACTTGCGGAGGTCGCCAGGTTCGGATCAGGTGAGATCGCGGACATTGACGGCAATTACCTCAGCGACTACTACAATGTGATCGATCAGCTTGGAATCTACGCCTTCTCGCACCCCGGAATTGTGTCAATCAATACGCTGGCCCGCTACCCCGAGCTGGAGGTGGACTGGTTCGTTGGCCGTGAAAACCCAACAAATGACGAGATTTTTGCCGTTGAGCTAGGCCACGTTTCCATGACCAAAAATCCATATTATTCATACCCGGAAGATTACGACCCTTACGACCTCGGCACAGACTATTCGCTAGTCAATTACGACTACCGGCAAGGCCGCGTTTACTATGACACCAACGGGAACAACACCTACGAAGAGCAGGAGTTCCTGTTCACGGATTTTGGCCCCACCGCCTGGGACAAAAGATACTACTCAGTTGACCTCCTCACAGTTTTGGACGCCAAGCTGGACGAATGGCCAGAAGAGGTGGCAACGCTGCAGGAAGCCAAGGATTTTTGGCCTCTTCGCGTATCGGTCCATAATTACGAATCACTAAATGAGGATTTGAAAGTGATGCTCATTTTTGGCAACAGAGAACACGTCCAACCACAGGATGACAGACCAAGCATCCACCAGGCTTATGATGGCTTCACACGGAATGGCAACTGGATCAGGCTGAACCCGGATTCAGCATACTTGCCTTCCTCACAGGATCTTGATGCAAACAATGCCGGTGACTGGGCAGATGCTCGCGACTGGGGCTACAACAGTAGCCAAAATACAAGCATTGAAGGCCCACGTGCAGGAATGTATGAAATGGCCGATCGCACTTATTACGAAAACTGGGATGAGAATTTGGAGTCTGAGTTGGGGCTGTTGACAAACCCTGGGATCATGCTAGAGTAACAGTCCAGTCAATAAATCCAAAGAATGAGAAGCTTATTTCCAGCTCTAACAGCTTTATCACTAGCACTCACAGGTCCAGTAGAAGCCCACAAAGTAGAGCATTCAGCTGCAAATTGCCCAAACGTTCTTTATGCTGAAATGTCAGGGGCAATGGGCCCGGCTCTTATGAATGTTAACTTTCCACATTTTCGGACGGCGGTGGCACAAGTTTTAGAGGCTACGAACGCAGGGGATAATGGCTTTTGTATGGAGACTTCTCATTTTAATGAATTTAACGGCTATCTGAGTTTCGATCACGAAATGGACGGACTAAATGATGAAACGCATGCTTTGAGCAATTATAATCTCTTTCGTCCAGGTGCACACGGCCCTTTTTTAGCTGGCATACCTTTTTGGCATTTTGCAGGTGAAAGTGATCCAAAGCCAGAATGTATGGTCTGGTTGGTAGGTGATGATCGAGCTCTGAGAGCAGATAGCCTGGTTCGAACAGCAGAATTTACTAGAGGCTATGATCCAGAAACAGAAGAAATGGATATGACTGTAATAGGCCAATATGACATTCCAACCACAATTCTAGTTATAAACTCAGATGAAGGTGGTTGTGACGAAGCACAATTGTCAAACGATGGTGCGCTTCATCAGGTTCCTGGTTTGCCCGTAAAGCTTCAATGTACACATCTGACTACTGAAAATCTCGGAGAATTTAAAGCCGAGCTTACAGCAGCGCTTGAAAGTTGTTCTGGTGGGCGATAGGGGATTCGAACCTCTGACCTCCACAATGTCAATGTGGCGCTCTAACCAACTGAGCTAATCGCCCAGAATGAAAATCCGTCGAGATTTTACTCAACAATTGGTATGCCCGCAAGCTCGCCGTCTTCAATCAGTACGCTGCCCTCAATCAAAGCCTCCAAAATCTGTGTCAGGCTCAGGTCATACGCGGATGTTTTTTCGTTCTGCTCGCTGATCAAACCTGCGATTCGCGCCGTAACAAAAGCCGTTGCCTGTGAGGTTCCACTCTTGTATCCGTACTTGTCGTTTGGCAGGGCAGACATAATGTGTGACCCATACGCCGCCACATCAATCCACATTCCATAATTGGACTTCTCCATTTTCACGCCATCTTCGTCAACGCTCGCAACCGCAATGGTGTTGTCATAACTCCCAGGGTAAAAACCGCGCTCACTTGCATTATTCCCAGCCGCCGAAACAATCACTATCCCGTTTTCATGCGCCTCATCAACCAGCTCCTCCAGAGCCTGCGAGTATGAAAGAACCCCAAAGCTCGTGTTCATCAGGTCAACTTCGTCATCAATTGCCTTGCGGAAAGCCTCAACCACATTGGAAAGCCGCCCGCCATTTTCGTCCACAATTTTGTAAGGGATAATTGTCAGATCATTGGCATTAGACGCCACAATCCCTGCAATATGCGTCCCGTGTCCCACGTCGTCATACATGTTGTCGTCATTTGTAATTGTATTCCAGCCAGGCAGCACCACTTCCCCCACAAAAACCTCATGCCCAATATCAACGCCGCTATCAATCACCGCCACCTTCACGCGACCCTCGTCTTCGTCCGCGTCTTCCTCATCATTTCCATTCGTCACCAAGCTCGCAAGCACGTCATTTTCGGAACTCAAACTTATGCGATCCAGCCAATTAGCAGGGTAAAAAACCGCCTGCCCAAGCAACTCCAAATCCTGATCCAACTCAATAAATTCAAACTCAGGAATACTTTCCATATAATCTGCCGCCACCTCAGAAAGCGCTTCATCAGTCATTTCGTCCGTAGGTTGAAGAAGAAGAACATTACTCTCACCCTTAGCATTTTCCATGCCAATCAAAATCCCCTTATTTTCAGACGCCTCATTCGTTCCAAAAAGCGCATCAGCTTGTAAAAGTTCACTCACAATTGGCGACTGCCCATCTAAAAACAGATCCTCAAGCACCATTTGATGCTCAAAATTCAAGCTCCGAATTTCCTGCAATGAGTTCGCAGAGAAGTAGTTTTGGCTACTTGTGTGCTTACGAACATCGCTGTATCCAAGCGCAATTGAGATAGACAGAACAAGCGCTGCTGACACGAAAAGGCGGATTTTTGAGTTTTTCATGGAAGTTTTTTTATAGGTTTTCTAACCTGATAATACAACTTTCTTTGCGAAAAGACTAGACAAGATCTGCAGAATAGTATATAAAGAACTCTATTTGACACATAGTCAAATGGTTAGGCTCACAGCTTAATTAGAACACTTACGGTTGAAGAGGGCTCTTACGTGGCGTGGAGGGGGCCCTCTTTTGTATCCAAATTTTTTTCTTCGCGAAAAAATTACCGAGCAAATACAAAGCGTAAGCGAAGTGTTGCCGAAGGTCTATAGAGATGGCTTATGTAAGCCAAAAATCGAGGCACAATCTGTGCCCGGGCACAGATTCCATAGAAGATGTTTTTAACAAACCTTCGAGCCTTGACGAAAATGGTAATTGAGCAGCTTCTGTCCAACCCCTTGCCAAACCCATTCAAAAGTGGTAAAATACAGGTGTTAAAGTAACTGTAATGAATAGCTTGATTCTTTGAGTCGTATTCAATAGAATCATCACTACCTATTAAAAACAATATGGCAGACGAAAATCAATACACAGGAGGCTTCTCATCAGGTCAAAACCAAGGTGGGCAAGCTCAGCAAGGTGATCAAGGTGGGCAAACTCAGCAGCCGGTAACTCCGGCCGCACCTGCAGCACCAGCTCCAGCGGCACCAATGCCGCCAGCGCCAGCAGCTCCTGCTGCGCCGGTTCAACCTGCAGCTGCTCCGGCACCAGCCTACCAACCGGTAGCGCCAACGCCACCAGCAGCACCAATGCCACCAGCCGCTCCAGCGGCTCCAGTTGCACCTGCAGCGCCGGCGGCACCAATGCCACCAGCACCAGCTGCATATCCAGCTCACAATCCAGCGGCACCAATGGCTGGAGCAATGGGCCCAGGAATGGGAGGTATGATGGGCGGAATGGGACCTGGAGGAGGCGGAGCACCGCAGCCACCATTTGATCCAAATTATATTTTTGGCGCAAAAATGAAGGACTTCACAACAACTGTGAAACTTCCTGCTCATGAACTTTCATTCGACGAGGCTAAATTCCTAAACCTACTTGCCGGCTCAATTTCCCTTACAAAAGAAGAAAAGAAAAAGATCATAGAATCTATTCCAAAACTTCGTCAGCAACAGGTTGATGAGCTTATGCGAATCTTTGACGAAGAACGCACAAAGTTCGTTGAACTTTCACCAAAGCATGGTGCGCAGCTCAAAAAACTTGAGGACGAGCATCAAGCAGATTGGAAAGATATTGAAGTTGCAATGAAAGCCGAAGTAAAAGGCGAAGAAGATAGCCAAAAAGCCGAAGACATTCGTAAACAACTAGGGCTATAACTTCAAAACCCCTCATCACGCACTAAGAGGTTAATAATGTTTAGATAATAAATCCTTCAGAGGTTCTATCGAAGGAAGTTTTGTTGGTGAGGATCATGTATCCGAATCCAAAACGCTCCTTGAACTGAGGAAGGATTTATTGTCTAGTCTTTTCTTGTTAACTTCTTAGTACGCTCTTGCAAAGTACACAATCGTGTCAGTCTCTTTTCCTGTGAAAACGCAAGGTCGCTTCGTCTCCAATTTCTCCTCTGAAATCACGCGAATAGTTGCTTTGGTTTGTTCTTGCAGTTTACGTTCGTCATTAGCATCTCCGCCCCATGGAGCTTTCACAAATCCGCCGTGCTCATCGAGCAACTTGACCATTTGATCCACGTCGGCCGCTTCAAAAATATGATCTGACAAATACTTTTCTGCCTCAGCAAGCATGTTTTCCTGAATGTCATTTAGTAGGGAAGGAATTCCGTCCGCAAGAGTGTCCAGTGCAACTGGCGCCTTTTCATTTGTATCACGCCGCGCAACAACAACTTCACCATTCGCAAGGTCACGAGGTCCCATTTCAATCCGAATCGGAACACCCTTAACTTCCCATTCATTGAACTTCCATCCTGGGCTCAAATTTTCTCTGTCGTCCAGCTTCACGCGAACATCTTTTTTGTTCAACGCATCCACCACGCCATTAAGCTTTTCAAGAATCGCAGCCTTGTCTTCGTCGCTCTTCCAAATTGGCACTATCACAACCTGATAAGGTGCAACATTTGGTGGAAGCCTCAGACCCTTTTCGTCACCATGACAAACAATAATTGTTCCAACCATACGAGTAGAAACTCCCCAAGAAGTCTGCCACGCGTACTTCATTTTGCCATCTTTATCCTGGAATTTGATATCAAAAGCTTTGGCAAAAGTCTGCCCCAGCAAGTGAGAAGTTCCGGCTTGAATCGCCTTTCCATCTCTTGCCAGTGCCTCCGTGCTAAGCGTGTAATCAGCGCCTGCAAAAGTTTCCTTTGCAGACTTCTTCCCAGTCAAAACAGGGAGAGCAAGGAACTCACGGTCAAAGTCAGAATACATTGTAAGCGCGCGATCCACTTCCTTTGCCGCATCCTCTTTTGTTGCATGCACAGTGTGACCTTCTTGCCACAAAAATTCAGTCGTTCGCAGGAACGGACGAGTCCGCATTTCCCAACGCACCACATTCGCCCACTGATTGATCAGGAGCGGGAGGTCGCGGTAACTTTGAACCCATTTTGAATAAGTATCGTAAATAATTGTTTCAGAAGTTGGCCGAACCACAAGTGGCTCAGCAAGCTTTTTGCCGCCACCGTGCGTCACGGTTGCACATTCTGGCGCAAAGCCCTCAACGTGATCCTTTTCGCGAGTCAAAAAACTCTCAGGGATGAAAAGAGGGAAGTATGCATTCTGCACGCCAGCCGCTTTAATCCGCTTGTCCAATTCACGCTGAATATTTTCCCAAATCGCGTAGCCATAGGGTTTGATCACCATGCAGCCTTTAACAACGCTGTTCTCGGCAAGGTCTGCCATTTGAACAACATCTAAATACCATTTTGGGAAGTCCTGCGATTGGGAAGCGATTTTTGCCATAAAATAATGCTAAAAGTTTACCCGTAGAGTTTAGCTGCTCGGCGGTCTATCTTCAAGGTGAAAGCCTGTAAATTGATAATGTTTCTTTGGCGAAAGTAAGACTTGGCCTAGCGGCCCGGAGCGCTAAGACAAAGAAACATTATCAATTCTCCTCAAGCTCAACTGCATCGTCATCAGACGTAGACTTGATCTTAATGTTCTCCGGCAAGGTCGGAATCGTTGGCGACCAACCCGGCCACAAACTGATTTCCACGCTGTTTACCTCCGGCAGATTTTGTATGTAATTTTCGGCCTCCGCAATAGTCTTCCCAGCAATGTGCTCCTTGATTTTTTTGATCAGCTGAATGCCTTCCTCAACCTCGGCGTCAATCACGTATTCCTCAATCCCCTGAATCTGCGCGGTGAATTTGTAGTAGAGCGAATTGTTGTCCACCTCCATCACGTTGATGCTCACGGAATCTTCCTCAATGCGAATCAACTGTTTGCCCGGCGTTTGCGCCGTCACAATTTCAGTCTTCAAAATCGCTAGTAGCGAATCGGAATCGTAAGCCACACCGGAGATTGTCATTGTGCCGGTAACTTCAAATTCTTCCATTTCCTGGCCAACTACCGAATAGGGTAGGTCAATGTCCGCCAGTCCATATTCAAGCACATCCGAATCCTCAAGCAGCGCCAGTTCCAAACCATAACTACTGCTTTGCGTCAGCACTTCCTTGCGCAGCGCTGAAAGCGCCTTTTCACGCAGCTGACTTTCCAGCTTTTCGCCAGATGCCATGAGGTCATCCTCCGTCACAAGAGCACTTACAACGGTTTCACCGCCAGTCATTGCTTCGTAACTTTCCGCGTACAAAAGTTCACGGCTGTCGTCCCGCAAACCGGGAAGGAAAAAACTTGTTGGCTCAACATTTCCACGCTCGCCAATTGCCAAACCATTTGCATCCACGGAGTCAGCCACAACAGTTGCGGTAACTTTCCCCGGCGCAAGTTCGCTGCCGGCTGCCACGGTAGCACTTTCTTGCAGGCGGAACACAAGCCCTGCGTCAGTTTGGAAACGAGTTTGCGCCACGAGCGGCCATTCGTTATCGCTGATATTTATGATTGTAATTTGCCCAGATGCGTTGTCACCTTCACTTATAATTCCACTCGCATGATGACTGATTGTCACTTCAACTTCTGTCTCAACGGCATATGACTTCAGGCTCCGAGGATCAGAAGGATTGTTTTCCAGTTCAATATTCACGCTCTTTGTAATCACGTCAGACGCAGGTTCGATTGCAACCGTTGCGCCCGGCAAAGCCACATAGGCAATGACGGCAAAAACAAGAACGCTGGCCACCACAAGTCCTCCTATGAATTTTTTATTTCCGCCAGGCAAATATAGCCGCACTGGTTCCTTATCTAGGCGATTTTTTTTGCGATCGCTCAAGTAGCTGCGCAGTGAGAATCCTTTTTCCTTTCCGCGCAAAGTCCGCACAACTTCAAAAATTGAAGATTTTTTTTGTGGCAGGCGGGAAGGCGAATCTTCGCCAACTTCATTTGAAGTAGCAGAAATTGGTTTCAGTAACGCGGCCTCAGGGTCTTTGCTTTTGTTAGTTTTTTTCTCGTTGCTTACGTCCCAATGGTCAAAAACTTTGATCTCAGCTTGGTGCGCTAGCTTCATTCCGTTTGTGTCATTTGTGATGATTGCCACTTCTTTATCAATCTCCGTAAGCTTTTGTTTGAGTATTTTCAGGTTCACAACGCTTTGCAAAAGGATGGCGCGCTTTGGCACCACCAAATAAACCTCCTTGTAGCTGAGCTTTCCAATGCGCTCAAAAATCCCGGTAATCTCTTCATCAATTTCTATGAAGATAATTTTCTTTTTTGATACTTTTTTGACTTTTTCTTTCATGGCGTGGGTTATACCTGCATCAGCCTAACGACTTTTTGCAGCATTTTTGTGAGAGTCTTTTCTTCTGTAATTATTTCCATTCCAATGTTCGCAAGCGCCATAGGCGTAATATCACTCGGCGAATTCAGAAGCTTGGTCTCGTCCTTGATATGCGAAATGTTTTTTGGCAGCAAATACTTGATTTGCGGCTTGCGTGGGAAGGAAAGTTTTTTATGCCAGTCGGATTCTTCCAAACCTTCCTTGAGCAATGGCAAGAGAGAACCTCCACCACAAAGATATATGCTTGGGGGCAGGGAATCAATCTCAGAAAGCTCTTGAAGACTGAAAAAGACTCCAGAAAGCCAAACTTCCGTATCACTTTGTAATGCCTTGCTCACGATTTTGTGGGATTGATGTTCTAGCTGGTTATTTGAAAAGGCAATTTTCACTTCCTCAGCCTCGTCTGCAGAAATATTTAGCGACTGAGAAAGGCGTTTGGAAAATGCACGCCCGCCCAAGTTGAACATTTTGGTGCTGACAACGCTTCCATCCACCACAACAGAAATGTCCGTTGTGCTCCCGCCCACGTCAATGAAAATCCCGCTGTATCCTTGCAGCTCAGTTTGCCCAAGCAGTCGCCCAATGGCGTAAGGCTCAGCCATAACTGCCATCAGCTCACGGTCCAGCTCAGCAGTAATTGTTTGCAGCGCACCAAAATGCACCAGCGGAGAGAACGCGTTAAAAACGCTCATTTGAATTTCACGCCCCTGAAACCCGATTGGGTTAGACACTTTGTAGCCGTCTATTCGCGTGTCTACAATTGCCGCATGAATCAGCTTCACATCAATTTCATTAAAACCAGTTTCATAAGCAAGGTCCCCGCGCACTTTTTCAAATGCCTTCCATTGAACCTTGTGAATAATGTTTTTCAGCTCCTCTTGGTGAACTTTTGAACTCGGATCACGGCGCTTATATGTAACCTGCGAAGTCGCGCCTTTCACAAGCTCACCAGCAACACCAAGAATGAATTTTTGTGGCACCACGCCGGCCATCCTTTCCGCTTCACGCATGGCATCATGACAATGCTCAATCACCCCAGCCAAATCCGTAATCGCTCCACTTTCCATTTCGCCAGTTCCATGCCGCCGCTTACCACGTCCAAGAATCAAAACCTCATTCCCCTGAACTTCACACACCAAAGACTTAACGAATTCCGTACCTATATCTAGGACGGTAAACATCCGTTCGCGCTTTGGAGCAGAATTTTTCTTAAAACCAAACATGATTGTATTTTAGTTGCCTGTATTTTAGCGAAACTATTTGGCTACAGGAAGAGCTTCTTGCCCAAGCCTTCCAATAGTAGGAAGATTGTTTGTCCTGCGGAAATTTTGCAGGTCCATTTGGAGGCCACCAATTGTCATTAAAAAGTTCACCGGGCTGTATGTGTTTCTTACTCTAATCAACTTAGAGGCATCCATCCCCAGCGCAGAAAGAATTGGCGCTGCTATATCTGTTGCACCAACAAGTCCATCACAAATTTTAGCCAGCAGGCCTCTTAATTTACGAAGATCACTTGCAAAGGAGGCCGCTTCATTAAGTTCCTCCAAAGTTCTTTGAATTTGATCCAATTCTTCAGGAGTTCTCAGGATGAGAAATCCGTGGCTTAAACATCCACTTTGGATTGCCTGGCAAATTCCTTCACGAAGTTCTGGAGCAAGCCCTGTGTTTGCCTCAATTTGTTGATGAGCATGTGAGCCAGTATCTAACTCTCTGTATGTTTGTAGCATTTTGCAGGGGTGATTTACCCAAGTTGGAACCGCGAGGAATCTATCAGAGTCATGAACGTTTGTAAATAAAAAGCAGCAACTGATCAGTTTTACTGAATAAAACCGCTAGATACATGTGATACTGCAATAGTGCATGCATCCCAGTTAGGTCCATCAACAGGAAGCGCAGATCTAGTAAGTTGAATGCAGTCACGCCCACCACCTTTGTCTTCTGTACACCAGTAGGTCCACCTGTCATCAGGGTCACTCATTTCAGAATCGTAGATGTAGTCATTTGCAAGCGCATAAGATTCCAAACCTCTTTGGCAGCAATCAATACTTTCTTCTGAATTCGGAATCGTCTCGAGAACGGTCTGGTCGTATTGGCCTAAAGTGACTTGAATTCCATTGTTGTTCACAAAAGCATCCACGCTGCTACATTCTTGATATGCAGTATCTATCCCTTGGTAGCATCCTTGTAAAACACCAGCAATCTCAATGGCAATGTCTGAATGTTGGCCTCCAAACTCTTGAAGTTGCCTTTTCGTGCAGGTTGAACTGTCAAAGTCAGCATCAGTGAGCATGCTTGCTTGCGGTGCACCAAGATTTGAAAGTGGACATGCAACAGGTTTATGACATGCACTTTGGCTGCCAATCATCACTGCCACTGCAGGGCCAAGTAAATTCTCTAATCTCATGATAAAAAACTTAAATTTAAGGCTGCATTCTGCTTGGTTTGGCCATTTTTGTCAAATTCATGTCAATTTCTCTTGCATTTCTCCTCGAATACAGTAGAATGCCCGAGCAAAAGGCCAAGACGGCCACCTTAAACTAAGAAAAATGGCTAAGCATCCCGTACCCAAAAAGAAGACCTCCAAGGGTCGTACCAGTAGACGTTACAAATCTTTCCTAAATAAAGCACGTATCCGTTTGACCCAAGCTGTTAACCTTAAGAGATGTAGCAATTGTGGTGTTGCAGTTTTAATGCATCATGCTTGCAAGAAATGTGGATTCTACAAAGGGGAGAACGTTCTAGGTAAAACAACCAAAGCGAAAGCGGAAGAAAAAGTTACAACAATCAAAGCAGATTAGTTTTGTAGGTTCGTGAGAACGAATTTAGCAAATATCAATTTAGTTCCTTAATTTCTCGAGATGGCTTCTGATCGTCACACACTCAGAGCAATGGTCCTGCAAGCAATGTTCGCTTGGGAGGCCCGTGGTGGTGATGCAGAAGTAATTTTGTCGTATGTGATTGTGAATGGTGCAATCCGTGTCCCAGAAAAACAGTTTGCACGTGATCTGATGAAAAACATCATGGCGCATAGGAATGAAATCAAAAAGCTGATCCAAAAATACGCACCAGAATGGGCATTCGAGAAAATCGCCCCAATTGACCGCGTGATTTTACAGATTGGGATTTCGGAGCTTGTCTTCGACAAAAAGATCCCAGATTTGGTTGCTATAAACGAAGCTGTGGACCTTGCCAAGGAATATGGCGTAGAAAACTCTTCAAAATTCGTCAATGGTGTATTAAGCTCTATTTACGATACTCAAAAACCCGACAGCGATGATTCGCCAGTCGACGATTCTGTCCCAATCGATAAAAAACCCGATAACCCAGAAAAAAATGACCAAAATTGAAAAAATAGATGAGCTGCAAAAAATAGTTGGCGTAATCTTCAAAGATGCAGAACTTTTGGAACTGGCATTTATACACAAATCTTACGTAAATGAGCACACAGAGCAAAAACGTTACAACGAACGGCTCGAGTTTTTGGGCGATGCAGTTTTGGAACTCGCAGTGACTCACTTTCTTTTCCACAAATATCCGGAAACACCGGAGGGCGAACTCACAAACTGGAGGAGTGCGCTCGTGAAAGGGAAGAACTTGGCGCGTGTATCAAAAGACATGCGGCTTGGTGAATTCCTTCTGCTGAGCAAAGGGGAGGAGCAGTCAGGCGGACGTCAAAAAGATTACATTTTGGCTAACACAATGGAGGCTTTGATTGGAGCAATTTATCTTGATCAAGGTTACGAGGTCGCGAACGAATTTGTAATGAGGACTATTGTAGTTTTCCTTGAGGATATTATTGCGCAGGGCTTGCATATCGATTCCAAATCGCACGTGCAGGAACTTGCTCAGGAAAAGCTAAATCTCACGCCAAAGTATGAAGTTATTAACGAAGCAGGCCCAGACCACGAAAAGAATTTTGTGATGGGAGTTTATTTTGGCAAAAAACTTGCAGGGCAGGGCGAGGGCTCATCCAAGCAAGACGCCGAACAAGCAGCCGCACATGATGCGCTCCGCAAGGAAGAGTGGGTATAAGCCGCGCGCTTTAAACAGCGTTACGCTTGCCGTGGCATGCGAACTTCAACGTGTTTTTCAGTGAGCTTCACTACTCCGACTGGGAAGCTTTTGTATTTTGCAATCATGAGTTCTGGCGCAGCCTCTCCTGAATTCTCAATTGGTGTGCGCTCAAATGCAGCCTCGACTTCGTCTCGGCTGAGCTTGTAGACACCAGTTTTTGCGCTCAACCCAAGTAGGGTGGCTCCAGAGTGCGTGAGACGAATTTCTTCGCTGCTCAGCTCAAATAACGGAAGTGCGAGCGAGAATTTTGAAGGCAGCGGATACCTGCCAGCATCCTTGCTGATTGGGAAAACTTGATTGTCTTTTTTGTAGAAATTGGCGTCCGGCAGCTCGCAGCCAAATGTCTTTTTAAGGTAGCTAGTGAATCTGTGAAGTTGCGCTGTTTTCAGGGGTCTAAGTTTGCTTCGTTGCGCGGGCGGTACCTCTGAGCAGGATTCAGTCTTAGTAATCGCAACACAGAAAAACCCCTTAGTCCCAGTTTTATGAGGCCAAAAACGGATTCCTTTGAACTCTTCGCCACTTAGCCGGGGGATTTGCTCAGGCACTTGCGCGCCGGTCGGCTGCACATCCTCAATCACGGCCTCTGGGAATTTTTTTAGCAAACGCATTACAACGTCATCGTCTTCCACATCATTCAAGGTGCAGGTTGAATACACGAGCCGGCCACCAGGTTTGAGCATCCCAAAAGCGCTGCAAAGCAGGCCAAATTGCTCGGCCGAATAACGTTTGAGTGCTTTCTTGTTCCAAAAATCTGGCTTTCCATCAGAGGTCACCAAAAGTCCCTCGCCACTACAAGACGGATCCAAAAGCACACGGTCAAAAACTTCACCAAAATGCTGGCTGAGTCTGTATGGCGTTGCGCGCGTCACAAAAGTATTCCAAACACCCAGCCTTTCCAGGTTAGAATGCAGAGCCTTGAGTCGTCGTGAGTCCAGATCATTCGCTACCAATACGCCAGTATTTTTCATTCGTTGCGCAATGTGGGTAGTTTTTCCTCCCGGCGCCGCCGTCAAATCTATTGCCAATTCGCCAGGCTGCGGATCCAAAACTTCCACCGCAAACATGGACGCACTATCCTGCGGATATGTGAAGCCAGCATGGTAGGGCAGCTTGAGCGCAAGCGGCTCACCGCGACCCTCAAGAACCAAGCCGTCCGTGGAAAATTCGCTATCACGCACCTCATAACCTTGCGACTTCAGCCATGTTGTCAGCTTCGCCTTAGTGATTTTCAAAGTATTCACGCGCAGCGTCCGCGGTCCACGCTTTTTCTCCTTTACCGTATCAAAAAACTGCTGCGCCTCGGCATCGCCAATCAGCTCGCGAAAATAATCTTCAAAACTTAGTTTAACAGTTTGTTTCATAGCTATGATTTAGAGCGATAATCCAAAATAGCTTTTTTCAGAGCCTGGTCACCAAGTACGCTGCAGTGGATTTTCCTATTCGGCAGGCCACCGAGCCTCTCAGTAATCATTTGCGGTGTCATGTTAGCAGCCTCCTCGAGAGTCATACCGCCATTTTCTAGCGCTATAGTGCTCATCATTGAAGTTGCTGCAATTGCACTAGCGCAACCAAAAGTCTGCCATTTGCAATCTGTTAACAGCTCCTCGCCAGCATCGCCATCCGCGCCATCAGCGTTGCGCCCCACTTTAATCCAAACTCTCATCACGTCGCCACAGGCCGGACTTCCAACCTCGCCATATCCATCAAAATCGCCTTCCTTCGGCACGATGTCCATCAAATTTCGCGGGTGGAAAAAATGATCCTTCACGACCTCCGAGTACATCCAACCACGTCCACTTTGTGGGTTCACACCGTCATTCATCATTGGTAGCGCCATGTCATTTTGAGTTAATTTCGCGAATTAATGCAGCATTAATTAAGCGGTGACTCCAGATTACCTTCTAAAGTATCTGGGTCAAGGTTAAGAGGGGAGATTTTTCGCAGAATCTCTACGATTTTCGGCACAATTGTCAGCACATAATCAATATCTTCCTTGCTAGTTTTGCGACCCAGGCTGAAACGCACACTGCCATGCGCACATTCATATGGGACGCCAGTTGCAACAATAACGTGCGACGGATCCAAGCTCTCAGACGTGCACGCCGAACCTGTTGCAGCAGACACTCCAAGCTCGTTGAGGTACAAAATCAGCGACTCACCTTCAATATCCATAAATGTCACATTCACGTTGTTTGGTAGGCGCTCAGTTGGGTGGCCGTTCAGCCGTGACTTTGGCACGCCCTCAAGTAGCTGCGCAATCATGTAGTCGCGTAGCTCGGTCAGCCGCGCATTTTCTTGCTCGCGCTCACTTTGTGCAATGTCCAGAGCCTTAGTAAAACCAACAATCCCTGGCACATTCTCCGTCCCAGGACGAATCCCGCGCTCCTGATATCCGCCATACATCAGCGCTTTGATCCTCACGCCCTTGCGGCGGTACAGCATTCCAACGCCCTTTGGCCCGTAAATCTTAGACCCGTTAATTGTCATCAAATCCACGCCCAGCTTATCCACATTCAGGTCAAATACTCCCGCAGCCTGACACGCATCCGTGTGCAGCAGCGTTTTGCCATCGTTCTCCGCGTTGTGAGCCTTAATAGCAGCCGCAATCTCCGCGATTGGCTGCATGGTACCAATTTCATTATTCGCCATCATTACAGAGGCCAAAGCGGTGTCTGCGCGCAACGCAGCCGTCAGGGCTTCCACCTGAACTTGCCCCTGCGCATCCACACCAAGATAAGTTACTTCAAAACCTTCTTTCTCGAGCTGTTTGCATGGCATTTCCACAGCATGATGCTCGATTGTAGACGTAATAATGTGCCCCGGCTTGTCCGGATTTTGTTCTTTCCATTTTCGCGCCGCGCCAAGCACAGCAAGATTGTCCGATTCCGTTCCGCCGCTCGTAAAAATCACTTCCTCAGGCAGGCAGGCAAGGTGCCCAGCAACCGTCGCTCGCGCGCTGTCCAAAGAGTCATGCGCCGCCTGTCCAATGCCATAAAAGGCACTCGGATTCCCAAAATTCTCCTCAAAATATGGCTGCATCACCTCGAGTACGCGCGGATCCATCGGCGTCGTAGCCGCATGATCCAAATACACAGCACGCTTAGCCGCGCCTCCTAGCAATTCGTCGATTTCTTTTTGAATATTCATGGTCATGCCTGTCATAGGAACTAGATTGTACCGCTTCTCGAGAAAAAGTAAAGCTTGCAAGAATGCAGAAATATAGCTATAGTCGCCAACGAAATATAACCAATTCAAGATATGTTATTGGAAGAACCGCAAAGACCTTTGGGCCAAGTAATACATGATTGTAGAGTCGCTCAACGAGGACACTCAAAACCAAAAGGAAGATCGCCTAATGGGGGTCTTGAGCCAGTAGCAAATCCTTATGAGGCAGATAAATTACCACCAGAACTAGGTGAGCCAAAAATTCCTGGGGATCCGGTAAGTGTGGTCACTATTCATGACATTGTTGATAGAGTGAGAGAAGCTCAAAGAGGAGTCACCTTGCCAAAAGGTCATCCAGACAACCCTAAAAAGCGCAAAAGGCAGTAAAAAGATTTTCATACAAAGCAGAATTCAGGTAAAATCCACGCGTGCAAGGATTAGTCCTTTCACGTAACGGGTCAGTAGCTCAGTGGTTAGAGCAGGACGCTCATAACGTCTTGGTCGCAGGTTCAATTCCTGCCTGACCCACCACCTTGACAAAACCTCCATTCGGTGTCAAAATGCAACACTGAATTTTAATGTGCAAAAATGGCTGAGCAGCAGAGAGGAAAAACGGAATTTCCAGTCCAAGTTAGGCGGCAATTACCTGCCTTGGTGGGAGTGATTCAAGAAGTTGATGAGCTAATAGCTAGCTTTGAAGATCTGTTTGCTGAGGATCAAATGCCAGCCCTTGATTTTGCAGAACAAATGCTTGAACTAGGAGTTTTAACAGATTTGCTAGCTTTGATGGATGAAAATATGAAAGAAGTATCTGATGAATTAGACCATTCATATAATAGGCCAACTCGGAGCAGAAGGGATAGAAGGAAAAGGGATCGTGACTTTGCAAGCCTTATGCAAAGCTTTTTAAGGGCAGCTCATGTATCAGCATCTGGAAGACCAATTTTGCTCTGGGCAAGGAAAGCTTTAACAAGTCCACTGACCCTTGAGCGTTATGCGCAAATATGGAAAACCTGTTTTCAGGAATATTGGAAGCTAGTAGCCCAAGGAAGGATATCAGTAGCTCAAATGAACAATAGGTTTGGAGTTGAAGACTTTATAATGCATAGCAAAGGGATTGGAGATGCTGCAACAGGCAGCAAACCAAATGAAAATGCTGTTCACGGTACCAATATTTTTTATCTGACCCGCCAAATTAAAAGTGATTTACCCAAAACTCCTGATTCAGAAGCTGTTCAGGCAGATTTCAATAAAAAAGCAGATGCAATTTTTAATGACTTAAAGTACAAGGAGTTTGAGCTAAGCAATCCACGGCAAATTGACACAGAGGTAACAGTTGCAAATGGCATGAATCAACACGTAGGGGTATTTTTGAGCAAATACAGCAACCTTGGCAAAGAGCTTATGACACTTTTAGACTTGAGCTTTTTCTTTAGGAGAACAGCTTACAGCGGTATGCCCTATAAGAAAGGCGCCGGCGATCCTTTAGTAATTGAAACAGCTTTAGCAATTTCTTTGATAGATGGGGACATAACCATTTTAGATTCCAGCTTCCTTTCCTTCAAGGAGATATTCAAGCTCTATGGCATTGAAGACAGGTATCCACGTTTCAGGTGTCAGGTTTTCAATATGGTTAAGGCGGCAATTGATCAAGAACTGATCCCGGAAGTAGACATTTATGAAAAATATCTTGATGAAGAAGAAGTCGCAGGTGAAGTGCAAGATGCGCATGAAGCAGTTGAGGAAACGCTGGAGTTAGAAGCTGAGCCAACTGAAGCACCAGCTGAGCCTGCTGAACCAGCACCAGCTGAGCCGGTCAAAACAAGAAAAGTCCATCAAAAAGATCGCGGGATGAGGTGGGAGGAAGTGCTTCGCGTGCTTACTGCCTGCAATATTGAACTTATTGATCCAAGCAGTGGCGGATCTCACTACAAAATAAAGTCACAATGGCCAGATTCCGAAAGGAGCATGTTGCAGCTCGTCCGTCCGCACGGCTCCTCAACCGAATGTCGCAGCAGTCTTTTAAGGAGAAAACTCCGCAGAATGGGCGTGCCAAGGCAGATGATTTTGGATACTTTGTACGCGGCAGCTTGATCCGCCAACTTGACAAATCTCAACACTGCGGTACAATAACCCCCTAGGCGATATTTCTCAAAAAACCAATGGCTGAACAAGTAGAAAAAAGCTCATACACAGAAGGTAGAGACCTTCGTTTCCTGACTTCACCAGAAGAATTAAGAGGGGAGTTGGATGTTGCTGAAACTAGATATGCAGATTTAAGTACAGACGTAGAAAATGCTATAGGTGAAATTAAAGAGCTAGGAGCCCCAAGTGGTGACCTAAATATGTTGACCATTGCAGGAATGTGCGAAGATTTAGGGGTTTTGGCAGTCATAACTGAAAGCCTTTATTTAAGTTTGATGACTTTGTATGAACTGAAGACCCATCAGTTCGCAGGTAGGAACGAAATCAATACTTATCTAAGGATGGCAAAGAATTGCAATGTAATGGCCAGACATTACAGAGCTAAGGTTTCAGAACATGCTTATGACGCTGAACTTTTTGCTCGCGCGTACAGACCAGAAGAAGACGAACAGTGCGCACGTATTCGTGCAGAAGCAAGTGGAGCTTGCAAAGCAGAACTTACCCCTTTGACGATTCCAGCTGTATCTTGGCATAGTGGTCAAGAAGCTGCAGCATAAAAAATATGCTACAATCCGGATGCTTCATAAAGAACATATGAAAAACATCCCGGGTAAATTTTGGCTGTCACTGTTTATTTTCATCGCTGTGGTGGACGGAATTTTGATTGCGGAAAGTCTTTTAAGTGGGGAACAAGAAGAAGTCCTTTATGACGCCGTACTTGAGGAGGAAATCGCGGAGATCGCTGACGAAATCCTTGAAGCTCCCATCGAAGAACCAGAGGAGCCAGCAGCTCCTGCTGAGCCAGCCCAACCTGAAACTCGCATCATCCATGACGTTCCATTCACAACTCAGGCGCCATATAAATGGATCAGCCCGTGGACGGAATACGCTGAAGAGGCTTGCGTATATATGGCCATGGCTTGGGTGCGCGGCTCGGAGCTTGGTGACTTCCGCAAGCGTTCCAATGACCTCGTAACAATCGGTGAGTGGGAAAATGAAAATATTGGCGGAAGCGGCGACACAACTGTCATTCAAACGCTGCAAATCCTAACCGGATACTACCTTTGGGAGCGTGCCTATTTGAGTTTGGATCCAAGTGTGGAATACATGGTTAACGAAATCGAAAACGGCCACGTCATAATCCTGCCAATTAATGGCCAAATCTTGGACAGTCCATACTATAGTGACCCCGCGCCAGCCCACCACAACCTGTTAATTGTGGGTGTGGACAAGGAAACGCAGGTTTTCATTGTGCATGATCCAGGCACAATCCGCGGCGCAAACTTAGAAATCTCTTATGAAAAAATCCTGGAATCAAACCAGGACCTTGATGGAGAACAAATTGCTGTAATTATTCAGCCTTAGCTTCTTCTTTTGGAGCTTCCTTAGTTGCTGGAGCTTCTGTTGCTTCCACCTTCTCTTTTTTTGGAGCCGCTTTTTTAGCAGGCTTCTTAGTAGCAGTTTTAGGTTCAGCTTTTGCAGCTGCCTTCTTTGTCTCAATGTTTGCAATCAAACCTGCCAAAGTAGACTTTCTGCGTGCAGCAGTCTTTGAATTAAGCACGTTCTTTTTAGCTGCTGTATCAATAATTTTGTACGCAGCAGGTAGTGCAGCTTCTGCAGCCTTTTTGTCTCCAGCTTTAACCGCTTCACCTACGATGCGGATAGCCTTCTTAACAGCAGTCCTAGTATTGTAGTTTCTAGCTTTGCGAACAGCTGTCTGTTTAACCCGTTTTTTTGCTGATTTTATGATTGGCATTTGTGCTTCTTAAAAAATGCCCGTAAAATATAGGGGTGAAACCTTATATTGTCAAAGGAAAATACAATGAAAATACAAAAACCCTTCGTTCTCGCATCCAGGAGCCCTCGCCGACAGGAGTTACTCAAGTCAATTGGACTTAAATTTGTGGTGGATCCACCTTACGAATACGAAGAAATTCACCCAAAAAACTGCTCCGCTCATGAAATTGTGAAGATAAATGCAATCGGGAAGGCGGAGTCAATCGCGCAAAATTATAAAAATGCAATCATTTTGGGGGTGGATACGGTTGGCGCCTTTGAGGATCACATTCTTGAAAAACCGGACGACCACGCGCACGCCACCGAAATGCTTCACATGCTTGAAGGCACAACTCACGAAGTCCTGACTGGCCTTTGCCTCATTGATACGGAAACGAATAGGAAAATCACAGCCGTGGAAAGTACCAAAATCGAATTCGTCCCCATGACAGACCAAGACATAGAAAAATATCTTGAAAAGGGGGAATCCATGGACAAGGCTGCGGCATATGCAGCGCAAGGAATTGGCTCTATCTTCGTGAAATCGTTCAGCGGCGACTACTTTAATGTGGTCGGACTGCCTATGTATAGGCTCAATCTGATGCTTAAGGAGTTTGACATTGAGCTGATTGATATCGTAAAGTAATCCCGCGCACTTAGCGCGAACGCCACACCATTTAACCCAACACGCCATGGGAAAGAAAGCAGGAAAAGTAGCTCTTGGATTAGGGCTCATTGCCGGAGCAGTCACCGGTCTACTTTTTGCGCCTGAAGAGGGCAAGAAGATTAGAAAAAAGATTGCAAAAGGAGACACCAAAGGAATTGTTGATGATGTCTACGCAATGGGTCATGACATCAAGGACATGGTCTCAGAACTTGCAAAAGAGCCATCAGTTCTTGACGCAGTTGATAAGGCAAAAGGCAAAGCTGCTGAAGTTGCAAACATCAAACGTGAGGAGCTGGACGCAATACTTGCAGACGCAAATAAAAAAGCCGAAAAGTTCAAGAAGGCAGTTGCAAAATACGTAAAATCACAAAAAGCAGCGCTAGATAAAAAGTACAAAAAGAAATCAGCTGCAAAGAAGAAAAAATCCGTAGCAAAAAAGACAGTCAAAAAAGCTGCACCTAAGAAGAAAGCAGTGGCTAAGAAAAAAGCTCCTGCCAAAAAGAAAACCGCTACCAAGAAAAAGAGCACTGCAAAGAAGAAAAAGTAGTTAGCCGGCGGCACTAGCCGCGCAATTCCGTCATATGATCAAGCCGCTTAGCAATGAGCGGCTTTGTTCCAATATCTTTTCTGTAGAATACTGGGCCGGTCACACTGCTGACAGCACTTTGAGCAAGAGCCTCGGCCTCCTCAATTGTATCCGCAATTCCAACAAAAGCAATCGCACGCGAGCCAGACAAATAAAGTCCATCTTCGCGCTGATCAACAGAAGCATAATAAACGGAAACTCCCTCAGGAATTTCACCGACCTCAATTTTTTCATCACGCTTGGGATTGTCTGGGTAGCCTTCCGGCACAACGTATTTCACAACTGTTGCTTTGTTTTCAAACTCAACCGTGAGCTGGTTCAGAGTGCCGTCAATCATGGCCTCCAAAATTTCAACAAGGTCCGTTTTCAGAAGTGGAAGCACGTTCATAGCTTCCGGGTCGCCAAAACGAGCGTTGTACTCAATGAGTCGCACGCCGTCTTTCACGGCGATAAATCCGCCGTACATAATTCCAACAAAAGGCTTGCCAGTTTCCTCGCGCAAGGCATTAACCACGGCTTGCGTAATTTCATGTGCCTCCGCAATGTCGCTTTCACGCAAGAAGGGGAGTGAGTGATTTGCATCGCTCCAAGTTCCCATTCCGCCAGTGTTTGGCCCGGTGTCGCCCTCGTACGCACGCTTGTGATCCTGCACCGCAGGCATGTCCACAATGTGCGTTCCGTCAGAAAAACTCATGAGCGAAAATTCCTGCCCAACAAACTTTTCTTCCACCACAACGTGGCCTTGTTTTTCAATACATTCAAGCGCATATGCCACGCCTTTCTCCACGCTCGCAAGATGCTCGCCAGAAAGTTTCACACCTTTTCCTCCCATCAATCCGTCCGCTTTAATCACATATTTACCAAGCTCCTCAAGCCATTCCAAAATGCCATCTTCTCCCTTGAAAACGCGGAATTTTGGATTACCAGGGATCTCATATTTCCGCAACAAATCACGCGTAAAAGATTTTGAACTTTCAATCTGCGCAAGCAACATAGTTGGGCTAGCACTTTTGATGCCGGCCTTGTCTAGTGCATCAACAACTCCATCCGCGAGCGGATTTTCTGGCCCAACAAAAACAAAATCAACTGCAGATTTCTGCGCAAATGCAACAATAGCATCCAAGTCATCCAGAGCGCCGGTTTCATACTCACTCGCAAGTTCAAGAAGCGCAGGATTTGTAGCCTTTGCATAAACAAAAAGATCGCATCCTTGTGGGCTGCGTTTCAAAGTTTCGGCAAGGGCATGTTCACGAGCACCGTTGCCAATCAAAAGTACCTTTTTCATTTTCTGGAGGGGTTATTGAGGATGGATTTTCAATTCTGTGCTGACCTAAACCAGCGTTTTTTGATTACTATTTGTTTGGCCATCGCCAAGCTTGCTGCCAGGCGCTCCACTAGGTTCTTCAGGCCTCTCGCATGAGCGAATTGCCTCAGCCTTCTCCAGTAATGCTTCATCCACATCACCAGTTGGATATTTGCCATTAAAACAAGCTAAACAGAAATCCTTAATGCCTCCATATTTTACTGCGTCCACCAAGTCATCCAGAGTCTGATAAAAAAGTTTGTCAGCTCCCAGCGATTTACGAATCTGCTCAATTGTCATTTCATTTGCAATGTATTCGTTGCGGCTCGGTAAGTCGATTCCGTAAAGACAAGGGTGCGTTAGGGGAGGCGCCGCTGATGCAAAATATACTTTTTTGGCACCGGCCTGCCTCACAATTTCAATAATTTTCCGCGAAGTATTCCCACGAACAATACTGTCATCCACAAGCAGCACGTTTTTCCCTTCCAGCTCAGGCACATTCGGAGTCAATTTATGACGAATAGATTTCTGGCGCACTTTTTGACCTGGCATGATGAAAGTTCGCCCAATGTAGCGATTCTTGATCAAGCCCTCACGAACTTTAATGCCAAGCTCATGCGCAAGCGCAATCGCAGTTGAGCGTGAAGTTTCTGGCACTGGCGAAACCAAATCAATATCTAAATTTGCCTTTTTAATTTGTGCCGCCAAATTTTTCCCCATGTGCAGGCGCGATTTGTAAACAGAAGCGCCATCAATCACAGAGTCCGGTCTTGCAAAATAAACATATTCAAAAATACATGGCGTATGCTTTTTCTTCAGAACTTTTTTGCGGTGCACTTTACGTTGATTGTCTATAAAAATCACTTCGCCATTTCCAACATCAGAATCTTTTTCAAAGCCAAGTAGCTGAAGTGCAACAGATTCAGATGCAAAAATATAGTCGGTGGAAAGCCCGTTTTTGCGCTTACCAAAAACTCCTGGCCTCAGCCCGTGTGGGTCACGGAATGCAACCATTCCTTGGCCAGCAATATGCGCAACAACAAAATATCCGCCACTGATTTTCCCATAAACTTCTTTCACGGCTTCAAAAACTTGTTCAGGCCGTAGCTTAGCTTTTGGATCTTGGCGTCGTAACGCCTTTGCAAAAAAGTGCAAAATCACCTCGGCATCGCATTCGCTATTTACAAGCACAAGCTCTTCCTTTGCGAGCTTATCTTTCATGTCCTGGTTGTTGATCAAATTCCCATTGTGTGCCAGCATAATTCCATACGGCGCAGACCTCAAAAATGGTTGAGCATCACGTATTCTGCAGCCACCAACAGTTGGGTAGCGCAGGTGTCCAATCCCAATATTTCCACGAAGCTCTTCAAAATAACGTGGCTTAAAAATGTCACGCGTGAGCCCAAGCCCCTTGTGCATATTAAAATGCCGTCCATCATAAGTTCCAATTCCTGCAGCGTCCTGCCCGCGATGTTGCAAAACAACCATAGCGTCATACAGCTCGTAAGCTACTTCATCACTGCCGTATATTCCAACAACTCCGCACATAGGATAGGGGTTAAATTTTTTCGAGTGCAGCTAAGCTGCCATATCACGCTGCTTTTTTGCAGCGGTAATTGTATTTGAAAGTAAACAAGCAACGGTCATTGGCCCAACCCCACCAGGGACTGGAGTGATCATTGATGCTTTTTCGCTAACTGCATCAAAATCCACATCACCAGCTAGCTTTCCATTCTCTAGCCGATTGATCCCAACGTCCAAAACTATCACGCCATCTTTCACCATATCTGCCGTAATCAAATTCGTCTTTCCAACAGCAACCACAAGTAAGTCCGCACGCAGCGTATTCGCCTTCAAATCCTTAGTCCTGCGATGACACACCGTCACTGTCGCGCCGCGATTAAGAAGCATTGCCGCAATTGGCTTTCCAACAATATTACTTTTTCCAACAATAACCGCGTCCATCCCAGATACGTCCACTTTGTATTCATCAAGAATCCGAATCATTCCTTTTGGAGTGCATGGCGCCATATCCTCAAAATCCTGACTCAATAGCATTTTTCCAACATTGTATGCATGGAAACCATCCACGTCCTTGTACGGATTGATAGCGCGAATCACTTTTGGTTCTTCAATATGACCTGGGAGAGGCAGTTGAACAATCATTCCACTCACACTCGCATCCGCATTCAGCTCATCAATTTTTGCAATCAGTTCGTCCTGTGTGATCTCTGGCTCATAAGTGATTTTTTCAAATTCCATGCCGGTTCGTGCGCAAGCCTTTTCCTTGTGACGAACATAAACAGCACTCGCAGGATCCTCACCAACAACAATCACAACCAGCTTAGGCAAAATGCCCTCAGCCTTTAGGTCTTTAAGTTCAGCTTCCACTTCATCGAGCATGAGGTTTGAAACTTTTCGTCCGTCCAGAATAGTTGCCATGGGTTGTTTTTTTAGGGCCGGGCCACGTACGGATTCCTAGCGGATACCGAGCGAGGCTCATGCCGTGGCATTGCCACAAGTGCAGTCTTTAATTAAGCAGATTTCCCAGGAATATGCAACCTGACTATTTCCAAAATGCCATCAAGAGTCCCTTCAATGTCGCCAGGGATCACCTGAACCACCTGCCATTTGTACTTTTCCGCAAGATCCGTGTGCACCTCGCGTGACCGTTTCATAAACTCATCATTGTCCTCATGCACATGGCCAGATTCCTTTGCGAGAATAAACCGCTCGCCATCCAACATTATTGCCAAATCCTCTTTCACCAAGCCTTTGTTAAGGCTTTCAAGCCACTCTGTATCTGCGCCTTTCACCGTGCCCCAAGCAATTCCAGTGCCGGTGTAGTCCTCTGCCACCACAATCTTTCCGTCCGTCAGCCACTTTTCCAGCTGAGGCTGAAACTGATGTCGATTCAAGGCAAACCACATTTGCAGTTCCTCTTCGCTGCCTGGCGCCATGTCCTTTGTTCGCAAAAAGTCATTGATATAAGTCCCAGACGGTTTAACGTCATAAACTGGATATTTCACATATTCCACATCAAAGCCCTCGCTGCGCAGCCGCTCTACAAGCAGCTTCGCCTGAGTACTCTTCCCGATGTTGTTGATTCCGTAAAGTGTGATGAACATTTTTTTTGGTTACTTTCCAATAAGCATCTTAGCTAGCGTCCGTACTTCCAAAACCCCCTCGGCTCTCTTCGCGGATACTGTTCACTTCCTCCCATTCAAACTTGTCTATTCGCACAAAAACTCCTTGAGCAATCTTTTCACCGCGCTCAATTGTTACTGGTTCGCCAGAAAAATTATAAACCTGAATTTTAATTTCGTCCTCAGGCCCGCAGTAATCATGGTCAATGATCCCAAACCCGTGCGGCGGAGTCAGACCCTTCTTACGCGGTGTACTGCTCCGAGACGCCACAACCAGCATGTATCCCTCTGGCACCTCCACAATCACGTTCGCCGGCATCAGCTCAATTGATCCGTTCTCAATCACAACGGTTTCCCGCGCCAAAACATCAAATCCCACGCTCCCATCAGTTTCATAAATGGGGAGGGGAAGGTCTTTGTCGATTCTTTGGATGCGAACTTTCATATGAAGTGGTTAAGGGTGCGTTAGTATGAGCGAAGACAAAATATCAGCCCCGCGTCGACTCTACCAGCCGAAATAATGGACAAAAGCGCGTGAGGGTTATAAAGTAGCATCTTCACGCGTTTAAAATCTTAAAAAATAAGGTGAGTATACCCTAACGGCAAGTAAAGCTAGTGTCAATACAAAGTAGAGTATGAGCATGTCAAGCAGTTTCAACAAGAGGGCTGTCTTTTTATTCCAGTATTTGTTAAAGTTCAACTATGTCAAA
>Ga0208904_1000151_pt1 | contig 60389 bp, 66 predicted proteins | sample AntAceMetag02UKB_FD_184774 | JGI IMG/M metagenome (GOLD analysis project Ga0208904, IMG submission 184774) | Saline lake microbial communities from Ace Lake, Antarctica - Antarctic Ace Lake Metagenome 02UKB (SPAdes) (version 2) | ecosystem: Environmental > Aquatic > Non-marine Saline and...
AAGAAATCATACGAAAATATATAGAAAACCAAGGAAAAGAAGATGCAGGACAAGCGAAGCTTGAGTTGTAGTAGCGAAGCTACTGGCGAAGCCTAGAAACCCTGGGCGTAAGCCCGGGGAGTTTCATGATGTTAAAATTGTGACTTCTCTTGCCAATGAAGTGGCAAGGGTTATGCCGGAGGCAAGGCTGGACTACAGGGTTCAATGCCAGGTCTTAGGGGGCACGCGGAAATTTGTGAAGATGGAAGTGCTCGGTGTTGTGGATCAGTCAGACGGAGTGCCACAAGTTATCCACAGGGAATTCTTTGTTGATTCCGTTAGAGAGGACGTGTGTATTGTGGGAGAAGTTAGTCAGGAACCTACAGTTTTCAGTATTTTGCCAGGCCACTTAAAAGGCACGATTTTGAGTTGGGTGAAGAGCAAGGTGAATGAAGGAGATACTTTAAGAGTGCAAGAAATTTTCTTGATGGAGGAGCTTGTTGAACTGGATGATGCAGATGATGGTCAGCGTGCTATTGCTGTAGCGGAGCGCTTTTCTCATTCGTTTGAAATGCTTAAAGCCGCGAAGGCTTTGTACGAGGATTTGCCTGATTGTAGTGGTGCTCAAGCCAAGGCTGTTGATCGAACGTATGTGGAATTTTTTGAATATGGATTTGACTGGACACCAGAGCTTTTTGCCGAAAGAGTTGAGCAGCACATGAAGGCTGGGCGGCCTTAATATTTTTGTATAAAGTAAAAAAATGAATTTAAATTGTACAGTTCGAGATATGTTGAATGAGCGTGTGCCTTTAGCAAACTTTGATTTTTTAAGGGGAACGCTTGATCAAGCTTGCAGCCATGCATTTAAAACCTTAGATGCAAAAGGGATTAAGTCGGGAGCTGTGCATGATGCGATTTTGTCTTCTAAGGCTGCAGCAGAGCGTGCTGCTTTGGCGTATAGGGAGGCTTTTGAGGCCTTGGATGACCATGGGGCTTTGCTTGGGGTCTTGGCTTCGCAGACTGGAGAGCAAAATTATTCATGTGGCTTGCGAGCACCGTTGAGCACGGGGATAGCTACAAGATTTTTGCATGCACCACCCAATGTTGACGGAGAAACGGTGGGCATTAATTGGACCTATATGGACGTACAAAGTGTCAGCCCAGGCAGGGTTATTGGCGTGGAGGCAGGAATCTTTAAAGGAGAACAAGGTTTTGTTAGAGGGTCTCGCCATTATTTTGAAGGAAGTTGGTTTTGGGGCAGCAACTCTAAGGCAGGAATAGCTACAGGGTTTTTGGTTGAGCCTGGGCAGGGGGTTTTTCTTGGAGAAGACAATGGCACCATTAGGTATGGGGTTGGAGTGACAGAAAACCAAAGTGGGGACGGAACAGTTTGTATTGGCAGGTCCTTCTCCAGGAGTGGTGACTTAAATTGTGGTTGGATGATTTTTCCTGGCGGGCAGATGGCAATGGTGACTAAGCCACGAGGAGGAGGTACTGAGGGGGTTCATTAACAAAAACCCCACCGCAGAATCGCGCTATAAAGCGTAACCTCGCGGCAGGGTTGATTTCGTGAAAATTCCTTAGCTACAAAAACTACTTACGAACTGCGTCCTTAAGAGATTTTCCAGCTTTAAATGCAGGAAGAGTCATAGCTGGGATCTCAATTTTTTGTTGAGGGTCACGTGGGTTTACACCAGCACGAGCAGCTCTCTTTGAAACACGGAAAGTTCCAAAGCCTGTGATTGTCACGCTTTGCCCTTTTGCAAGGTTAGCAGTGATTGCTTCCAAAACAGCTTCAAGAGCTTGAGTGGCAGCTTTTTTTGTTATGCCAGCGCTCTGAGCAGCTATAGCAATAAGATCACCTTTGGTCATTTTGTGGAGGGTTAGTGGTAAAGTAATCGCATGGGATATTATAAGACGCGATGGCTTAAGGACAAGGCATTTACCGCATTTCCAAGCCAATTTAGCCTTGCCAAAAAAGATTTATGTTGGGGCGGCGGGACATTTTTTAGGGTGAAAAACGTGAGGTTCCTCAGGGGTCTTAAGTAGGCTTTAAATTCGCTTATATTTGACAATGCGGGGGTGAACTTTGCTATGGTAGGCGCGTTTTATAAATTCTCTCCACATATATGGCTGCAAAAACCGCTGCAAAGAATCTCGTTATCGTAGAGTCTCCTGGTAAAATCAAATCTATCACCAGTTTTCTGGGGAAAGGTTACACTGTAATGGCGTCCATGGGACACGTTCGTGATTTGCCGAAGACGGACATGGGTATTGATATGGAGAAAAATTTTAAGCCAAAATATTTGGTTTCAAAGGATAAACTGAAAGTGATTAAGAATTTGGCGTCGCATATCGGGCCGCACACACAAGTTTGGATCGCAACTGATGAAGACCGCGAGGGAGAGGCGATTGGATGGCACCTTGTTAAGGCGCTGAAGTTGCATGAAAAAGAGGTGAAAAGAATTGTGTTCCACGAGATTACAAAGCCGGCGATTTTGGAGGCGATTAAGGCTCCGCGTGAAATAAATATGAACCTTGTGGATTCGCAGCAGGCGCGCCGAATTTTGGACCGCCTTGTTGGTTACGAGCTGTCACCTTTGCTTTGGAAAAAAATCCGTTACGGACTTTCCGCTGGGCGCGTGCAGAGTGTTGCTGTGCGTATGATTGTTGAACGTGAACGTGAAATTGAGGCGTTTAAGCCAGATGAGTATTGGTCAGTTCTTGGACAATTTACTTCTGAAAAAGGGAAGGAAGCGTTTGAAGCGAAGCTGACTAAACACAAAGGGAAGGAATGGAAATCGGACAATGAAAAAGATACCAAGACTGTGCTCAAGGATTTGAAGGATGCAAAATATGAAGTGACTTCCGTGGAGGAAAAGGACGTGAAGCGGAATCCAGCTGCGCCGTTCATAACGTCAACGCTGCAACAGGAGGCTGCGCGTAAGCTTGGATTTTCTGTGAAGAAAACAATGACCTTGGCTCAGCGATTATATGAAGGTGCGGATCTCAAGCATGGTGATCATGGTTTGATTACTTATATGCGTACTGACTCCGTGAATATGTCTGGCACTGCACTTACGCAGGCTAAAAAAGTGATTACGGATCTTTACGGTAAGGAGTTTGCGCTTTCTACGCCGCGTAAATACAAGGGAAGGAAGGGCGCACAAGAAGCTCATGAAGCGATTCGTCCAACGGATCTTGCGCTTAAGCCAGATGAGGTGTCTAAGCATTTGGGCAAGGACGAGGCTAGGCTTTATGAATTGATTTGGAAACGCGCGATTGCTTGCCAAATGGAGCAGGCTATTTTGACAAAAGTTGGAGCAGACGTTCAATCAGGTGATTACACATTCCGTGCAACTGGGCAGACTGTGAAATTCGCAGGTTTTATGGAAGTTTATATGGAAGGTCATGACAATGCCGAAAAGGAAGACGAGCATGGTGAGAAATTCTTGCCGGTGCTGGAGGAAGGCGAGAAGCCGCACCTCAAGGAGCTTGTGCCAAATCAGCATTTCACCAAACCGCCGGCGCGTTATACAGAGGCTTCGCTCGTGAAAAAATTGGAGAACGAAGGGATTGGACGACCATCAACTTATGCTCCAACAATCTCTACTGTGCAGACTCGTGGCTACATTGAAAAGGATGGTAGGAATCTGATTCCAACCGAAACTGGCTGCGTGGTGAATGACTTTTTGGTGGAGCATTTCCCTAACATTTTGGACTACAAATTTACGGTTCGAATGGAGGACATGCTGGATGAAATTGAAGAGGGGAAAGAGGAATGGGAAGAGGAGATTGGGGATTTTTACAATCCTTTCCACAAGCTTGTGGAGGAGAAAATGAAGTCGATTAAAAAGGAAGATGTGATCAAGGATGAGACGGATGAGATTTGTGATGAATGTAAAAAACCGATGCAAATTAAATTCGGGCGCTTTGGGAAATTCCTGTCATGTTCAGGTTTTCCAGAATGTAAGAATGCCAAACCACTTGATCCAGAAACTGGCGGTGTGGATGAGAAAAAAGAAAAGGAGCATGAAGAGCTTGAAAAGAAATTCGCTCATAAAAAATGCCCTAAATGTTCAAAGAAAATGATTGTGAAGGAAGGGCGTTTTGGTACGTACTTGGCTTGTGAGGACTATCCAAAATGTAAAAGTACGGAGACGATTGTAAATATTATTGGGATTAAATGTCCTGAGTGTGGTGGTGAGTTGATTGAGAGGCACACGCGTCGTGGCGGGAAGCCGTTCTTTGGTTGCAATAAGTTCCCAACATGTAAGTTTGCAGTTTGGGAAAAGCCAGAAAACTCCGAGCACGCAGCTGAGCTGAGAGCAGCCAGTAATGAGCGCGCTGCTGCGAAAGGCAAAAAGCCTGCGAAGAAAGCTGCGAAAAAAACCACAAAAAAGGCAACAAAAGCGAAGAAAAAGTAGCCTCGCGCGGGCAGTTTTGATAGACTGGTAATCAGTTTTTATAAAGCTTATCCACGCACAATGAAAAAACAGTTATCTAGCTTTTTGAGCTCCTTTGCTCCGCCGGTTTTGGTCTTGGCAGTTTTGAGTGCTCTCTTTTGGGGGCCCGTTGCTTCTTATCTTGGGTCAACAGCCCTTGAGCTTGAAGCAGATATGCCAGTTTTTTTGACTGCGGTGGATGTGCCGGGTGATGGTTTTGTGTCAGGTGACCCATGTGGATATTTGATGGATAGCGGAGTGGCGGTAAATTATGGGGGTTTTCCAACAATTGTGTGGGGATCGATTAATTTTGGTTCATCTTCAATTCAAGACAAGCAGAAGGCTTGCGTGGATATTAATGGAAATTTTTATTCAGGTGCTGGCGGACGGAAATCCTTGGCCACTCACGGTTTGGCTGGTGTGATTGATTTTGCGTGGAGCACAACAAATCCAGCGGTTGCGCGGATTGATATGACTACGGGTGAAGTGAGTGGATATGCAAAAATTTCTGCATCATCACGGGAAAATCGGTGGGTCTGGTTTGATTATGATACGAGTCAGTGCAGCTCTTGTTCGCCGGATGACCATGTGAGCGTGGACCTTACAACTGGCGAATTTAGCGGTTATGCGTGGAGCCCTTATTTGGATTCGGAATATGGAAATGGATACATATCTTTTGATGGAGTGACAATGGAATTGCCACCAGAGCAAATTTATACTTATGTGGATGTTTTGAGCTTGAACGGTGATGGGCCGAGTGCAATTACGCGCGGAAATGCGCCAATGGCGGATGGGCTTGAGTATTATCGCGTCAGGGTCCAGTTTCAGGACACAAGCAGTGGCGATTATTTAACTGAGAGTGACCTTACGTCTCTGGAGCTTAAGTTAGAGAAAACCAGTGATTCTGGGGTGTGGGCTAATCAAATTGTTGAAACGGGGGATGCTATCAGCGAAACTTATTTGAGTGACAATGTGGCTGGTTGTGAAACGGATACGGGCACTGGGTATTGTGTTATGACGGAAGACGACGGATCTACAAGTTTTAATTATTTAGTGATGTCTATTGCTCCGACCTCAGAGATGATTGGCGTGAATAATGACGCGGACCTTGAGGTGGATCTTCCTGCGGACAGGCCTGGTTGTGTTGACCCAATGTATCCGGATCAGAGTGCTTATGCAGAGGGGTCTACTTGTGCAGCGCGTGCTGACAAGGGTGATTACTACTATTCTCGTGGGACGGAATGGAATAAATATGAGCTGGACCAAATTGGAATAGACGTTGAATTTTCCACTACGGCGGAGGTTGTTATGCAGGAGACAGAAACTTTTGCGTGGGATGGAAACAAATATGTTTATGATCTTGAAGGGGCGGATTTGCAGTTTAGGCCGCGCTTCCTAGCGGAGAATTTCACAGTTGATTATGACGGGGCCTCATACACAGCGGTTTCTACTGACACTAGCTTGGCAATGAATTTGAATGTGGACGGGGAAATCTTGCCGGTCTCTGATTTTTACAATGTCTTTGCGGGGTCCAATCCTTTCGCAAAGAATCCGGAAATTTTGATTTACTACCAGACGGATGTTGATACGGGCTCTTACCCCTTTGTAGGCAGTGACGAATATTTACTTTTGGATACGAATGGAGACAGCGTGGTTGATTCACGGACGAAAGTTGACTCTTATTCTTTGGGAGGAGGGATGAGCTACAGTACCGATTATGTCCTTGGGTATGGACAGCGTGAGGCCTATCTCACTGCTTGTGGTGCAGGGACGGCCACAGCCAGTTGTGAACCCTCTACCAACAGCATTGCGGACCCAACAGTTGAAATTTGGATTTGTGACAGGATGACAGAAAATGTTGCCGGTGACCTATCATGTTATTACGGCGGTTACGTTGATGTTTTAGATAGGCATGTTCCTGCCTATGACATGAGCATTGTGGGTACAATTAGCTCGACCACTGATGCATCTGGTTTGTTTAGTGATGATGAGGCGGTTTCTAGTTTTGGTAGCCTTGACGTGATTGAAATTCGAAACCAAATGTATTCCACTCTTGCGCGCTACACTAGCGGACAAACTGCAGGTGGTGGCACAATTTCTGACCTTAACGATTCTACGAATGGGAACTACCTGGTGTCATTGATGAATGACAGGCTGCTCTTTGCTCAAGAAGATGTGACAATTGAAGGTGGGGCTAGTTTTGTGGATAAGACTTTGTTTGTGAAAGGCGGTGATGTTTACATTCATGGAAATGTTGGAAGTGAAACTGGAGGCAGGCTTGGGGTTGTGGCGTTCAGTGATAATGGTGTGGGCGGCAATGTGTATGTGGGGCCGGAAGTAACGGATCTTTATGTGAACTTTTTCCTGGATGGGACTTTGCATTCTTACGATGGGAACATGGGGTCGCTGTCCGCTACTGGTGTGCCAGAATATGACAACGAGGAAGATAGGCTCGCGGCTTTGAACAACCAGTTGTACATTGATGGAAATGTTACAGGTCGTTATACAATTGGAGGTGCAATTGATCCAGCTGCAAGCTCATGGGAGCTTGGGGATGGAACATCTACATCTGATTACGACATCGCAGTTGAGTATGACTTGAACCTTCTTAGGCAGTACAGGCTTTGTTATGCGATTGATCCTACGACAGGGTCGATGAGTGCTGTTGAGGAAGAATGTAATGAAGGTGAAGCAATTTCAACTTATGGAAGTGATAATGCAAACTACAGTCCGCTCATTATTAAATACAGCCCGCCAACAGACCTACCAGGTTTTATGACAGAAGGGTGGTTCTAAGGCTTGATCAGAGTCTAATTGAAGAACATTGCCAAGTATGTTGCTAGGATAAGAACTAGCAGTATTGTGGCGCTCGTAACGTATATTAGCGTGAGGTATACGGTGCGTGAACTTAGGTAGCGGAAACGCGCTGCATGTTTAACCATGATGCCGCTGTAGATTGAGAACACCAGTAGAAGAATGAGAAGGACTAATCCTGTGATGAGAACCATGAGAGGTCGATTTCAGGGTATTTTTTAAGCTCTGTGTGCATTATATCAACAATCTCGGAAAGACGCTCGTTGTTTGGTGCCTCAAAGCGGATTGTCAGGTTTGGCGATGTGTTGCTGCAACGTACTGCGCCCCACGATTTGTCGTCAAAATTTATGCGCACGCCGTCAATTGTTATGCAGTCGTATTTGCTGGTGAAGTTTGCGGCAATCTGCTCGACTATTGCGAATTTTTTGTCATCTGGGCAAGGGGCTTTGATTTCTGGTGTGCATGAGGTTTTTGGCACGTCTGCAAAAAGCTCTGAGAATGTGCCGCCGGATGCGGCCAGGATTTGCAGGAGTTTTCCTGCTGCAAAGAATGCGTCATCAAATCCGTAATAATTTTCTGCGAAGAACATGTGGCCGCTGATTTCGCCACCGAGTGGTGCGCCAATTTCCAGCATTTTGCTTTCAATAAATGAGTGGCCGGTCTTCTCCATAACAGGTATGCCACCGTGTTTGCGGATGTCGTCCATGAGCACTTGTGAAACCTTCACGTCGAATACGATTTGTGCGCCTGGTTGGCGGCTGAGAAGGTCGCGGGCGAGGATGAGTAGCAGGAGGTCTGCGCTGTAGTGATTGCCTTTTTCGTCGATGATTCCTACGCGGTCTCCGTCGCCGTCAAATCCAATTCCAATGTCTGCTTTGTGCTCGCGGACTGAGGCAATGAGGTCTTGCATGTTTTCAATTTCTTCGGGATTTGCGGAGTGATTTGGGAAGGCCCCATCAGGTTCGCTGTATAGCTCAATGACTTCGCAGCCCAGGGATTCAAAATACATTTTTACGTATGGGCCTGCAGCTCCGTTTCCGCTGTCTACAACAATTTTGAGTGGGCGGCTGAGCGTGATTTCCGCGAGGAGTTTTTCCATGTATGCGGGGAAGATGTTCAGTTCCGTGAGTGTGCCTTGGGGGTCGCCGGAGGCTGGCGCGTCCGGTGCATCCGGTTTTTCAAAATCCTCGTTTTCAATCATGGTGAAAATGTCTTGGAGTTTGTCGCCGCAAATTGAATGTGCGTTGCGGCCAACTAGTTTCACGCCGCTGTATTGCTTGGGGTTGTGGCTGGCTGTGATTGCCGCGCCACCATCGAATTCGAACCTGCAAACTGCAAAATAAAGCATTGGTGTTGGCACCATTCCAATTAGTGTGATGTCGCAGCCAACTGAGCGTGCGCCACGGATGAATGCGTCTGAAAGTTCCGGGTTGCTGAGGCGAGGGTCATGCGCTACGGCAATATTTTTCCCAAAATTGCGGATGAAGTAAGTCCCGGCACCTTTCCCAATCAGCTCTACACTTTCAGGTGTGAGCTCTGGTTCTTGGTCAGATTTAGGTTTGTGTGCGATTCCACGAATATCGTAGGCTCGGAAGATGTTTCTAGTTAGCATAAAATAAGGTTTAAATCTGGGTGATCATAACATATTTGATTTTTCTTATGAAGCTGCGTTTCCTCTCTAGCTTTGATTCAGAAGCCTATTCCGAATCGGATGTAATTCTTTAGCTCTAGTTTTGTTTAGAGTGTCTGCCACTGCCTGCAAAAAGCTTAGTTGGTGGCCATGCACTCCAATTTCGTTACCTTCTTTTACGGGTTGTACCCCATAAGAGGATCTTCTTAACCTTCCAATTACGTGGGGGCTGTTCAGGTATTTGGCGGGGTCGACGAAGACCAATACATTGAAAGTTTCTCCTGGGGGGAGCTCCCTCCAGTTTTCTGGGACGTGCCAGTGTGTTTCTAAGCGGTCTGATTCCATATTTTCATTAAAGAGGGGCATTTATAAAGGTTTTTTGCAGGTTTGTCAATCAGCGGGGATTGTTACTGGTAAAAAGAGGCGATTTCTGGTATAATTAACAGATTAATTTATATATTATGGGTGGAACACGACAAGCACCGTTTATGCCAGACAGTTCTGATGGCGATGAAAGCATTTTGCCACAGTGGGAACTGCTTCCAGAAGATTCTGATGCTGCACGTGTTGAGCTTGGTCCGGAGGCTGGCGAAGATAAGGTTCGAGAGGCTGCTATGGAAAAAGCGCATGAGCGCTGGGCTGCCAGACAAGGAGAGGTTTTTCAGGTTGATGTACAAAAGGATTTGGAAGCAGCGGATGAGGCGGCCAGCCAAACTGCTGAGCGTAAGGTTGAGGAGGGTTTAGATAAAGATCTTGATGAGGATACTGACAAAGACGCAGATGATGACGCGCAACTTTCACCAGAAGAACAGGCTGCGTTGGATGAAGCCAAGGAGCTTGCGAATAAAGCTGCTGAAGGCGGCGCAATTGCCGGTGCTTTTGCTTGGATTTCTGAAAATGTCACGAAGGTTTTCGCCTGGATAAAGGAGAAGCTTGGCGGAATTTTTGGGAAGCTAGGGTTTAAGAAAGACAAGAAGGATAAAGAGAAGGAGGAGGGGCAGAGGGTTGAAAGAACCAGCAGACGTGTTTCAGGTGAAGATATTGCGGCTCTTGCAGTTGATATTGCTAATGATGATGCTCCGAGTGTTGAGTTGCCGGCGGGGAATCAAAATTGTTGGGGTTGGGTACAGGCTGTTTATGGAGAGGTCGGGTATGATTTAGGGTCAACGCCTAGACTGTATAGAGATTTAACTGGGGAGGGCTCAAAGTTCAGCGATTTTGACGCGCTTAAGCCTGGTGATCATCTAATTTATCACAATAAAAATAGTGATGATGAAAATGGGAATCACAGTGGTATTTTTGTGCGTTGGCTTGGTAAGGATGCTCGTAGAGCTGAAGTTGTAAATTATAGCGGTGGTTCAAATGGGAGGGTTGAGATTGATGAAGTTGCTTTTGATCAGGAGGAAATTCGCGGAGTTAGGCAGCCGGAAGATGAAGAGCAGGAGAAATTTCAGGATTTTGAAATGCTTGATCCTGAGGCGCCGGTGTTTACGTTTCCTGGAGACGTTGGTACGAGATTTTCTTCAAATTATGGCTGGAGGATTCATCCAATTCATGGGGATTGGCGTTTTCACGAAGGAATTGATTTTGGTGCGCCGGAGGGGACGCCAGTAATTTGCACCCAGGATGGTGCTGAGGTTATTTCCTCAGGATCTTATGGTGGTGCGGGGAACATGGTTCAGCTGAGAGTGCCTGGCGTGGGAGAGCCAAAGTTCATGCACTTTATGAAGCTGGGAGCGCCTGTTGGGGCGGTTCTTAACAAGGGTGATGTCATAGGTTACGTTGGGAATACTGGGGTTTCAACTAGTGCACATTTGCATTTTGAAATAGAAAAAGATGGGCAGACTGTTGACCCAAATCCATACGTTTCTGAAGCTGTGCGTGCAGAAGAGTTGCTGCTTAGAGAGCAGCGTCAGGCGGAGTACGATTCTTCACCGATGATGTAATGCTTGCGCTTAGCTCAGGCTTGAAGCCTCGGCTTCACGGGCTTTTGTGATGGATGCGGAAATTTGGCCAACGTTGACTACTGGCAGATGAGTGAAGCGCCCGGAATTTTCCTGCAACATGCGCGTTATTTTGTGCACCGCAAGTGAGTCCAGACCCTTTTCAATCAGGCTTTCTGGGTCCGCGCCGCTGCTGAGCTGTTTTAATATGTCGTCAATTTTGGACCATGGGCCGGCGAGATCTTCCTCGTCAGTTTGGTGCGCACGGAGTTGCCTGGATGGATCTTTTTCCATAAGTTCGCGCGGGAGGCCGACCTCCTTTGCTAGAGCCATTACATCTGTTTTGTAGAGGTCGCCGAGGATTTGGAGGTCACCAGTAAATTCGCCTTCCACAGTGCCGTAACCTAGCAGCAGGTCACTTTTATTCGCGGTTCCAATCAGCATTGTTCCTTGCGACTGGGCGTAATGTTTAAGGAGAGATCCGCGGGTGCGGGCCTTTAAATTTGCGTGCGATAGTTCGTTGCGTTTCCATGGGAGGAAGCTGAAGTCTACAAGGAAATTATTTATTGGTTGGTAGTGCGAAAGGCAGCCAAAATGTTCTGCGAGGATTTTTGCGTGGTCTATGTCATCCTGAGGGGTGAGTCCAACATCTGGCAATGTGAGGGCTGTGACATTTTTTGGACCGAATGCTCGGACTGCAACGCAAAGTGCGACTGCGCTGTCCAGGCCGCCAGACAGGCCAATGACTGCTTTTTCAAAGCGGTTTTCTTTGGCAAAACTGTGAAGTTTTTGAATAAGTATAGATAGGGTCATCGGGGGTTTGTTAGGTGCGCGGCCGCTTAGTATTGCTCGCGGATGCTGCGATCTTGTTCGCGGTTTTTGATGGAATGCCGTTTGTCGTAGTTCTTTTTACCACGGGCGAGGGCAATCACAAGCTTGATTTTGCCGCTCTGCAAGCCACAAACGAGCGGAATCAAAGCTACACCTTCCGTATTTAGTGCGCTAGTTAATTTGAGAATTTCCGCTTTACGAAGCAGGAGTTTCCGTGGGCGTTCAGGTTCGTATCCTTCCAAAGTTGCCTTTTCGTAAAGTGGGATGTGGAAATTTTTGATAAAAGCCTCGCCACCAAGCAAGCTGACAAATGAGCCTTTGAGGTTACCGCCTCCGCTGCGTAGGGATTTTGCTTCGTGGCCGCGCAGGACCATACCTACCTCAAATTTGTTGAGGATCTCGTAGTCGAATGTGGCCTTTCTGTTCTTCAGGAGTATTTTTTGCATATTTTGGATCGATAATTTCCGTGCATGTATTGTAGGTTACAGGAATAGCAGCCGTCAATTTGAGATTCCTTGCAATAGCATTCAGTTTACAGGTCCCAACCTGTTCCTTACTATATGGCCAGTTTTTATCCCTAACTCATAACGTATGAAAAAATTCATGCAAATCCTTCTTGCAACATTTGGAGTAATGGCTCTAGCTCTTGCAGGATGCGCTGCTACTGATGTCGACGAAGACATGGTAGAAGAAGGCGAAGAGGTTGTAGTAGAAGAAGAAGTTGTTGTAGAAGACGTTGTTGTAGAAGAAGAAGCAGAGGAAGTTACTGAATAGTAACCCCCTTCTGCGCAGAAAAGGCCCCGCTGTAAGGTGGGGTTTTTTGATGCTTGGTTTTTGTGCGTGGGAGGTAAGTGATACGAAACTTTATAAAGTTTCACGATATTGACTAACTTTATAAAGTTTGCTAAAATAGGGATATGCTTATAAAGAAACAACTTCAGCTCATAAAACAGGTTACAGGGCTTTCCCAGGAAGGGCTTGCGAGAGAACTTGGGGTTTCTTTCCCAACGCTGAACAGTTGGATTAATGGGAAATCTGAGCCGCGGACGCAGGCGGTTGCAGTGATTGAGGAGCTGTATTTGAAGTGTACGGGGCAGGCGATTGTGCCGAAGGATGCCCTGGAGGCAAAAAAGCTTTTGATTCGGGATTTTGCTTCTGGTGGGGCGAGTATGGTGAAAAAAATAATGGAAAGGCAGGATCTTTACGACGAATTTTTGCTTCAACTCACATACAATACAAACTCCATTGAAGGCAGCACCTTGAGTGAAAATGAAACGGCAGCAGTTCTTTTTGAGGACACAACTTTACCCAAGAAGACTTTAGTGGAGCAAATGGAGGTTAAAAATCATAAGGCCGCGCTGGATTTTTTGTTTAAGCATGTTCGCCAGGGAGGGGCGCTGGATGAGAATTTTGTGATGAGGTTGCATGCAATTTTGATGAATGCGATTCATGAGGATGCAGGTTTTTATCGTAGGCATGGGGTGCGAATTGTAGGTTCGAGCGTGCCAACGGCTAATTATATGAAAGTGCCTGACTTGATGGCCAAGTTGTTTGCAGGGGCTGCGGGGCCTGCGAAGGCGGATGGCGATATTGTCCAGCTTGTGACTTCCATTCATTGGGAGTTTGAAAAAATCCATCCTTTCGCGGATGGGAATGGGCGCGTTGGGAGGCTTTTGATGAACGCGATACTCCTGGGGGCTAACTTGCCGCCAGCCGTGATCAAGCAGGAGAACAAGCAGTTTTACTATACTTATTTGCAAAAAGCCCAGATGGGCGGCGACCAAAGCCTGCTTGAGGATTTTATTTGCGATGCGGTGTTGGAGGGATTGTATATTTTAACAAACAAAACATGAGTGACTCACAAATTATACTTTATGAAGGGGGTGGCGAAATTAAAGTCCAAGTTCTGATTGAAGACGAAAACGTGTGGCTAACTTTGAATCAGATTGCAGAGCTTTTTGATCGAGATAAATCTACAATTTCAAAACACATCAAAAATATTTTTGAAATAGGTGAATTAGATCAAGATTCAGTTGTTGCAAAAATTGCAACAACTGCTTTAGATGGTAAAACCTATCAGGTTGATCATTATAATCTTGATGCAATTATCTCTGTGGGTTATCGGGTTAATTCTGTGAGAGGGACGCAATTTCGTATTTGGGCAACGCAGCGTTTGCGAGATTACCTGATTAAAGGGTTTGCCCTTGACGATGAGAGGCTCAAGGAAGGTAAACGGAATACATATTTTGATGAACTTATTGAAAGAGTTCGTGAAATCAGGACTAGTGAGCGAAATTTTTACAGAAAAATCACAGATATCTATGCGATGAGTATAGATTACGATTCACATTCTTCATTGACTCAACATTTTTTCGCTACAGTTCAAAATAAGATGCATTTTGGAATTCATGGGAAGACGGCTGCTGAAGTTATTAACGCTAGAGCTGATTCTGCAAAACCCAACATGGGGCTTACTTCATTGTCTGGGCAGAAGGTTAGAAAGAAAGACGTATTTGTAGCCAAAAATTATCTTATTCAAGATGAGCTTGAAGAGCTGAATTTAGTGGTGGATCAATATCTTTCTTTTGCTGAACTTCAGGCAAGGAACAACAAAGTCATGAAAATGGAGGATTGGATTCGTAAGCTTGATGATTTTTTACGTCTGAATGAAAAAGAAATTCTTCAGAACAGGGGTGATGTTTCCAAAAAACTAGCTGATAAAAAGGCGGAGGAGGAATTTACCAAGTTCAAAGAATTGGAAGACAAAAGTTATGTATCAGATTTTGATGAGAGCGTAGAGAGGTTTTTGGAGGGGTGAGGTGAACAAACGTGAAACGTTTGTTCTGTGGCGGAGAGGGGGGGATTCGAACCCCCGAGACCCTTGCGAGCCTACCCGCTTTCCAAGCGAGCGCACTAAGCCACTATGCGACCTCTCCGTATTTTTGCTGCTAGGCAGCCATTTCCGTTGCTAAGTTTCGCAAGAAATTTTGTTTTAGGCAATTCAGATTTATTTCCGTACAAGCTTTTTTGGCAGCTGGGGCCCTGGATAGGTGTTTTTTTGGCCCTGTCTAGTCACTCGATTTTACCCTGATTCATCCAGTTGAGAAAGGCGATTATTGGCTTGCACAACCAAAAAAAGCCCCGACTTACGTGGAGCTCTTTTTGGTGCTTATTCTGTTAGCGATAATAGTGTATTTTATTTTTGATTTTTCTTCAAGCTTTTCTTTAGCTTTTTTTTCGCGAGGGCATGAATCTCCTTCACGTACTTCTTTGGGTTTTTTGCGAGCGTGCGTAGCGCGCGAGCAGTTAACTTAACGCGAACGAAGGTTCCAGTCTTCTCGTCGAAGAGGTCTTTCTTGAGCAAATTAGGCTCAAATCGGCGCTTTGTTCTGCGCTTTGAGTGAGATACGTTGTGACCTGATTTAGGTCTCGCTCCTGTTAGTTGGCAAACTTTAGACATCTGTAAAAGGGTTTCTTATAATGCGGCGGTATCTTAAGGGAAGAATGAGTCTTTGGCAAGGGGATTTCGCAGTTTTTCGCAAAGAAATGGCTTGTGGAAGCGGGAAAACGGGTGAAAAGGTTTGATTTTCATGGTTTTGACTGGTAAGCTTGCGTCTTTATAAATAATCGAATAAATATGTCAGTAGAAGGAAAAACAGTTACTTGCACGGGAGTAGAGGTGCGAAGAGACGGAGACCAATTTACTTTTCAGCCTGGGGAGAAAGCTATGTGGAAGCTTCCTGCGGTTAATGTTGCTGTTGATGAAGCTGGTAATTTGCTAGGTGGGTGTCCGGCTCTTGGTAGTGATGTTGAAGGCAAATGTCCACATGCAAGATATGAAACTGCACTCTATGCAATAAACCAGGCTGCTAAGCTGCAGAATCTTGCTTTAAGCGAAGGCTTTGTAGTTTCTGATGAGGCTGGACGTGAGATGATAGGATTGGTACGGGAGGGATGTGCCTGTGGTGCAAGAGCTACAATGTCGCGTGGAGCTGATTGTCCAAGGATGCCTGCCCCTGCGCATGAAGGAGGTATTGCGCCATCAGGTGTATATCCAATTACAGATCCTGCTGTTCGGGCGGAAATTGATAGGATGACGGGCAAAACGGAATAATTTTAGCTTCCTGCGTGATTTCTGCTAGAATCACAGCATGTTTTTAACGCTCTACTATTTACTGGCTTTGGTGATAATCCTCACGGTGCATGAGGCGGCTCATGCGTGGGTTGCTAACAGATTGGGAGATCCTACGGCGCAGCGTGCTGGGCGCGTTAGCCTGAATCCCATGCGGCACCTTAGTCTAATTGGGACGCTGATGCTGTTTATAGCCGGAATTGGGTGGGGGAAGCCCGTGCCGGTGAATCCGCGCAACTTTAAAAATCCCTTGCGTGACCAGGCTCTAACGGCCTTTGCTGGCCCTGCTGCAAACTTGGTGATGGCTGTTTTGGCTGCCATTCCGCTTTCGTACTTGCCTGCGGTGCCGAGCTTGGACTGGGTCTTTTTTCTTTGCGAAGCGATTTTGAACCTCAGCCTGGTGCTTTTTGTATTTAATATGCTTCCGGTTCCGCCGCTAGATGGCTCCAAATTCCTTGCGGTTTTTGTTCCCAAGCGCTTCCTGCGGCAGTATTTGTATTTCTTGGAAGAAGGGATGCCGTACTTCATTGCCTTCATTATGATCGACCTTTATTTCCTCACAAAAATCCTAGGATTCTCCATTGTCTGGACAGCCGTTTCCACGGTGACGTTCTGGTTAAAGGCAGCGATTTTGGTGGTTGTGTAAAGAGGGAATCCTGGACAACTTAGACAGTGGCGCGTAATGTATTTGCATACAAGGTCGACGGTGTACGTGAACTCCATCATGACAACTATCCGGATTCGTCCGGCTGTGTAACCCACAGAAAAGTAGCGGTTAGGAGACCACGGCATCGTGGTCTTTGTTTGTGGCAGGGGCGTTTTGTATGGCGTGGACAGCGACCCTTTGCTAGAATCGCGAAGCATTACAAATGCCATCATAGCTCAGTGGTAGAGCACGACCATGGTAAGGTCGGGGTCCGGGGTTCAAATCCCCGTGATGGCTCCATTTTTAATGTTCGTACGATTTTGTTTTCCAATTACGCCAACCTCTTATGTTCAAAGTAATGAATACGATATTTGCAACTGGATTTGCGATGCTATGTGCCATTATACCAAATGCTAACCAAGACAGATTGGCCAGTAAGCCAAATATAAATCCATATCTCTTTTTTTCACCGAGGTAGTATAGAGAGAAAAATGTCATAAACATTGCAAGCCAATCTACGCCGTAATATGGGCCTATTATTTCTGTTATTGTCATTGGGGGAAATGATTATTTTACTTAACTAGAGCTTATACGAACTTTAATAATAAGCCAAAAGTAAGCTACGTGGAGTAAATGCCGTTCATGACGTAACTGAGGAAGTGGGCTTTTTCGACGTAAGGCACACTTAGGTCTGAGTTATTTCAGTTACGGATTTTGTTTTCCAGCATTTAATCAATTAAATGTTTTTTTCTAAGTTCATATGCGATTATAGTCGGGGCATAAAATGTTGCATCTGCAGCAATTTTCCCAACAAAAATTCCCAATGGGAAATTTCCTAATAATATTGGAAATGCGTACATGGCAGCGGGCCTTATTACTAGACTGTCTAGAATTTCTGCAAAGCCAAATTCAAGTATTAAATTTCTGATATTCTTCAAAAAACTAGTTAAAGAATATTTACGGTTATTGTTTTTATGATGAATTTTACTGTCAGATATTTCCTTACTGATCATGTAGCCATAAAAACCAATATTCTCACCAATTGTACCTGCATATGCGGAAACAATTCCATTCCCTGTAATGTAATATACTAAACCTGCCCCTATAAGAGCTCCAAATGTCGCAAATATTTCAGCAGGTATGTACCTTTTTAGCCATTTTTTGATTTTATTTTTCATAATAGTTGTTTGCTTGAGTGTTCATTAGTTTACATGAAAAATTTAAAACTTATTGAAGACAAGCTATGCCCCTGAAACATATATAGAAGAGAGAGCCGATAGTAAAAATGAAGTAAATGATGGGCATATGTACTGCTAAAAAACAGAAACGGAGAAAGTACTTCAGAAAATTGTTTATTGAGTTTTTAAGAATATATTGACTCGTTATTAAAAGAGAAATAGTACTTGGAATCATAAATATGAACATTGGCAACATGCCTATTTCAGCTGGTATAAAAGGATAATAGTCATCGACTTCAATAACGATCAACCAAAGTGCAAATATAACCAGAGTTAAGAGCCAAGAAAGAAAAAACGATTTTTTAAAGGAGAATATAGTTATTAATTTAGTGTTAAATTTTTCGTACAACTAGAGCTTATATGAATTTCAACATTCTATAAAGCTTTGCTAAAATCACTTCGGATGTACCCGTCTGACTGCACATTGAAACCACGAGCCAATCTACTGCTAACCGCTTAGGTAAGCCAAAAGCAGGCTACGTGCAGTACATGCCATTCATGACGCAACTGAGGAAGTGGGCGATTACTCTGTGAATATACTTAAGTAGTTTTTGTAAATGTAGGTTCGATCGTAAGCATCATCTGCATTTTTAATTTCCAGAATGCCTAGCTTGATGAAGCGCTCGATAACTTTTTGAGCACCTGCACGTGTAAAGCCTGTCCAGTTCATGATAGTTTTGCTAGAGACAATTGGTGTGCTGTAAAGCTTTTGTAGAACGGCAACACCACTTGTTGCTTCACGTTTTGCTAGTGCCTGCATTTTCACCATATCCTGCTCACGTAGGGTGGTGATTTTCTTGCAGATCTCTATAGATTCTTTGGCAGTCTCCATTACCCCGTCGAGAAAGAAGTCTACCCATCCCAAAACATTGCCTTCGTGATAGCCTTGCAGTTTTTGGTAATAGGTCTTTTTATGCTTCATAAAGAAGGCAGAGAGAAATAAAACGGGGCTTTCAAGTAATTTACGATGTGCCCATAGCATGGTTACGAGAAGACGACCTGTTCTTCCATTCCCATCAAGAAAGGGGTGGATTGTCTCGAATTGTGCATGCATTAAAGCTGTATGAATAAGTGGAAGATATGTTTTTTCGTCGTGAATGAATTTTTCTAAGTCCCCAAGGGCTCTACGTAGCTCGTGTACTGGAGGTGGCACAAAGGATGCATTTTGAGGGCTAGTCCCACCAATCCAGTTTTGAGTTTCTCGGAAATTACCCGGGTCAGCATGATGAGTTGAACGTGCTCCCATCATAAGTTTGGAATGTAGTTCTGTGATGAAGCGTAAAGAAATAGGGAAGGATTTCATCCTCTCAATCCCATAATTTAAGGCTTTGATGTAATAAAGAATATCGTCAGCATCCGTATTTTCTGTTGCAATCCCAGCACGCATTTCAAGGGCGTCTATAATTGTGGCTTGAGTTCCCTCAATCTGTGCTGAAGATTCTGCATCTTTGGCTACGAACATTTCTAAGAAGAAGTCTACATCAGGAAGAGTGTGTGTAATTCCATCGAGCTTTCCTATGTGGCGTTCTGTTTCTGCAGCCTTCACTTGCAGCCCCTTAAGTGCTTCCTTCAGGCTTTTTGGAGGGAATGTGTGCGGAGTGAATGCGGAAAATCCTTCTGGTTGTTTAATGTTTTTACCAATTTCTATTTGCATAGTTAGTATCTTTTTATGGATCAATATATACTATCTTAGCACTTAGTATACTTTGTGACAAGAGATGTTTACTAACTTTTTATTGAAACCACGAGCCAATCTACCGCTAACCGCTTAGGTAAGCCAAAAGTAAGCTACGTGGAGTCACGTTCCCGTTAAGTTTCAGCAAAATCCAATTTTTATTGGTACAAGGAAAATTTCCCAGTGAACTCCCTTAGCTCTTCGGTTGATCCAAACATAACGATTCCAAAGTATTCCAGCTCCTCTTCAGGTGTTGAGCTTGTCGCTTCTTGTTGCTCTTGAGATGTGCCAACAGTCATTGTGCTGGTGAAGTCAGAAAATGGAATGTTTCGCTCAATACATTCTTTTCGTGTTCGGCGAATTTTATTTGAATTGTCTGCTTTGAGTACAATAAAAGGAAAATGTGAAATGTTGGGGTGAGCACCGCCATCGCCATCTTCGTATTGAAGAAAGCACATTTCGTCTGCCTTCCCAAATCCTCCTGCGAGACCAGCTGTTGCATGGCCAAGTGCGTTCATGAGGCGACCAAGAGGCGCTTTTTTGTTGAGAACTGCAACAAAACGTTTTGAGTTTTCGTCTGGTAATTCTTTCATAGATTTTATATGAACTTATGGTTTCTCAACTCGGCCGATCATGAAAGCTACGGGTTCAATCATGTTGATTGGTATGATTTCAATTTCTGGATGGCTGATTTTGAAGACTCTGAATATTTCATCAGCAAAAGCTTGTCCTACGGTTGGCACTTGGTCAAAATCTAAGATAATTTTTTTGAATTTATCCAAGTTGGATAGCAGCCTTTTTGCCTGTGACCTTGAAATGTAAATTGTGCCAGTTTTGTAAAGTTTGATTTGGATTTCAGTAGTGTCGAAGGCGTAAGTTTCAGGGTCTGATTGGAATTTTGTGAAAATGTCACTGAGATGTTTTTTTGTGTTTAAAGCTATTGAGAAAGTAACTTGAGTACCTTTGAGGTGAGGTTTTTTCTCTTCCAAAAAAATGTCTTCTATCAGGTTGTCAATGCGTAGTTTTTTGCCAAAACTAGTTAGGATGAATTCATCTGCAATTTTGGAAGTAAAGAAAATCCCTTCGCCTGAGTGTGCTTTTGGGGCGGTTGTTGTTTTTCCCTTCAACAGGTCTTGGATAGCTTCTAGCTCTGATTTCAATTTCCTTTTCCCCATTATGTTTTTGAAGACTCCAATCCCCATGTCTCGGACTTCGAACCACAAAGTTTTATCAGATTTCGCGACCTGTATGCTGATCTTGCCAGATTGTGAATGGTCTATGGCATTATTTAACATCTCTGAAAATGCGTATGAAAATATGCTATCTACGTTTTCGGATACGTTTTTCCAGAAGTTTCGGTTTGCTTTGAGGTCCATTAAGACTTCATGTTCAGCAAGTTTGTCATTTTTACGAACCATTGTTATGACATTTGCTAAAGCAGTTACGTTTTTAGGCAAAGCGTAGTAAGTGCTTGGGCCTTTCCCACTTCTCATCAGCGAGCTCTCATCTACCAGGCTGTTTATTTGTGTGCTGACCGCTTGTCGGGAAAATTTGTTTTTAAGTAGCGTGAGAACGTCTTTGGTTTTGAAGGCCTTTTTTTGATTTGCGACCTTTATGATCGCGGTGTGGATGTCCATATGTGTCAATTAATTGTCAAGCTAATTGTAAGGCGGTATGGCAAAACTGTCAAGCTAATTGTAAAGCAAGCCAGGTGGAGTACATGCCATTTACCAACCAAATTCGCTGTAGTAGTGATTGTTTTGGATGCGTTCCAGTGCGAATATAATGTATGGAATCATGTTTTTTGGAAGGTCTTGCTGGTCAAACCAATCGAGATGATCGCATCTGTGCGGCTCTGTATTGCTGGGTTCGCCGGTCCAATTTTTGGCTCGCAGAAAAAAGTCGATTTGTTCTTTGTCGTCATTCCTGCGGTGCATGACGTGAATTGTTTCCAGATGCTCTTTCACAATTATGATGCCGGCTTCCTCTTTGGCTTCACGAATCATGGCGCAGTGGGCCCCTTCGTTGCTATCAATATGGCCGGCCACCATGCTGTAATTTCCGTCTTCATATCCCGTGTTGAACCTGCGCAGGAGGAGCAGTTTGCCGTCTTTTTCAAGGAGTAGGTGAACGGCGGCTGTTACTTTGTGTCGGTCGTCTGACATTTGAGTTGAGTAAAAAAGATTAGTTTAAGCCTTAAAATACCATTTTCCATCTAGATACTCTGCAACATTAGTCCCACTTTCTGGGTTGTCATCTTTATCCCAAAAAGTACGATCAATGCTTGTAGTTCGGCTTTGTGCCCTTTCATGCCTCCCTTTAATTGTATAGTTAATAAGCTGATACCCCCCATCTGGATTGGGAGATCGGACTTGAAATGAAAGCAACACCCCTTGTTTATCATTAATGATTCTACTAACTTTCAAATCAGCTAGTTCCAAGTTATGGATCATGGCAAAGAATACAATAAGTTTGGCAACATCTTCCTTAGAAAACGTTCGGTCTTCTCTGATTTTTGAAGTTTCACGAACTATTACAATTTCGGCTGTCTGCTGAGCTAAAGCTGCAGCATGTGATTCCAACTTTACAATGTCTCTTACTTGTTCAATACCAGTAGCTACTCCTTCAACACCCTCAGCTTGCGGAGGTCTTTGAATTTGCTCTAATATTGGGGTATCAATTTTATCAATGGTCATGTTGTTTGATTATGTATGTGTTAATCTTGTTAAATACAAGTTCTCTACTTTTTCTCGTGCCCAAGGCGTGCGTCTTAAAAACTTGAGGCTAGATTTGATGGAGGGGTCATTGTTGAAACACTGGATATTGATCCTAAGTCCTAGCTCTTCCCAGCCCAGTTCTTTTACCAAGTATTCCAAGATGTCTGCTAGTTTTACGCCGTGTAATGGGTTGTTTGTTTGAGTGTTCATTGCCAAGAGCATACACCAAAAAGCTTAGGTTAGATTTTCTTCTTTGGCAACTTTGAAGCCACCAGCTCGTAAGAGTGGTCAATCAGGTCTTTGACGGTCTTTGTTTTGAGGTCGGGGTTTTCAATTTCCACAGTGTTCCAATGTTTTTTGTTCATGTGGTAGCCGGGCGTGATGCATTTGTGTTTTTGCCTTAGCATCAGCGCGGTCACGGGGTCGCATTTGAGGTTCACTTTGCAGGGCTCCTGCTCAATGTTTGTGAGCGCGAACATTTTGCCGCCCACGCGGAATACGAGCGTCTTGTGGTCGAAAGGGAAGTCGCAGGTGGTGTTTGGTTTTGCTAGGCAGTAGTCTTTGAATTGGTTGATGTTCATGGGCAGCATTAAGGTGCTGCTATTTTAGCATGGAGCTGCTTAGAAGACCCATTTTTGCAGTGGCTCAATTTTTTGTTCCAACCAACGTGGTGGGTTGAATATTGCTGGACTGACGTTCCCTGTGCGGACAGCTGTGAAAATGTCCATGTCATCTGGGTAGAGAGTTGCGCAGAGGCCTATTGAATCTGTTTCGTGGGCGTCGCTTGTACCTGTGAGTGAGAGGATTTTGCCGTGCCTTGCTAGCTGCCTTTGCATGACTAAACCCACCTGGATTGCGGCGAGGGTTTTTTCAATTTCTATTTTGGGGTCCGTGAGCATTTCTCCGTTCAAAACTTCCAAGGCATCAAAAACCCCTGTTTCGAGAAGTTCGCAGACTATTTTTCCTGTGTGTGATCGGACTGGATCTCCACGATATTCAGGGGAGAGGGTTAGCATTGGATGATTGAGGGTTGTTATCCCGGGGTAAGCTCTAATAAATTCAAGGAGTTCTTTTAGGCCTAAGGTCCTTTCTCTAACAGGGAGGTCTCGTGGGTCCAATGGCCCCTCAAAAACATGTCCAACATGAAATCCTTTTTTACTGTCATCGTGCTTTAGGCGAAGTTCCACTCCACGGAGAAGTTGTATGTCAGATGTTTTTTTGATGTGTGGGGAAATTTGGTGAGCACTGTGATTGGCTAGTGCGAGCGTTGCCGCATAGTGCTCTTGTAATTTTGCCATTGCCTCCTCTACCTCTCCCCAACGGGGGAGTTCACTGTGTTTGTTACGATGGTCAGTTAACCCAGCGCAGTTCAAGTTTGACTCGAGTAAAGCCCTGGCAATATTTTGGGGGTGTATGCCGTGAACTTCTCGAGCGTTTATTTTTTTATCATAGTTTTTCCTCGTACGGACGTCGCAGTACGAATCGGAATGTATATGTAGGTCTGCTGCTTGCATGTTTTCAGGTAAGGTGATTCGCGAGGTAAAGAACCCCACTCTACGTCAAAAGCATGAAGTTGTCAAGGGGTTGAGCAGGTTGGGCGCGGTGCGCCATTCGGCACGATTTCGCGAAGCGCTACTTTATCTTCTTCGCGCGTAAACTGTTGCTGACAACGCTGATTGAGCTGAGGCTCATGGCGATGCTGCCGAACACTGGTTGGAGCAGGCCGAGTCCCGCGATTGGGACGAAAATCAGGTTGTAGACAAAGGCCCAAAACAGATTTTCTTTGATGATTTTGTAGGTGCGGCGGGCGAGTTTGATTGCGCTGACGACTTTGATGGGGTCGCCTTTCATGAGCACCATTTCGCTGGTTTCAATTGCCACGTCCGTGCCGGTTCCAATCCCAATTCCCAGGTTTGCTTGGGCTAGGGCAGGGGCGTCGTTGATTCCGTCACCTACGAATGCGACGAACTTTCCTTGGGCCTGCATTTTTTTAACAACGTCGACTTTGTCCTTTGGCATGACTTCCGCGAAAATTTTATCAATGCCGAGTTCTGTGCCGATTGCGTCAGCGGTTTTTTGGTTGTCGCCGGTGAGGAGCGCGACTTCAATTCCCATTTTGTGGAGTTCTGTGATTGCTTGTTTGGAGCTTTGTTTAGCGGAGTCGCTGAGCGCGAATATGCCCACGGCTTGATCTCCGTGCGAGACAAAGGAAACGGTTTTCCCTTGGTCCGCGAAGCTGGCCGCTTGGGCTGCGAGCTCTGGTGAAATGCTGGCGCCCACGGATTCCATGAGCTTTTTGTTGCCGAGTGCGATGGCCGTTTTGTGGGCTTTGCATTTGGCCGCGATTCCCATGCCTCCGGATTCTTTAATTTCTGTAAGTTCGGTGTGGTCTGCGTTTTTTGTGATGGCAAAAAGTGCAATTGCTTTGGACAGTGGGTGGTGTGAATTTTTTGCTAGGCTGTGCGCGACCTTCAGGAATTTTTCTTCCGTGTTGCCCGCGCTGTCCGTGGAGCTGTCTACAAAAATGCCAGTAACTTTTGGAGTTCCTTCTGTTAGCGTGCCGGTTTTGTCAAAAATTACAGCGTCTATTTTGCCGGATTTTTCCAGAGTTTCGCCGCTTTTGATAAGGATTCCGTTTTTGGCGCCGGTGCCGGACGCAACCATAATTGCAGTTGGTGTTGCTAGGCCCAGAGCGCAAGGACAGGCGATGATCAGCACGGCCACAGTTGGCAGAATGCTGGCTTCAATGTCGCCGGTGAGCGCGAACCAAATGATAAAAGTTAGTGCTGCGATTCCCATTATTATTGGCACAAAAACTCCGGCCACTTTGTCCGCAAGATGCTGGATTGGGGCCTTTGTGCTTTGCGCACTTTCCACCATTTGGATGATTTGCGCGAGCACGGTGTCTTCGCCGGTTTTGGTGATTTTAACCTGAATAATTCCGTCGAGGTTGATTGTTGCGCCGTAAACTTCGTCACCGATATTTTTGTACACGGGCATGCTTTCGCCGGTGAGCATCGCTTCGTCCAAGCTTGATTCGCCGTCTGTGATTTCTCCGTCCAGCGGAATTTTTTCGCCGCTCCGCACGAGAACAATGTCACCGGGGCGGAGCTGTTCTACGTCGATTTGTTCTTCCTTCACGTCGCCCTTGTCGTTCTTCGTGAGGCGGGTTGCCTTTTTGACTTGCAGGCTGAGGAGGTTCTTGATTGCTTGGCTGGCGCGGCCCTTACTTTTGTGTTCGAGCCATTTCCCGAGATTGATGAAAACGATGATGAGTACGGCGGTTTCAAAATAGACTTCTTTGCCTGCGAAATTTGCCCAGATGCTGTAGATGAGGGCGGTGAGGGTTCCCAGGCTGATGAGGCTGTCCATGCTGAATTGCAGGCGGCGCAGTTTTTTGAAAAAGCTGATGTGGAAATGCCATCCAGTGACGAGCACGACCACCATTGTGAGCAGCATGATTGCGGTTTTGAACAGCACATTGTCCATCATGATGAACATGCTTGCGGCCACGGGTGTGCTGAGAATTGCGGAGATTAGGAAGCGGAGGAAATATTTGCGTGCCTCCTTTTTCTCGGTGTCTGCGGCGCCGGGCGCGGCTATGCCGTAGCCTACACTTTTCACAGCTTTTTTGATGTCTTCCAGGGTGAGCTGGGCTTCGTCGAATTCTAGGTATGCGTGGTTGTTTGCATAATTGACGCTAGCGCTTTTCATGCCTGGGAGTTTTTTGAGAACGTCCTCGTTGATCTTCGCGCAGCTTGCGCAATGCATGCCGGTGATTTTTACTTTTAGCTTGATCATGTTTTTTGGTTAGAGATGAAAATGCTAGTCAACTACATTGAATTTGCCGCCGACCATTCCCATCCAACAACTGAAAACGAGGTTGCCGGTTTTGGTCGGAGTGAACTCAAAAACGTTTGTACCTTTTTGGAGGCTGTAGCGTTTGCTGAGCTCGGGAATTATGATTTCGGAAGTGCATCCAGAAAAGTTTTCGGCTTCAATGATCCACCGAACGGGGACGTCTTTTTTGATTGTGAAATAGCTCGGTTCAAAGAGCCAATCCACGGCCATGTTTACTTCCTGGTAGCCATCTTCTGTGATCACGATTTCGCCTGAGGTTTCCTCTTGAGTCTCCGTGGATAATAGGTCTAGGCTGAAGTCTGCGCCCATGAGTCGCAGGCCGCTGTTGAGCGAATAAAGTCCAAAGAAAATGATGAGTACACCGATGAAATATTTGAAGAAACGGCTCTTCAGTTTTTGGATGCGGCTGCTGCCCATTCCCAGCCCAAGTAGCACAGGAACTGTTCCTAGTGCGAAGAATCCCATGATGAGTGCGCCGCTAGCAAAACTGCCCGATGCCACGGCTGCGAGTTGCGCGCTTTGCGTGAATCCGCAGGGAAGGAAAAATGTGAGTGCACCGATTACAAATGGTGCGGCTGAATGTTCCGCTTCTTGCAGCGTGTGAATTTTTTTGGAAAGTCCGCTGGGGAGGTGGAAGCCGAGCCGGGTGATGTTGGGGAGGAAGCCCAAAATGTGCAGTCCAATGTATAGCATTATCACGGCCACAAAAATTGTCAGGTAGCTGGTGAAGCCGAGTGAGAATCCAATTGCCGATCCGACTGTCCCGAGGATGCCGCCGAGCAGGATGAAGGCGAGCATTCGGCCGATGTGGAAAAATACATGTGGTTTGGCGTAGGTCCAGAATTTTCTTTTGTTGCCGTCGAGGTCGTATGAGGAGCCAAAGCTGATTACAATTCCGCCAACTAGCGCGAGGCAGGTTGAGACGGAGGCAATGAGGCCTAGCAAAAATGCGGCGGCAATGCTGAGGTCCTGGCCGATATTTGGGAAATATTGATATATATTTATTCGCTCCAAAATCAGTCCCACGGAAATAAGCAGGAAGAAAATCGTGGCGATTTGCGCGTAGTCGGTGAGGGTTTTTTTGCGTGCCGATTTTTTGGGTTCTGATGGTGTGCTGTATGCGCCCAGCGCGCTTGGTGTGTCCGATCCAGTGATGCGGTAGTTGAGACCTTCAAGGGCAGTTGCGATTTTTTTAAGGTCATCTGTGGAGTTGTAACTGATTTCAGCAAAGCCCTTTTTGTGAGAAATCTTATGCGTTTTAACAGTGCTTATTTTGCGAAGTTCTCCCGCGACCAAAATTTCACAGCTGGCGCAATGCATGCCGATGATGAAGATTTTTTCTCTATTTTTCATGGTTGAGATTTTTATTTATTCAGATTTTTACTTATTGGAAATGCCGAAGATTTTCATGAGTTCGGCAATCATTTCTGCTTCACGTTTTTCGTCTTTTGCCGCAACTGCCGATTTGAAGCAAGTGTTGAAATGGTTTTCCAACAGGGAAGAGCGTGTTGATTTGAGCAGGCCTTGCGCGGCCAGAACTTGCTGCACAATGTCTATGCAGTAGGCACCTTCATCAATCATGGTTAGCGTTTTTTTGAGCTGACCGATTGCTTTTTTGATACTGAGTGTTGTTTTTGATTTGTATGGTTCAATCATTTTTACAGGTTGGTTATTGATAATTTGCTTGGGGGGGGGGCGCTTCGTGGATACGAAAGAGAACCTCCCACCTAGGTTAGGGGTTCGGCAGTGAGTTGTCAAGAGTTGGTGAGCTTGCGCCAGATATGGCTTTCTGGTATAGTCTGTGTCTTTGTAACAGAAGTTGCCTGCGGGACGTTTAATCCAGTGACTATGAGAAACCCAATTACTTCGATGTTCGGATACATGTGGAAATATGCCAAAGGGCATAGAGGAATGATGCTGACATTTTTCAGTTTGGCGATTATTGCTAATGCGGTGATTCTCATGGAACCTTATGTTTTTGGTCAGCTCCTGGAGATTTTGCAGGAGGGCGGTGAGGATTTATGGCCGCGTTCGTTGAGATATTTGATTATGCTTGCGGTGATTCCTTTGATTTTCTGGATGTTCTTTGGAGTGTCGCGGATTTTTGAAAGGAAGGTTTCGTTTTATGTGATGGGGAATTATCGTGAGGCTATGCTTGCGGCACTTTTTGACTTGCCGGTTGAATGGCATCGCACAAATCACAGTGGAAAAAATATAGACAAAATGAGCAGGGCGGCTATGGCGATTTTGCATTTTACGGAGGAAATGTTTGTGATCACGGAAATTGTGGTGAGGCTTCTTGGATCCTTTATTTTGCTCTTTTTCATTCAGGCCTATGTGGGAATTGTTGCGGCTTTGGTCGCGCTTTTGTCCTTCACCTTGGTGGTGATTTTTGACATTTTCCTTTTCAGGCAGATGAAGCAGTTGCACAGCATGTATAACAAAACGGCTTCGGCAATTCACGATTACGTTTCAAATGTTTTCACGGTGCTGACTATGCGGTTTTCTAGCAGCGCGGTGGCTGAGTCCATGAGGAGGCATTATGTTCCGTTTCCGCTTTTCGTGAAGAATGCGATTTTGAATGAATGCAAGTGGGCGAGTGTGACTTTTTTCATTACGATTATGACGATTGGGGTGATTGCGTGGGAGGTTTTTGGTGCGGTGAATAGCGGGGAAGTGATTCTGATTGGATACCTTTATACGCTGTATGCGTACCTGGATAAGATCGGGAATAATTTTTATCAGTTTGCGTGGAAGTACAGTCAGATTGTTGAGCAGGATGCATCCGTGGCGTCTGCGGAAAATATTTTCAAATCCTATGCGCGGCTCGGCGAAAAGGTGAATGCTAAGGCGCCTAAGGATTGGCGCGAGATTCGTATGGAAAAGCTGCATTTTACTTATCAGGACGAAGAGAAAGTTGAGCATCAAATTGAGGATATTGCCCTCACGATTCCTCGAGGTGCGAAGATTGCCTTTGTTGGCGAAAGTGGTTGCGGGAAGAGCACGGTGCTCGGCTTGCTACGTGGAATTTATGAGGCCAGCGATGGTGATGTTTTTGCGGACGGCAAGAAGTTGAAATACGGCGTGGCGCATCTTAGCGACATGACAACTTTGATGCCGCAGGAGCCGGAAATTTTTGAGAATACAATTCGTTATAATGTGGCGATGGGAGTTTCCGTATCGGACAAAAAACTCATGGAAATTTTGAAGTTGGCGCGTTTTGATGGCGTGCTTAAAAAGTTGCCGAATGGATTGGACACCAACATTGCGGAGAAGGGCGTGAATCTGTCTGGCGGCGAGAAGCAGAGGCTGGCCTTGGCGCGCGGTCTTTTGGCTGGGGAGTCCAGTGATATTCTGCTTATGGATGAACCGACCAGTAGCGTGGATATGAAAAATGAGCGCGCAATATTGGAGGAAGTTTTTAGGCGGAACCGCGGAAAAACGATTATTGCATCTGTGCATAGGTTAAGCCTGCTGCCGATGTTCGACATCATTTGTCACTTTGAAGATGGGCGGATTGCGAGGGTGGAGAAGAGCTAGCGGTGCGGCCTTGGCTCTACTGCAGGAAGTGGTGTTTTGCGAAGGCAAGTATTTCAGGGTGTTTTTTGAGTACAGCTTCGCCACTGTTTTCTACAGCGTCTGAGATTTCTTGTCTGAGGAAGTGTACTTGGGCATCAATACAGGCCTCATTAAACATCCACTCCAACATCGATTTGGTTTGCATATCTCCTTGCGTAAGCAGATGATGCAAGTGGCCTAAATGCGATGCTTTTTCTTCGGCAATTTCTCGAATTTCGTCTTGTTGCCTTTCTGTTTTAGCTTCATCTTCTGCCGTGGTTGCTTGCTCTAAAATTGACCTTATGGTTACCATTGTGATTTCGGGCATTTGCATGAAAATCTCATCAAAACTTGGTGTGTGCAGCCTTTTTGCCAGATGGTCCAAAGGTTTTCCCTCGGAAGTGCTTTTTGCTTGGGGGTAATGTGTTTGAATCCCAAGTGCAATTGTTTGTTGACCAAAGCGGCTTTTTTCTACTCCCATGTATTCGACTTGAGAATCTCTAATGAAACGTAATGTATTTAAGGCTGCGTTTAAGAAGTGATAATATATGTTGGCTGCATTTTGGGTTGGCAGCTCTTCAGCCCCAATTAACCTTAACATTTCTTTGGCTAGAGCAGATTCGCTATTTGGCATTCCTTTGTCTATCAATACCGAAAGACTTTCTCCTGCCATGATTTGTTTTAGGCGTGACGGGCTGTTGTAATCGACTTTTTCGGCCATTAGGTTTGGGGGTTTTCTGTTACAGGACTCTCTGTTGCGAGGTGGATAAGTTGTGTGGTTTTGGTCATGAGATATAATATGATTGCGCGGTCAATTTCTATGCCGCCCATGTTATATATGCTTACGCGAATGTTTTTAAGTGGAGTAGGTATGCATGTGAGTAGAACTGCTGGAGCTAGAAACAAAGGGGTGCCAAAAGCAGCCACTAGTCCATTTTCGTGCATGGCAAGTCCTGCAGCTGTCACTAGTGCATAAAGCAGTGTGTCGTATGTTGCTCCGCTTAGCAGGTGTCTTGTACCCTTTTTAAGTAGGTGTTTTTTTATTTCTTTATCTAGAGTGGTTTGCCAATTGTCTTGATTCCGCACTCCTTGTGGCATTTCGCTGACGGCGGAATTTATTTTTGTTAAATCTAAAACAATTTCTTCTTTAGCCCAGGTTAAGATTTTAGGGGGGTGTAGCCGGTCTTTAGGGGTCAAAAGGGTTCTGTTTTCGTAATTTTTACCCCCTGTTTTTTCTGCCGTACCTGTTCCGTTTTCTCCAATGCCTGCTACGTCGGGGATTTCGCCATTCCGGGTATCTGTTAATGACAGGTGTGCCACCCCTGCCATTCGCATTAACTTCCTTAATTTGGTGATATTGAGTCGAAGGTCTGCTGCGTAGGAGGGTAGTGTGAGCTGAATTTGTAAATCATCTGCTTCAAAATCACTCAAGGGTATGAGTTCTGGTTCAGGTTCACGAAGGAATTTTGATATCAGTTCGAACATTAGGTTTTGTTTGCTAAAAGGAGAGCAGTATCTCAAAAACAGACCATCTTTGCAAGAGGAGTCAAGGGTGGCGGTGTGCTATTTTGTCGCGAGCTTGTCGCGAATTCTAAATCAGCCCAAACTCAACATCCCAGCCGCGGCGGAGAATTGTGTTCATGACGGGTGTTTTGATTTCGGATGGGTTGAAGCGGTAGTCGTGGATTTTGCCAAGGGTGAAGTTTTCCTTGATGCCCCACTGCTTGCCGATTTCTAGCGCAAAAATTATGCCGCGGAAGCCTGCCCAGCTGATGTTGGCTTTTGTTGGGCCTGCGCTCCAACTGATGGTTTTGGTCACGTCAATGAGTGTGGCCTTTTTCTTCTTTTCGTTCAGCTTCACGTGGAGTTCGTAAGTTTTTTGGAGACCGGCTTTGGCCAGAATTTCCCACCATTTTGAGTCGACGTAGCGCCATGTGAGCACGAGATGTGACTTGAAAACTTTGTTGCCAGATCTGCCGCTGCGAGGTTTGCGCTCTTCCACCATTACGGGGACGTCGTACTTGTTGATGTCCATGATTTCCAGTTTGAGCGTGTCCATTGGGACGGGGAGGCCTGCGCCTTCTTCTCCTTTGAAACGCCAAAAAAGGTGGATGATGAATGCGAATGCGGGGAGGAAACTGATGACAACGAAGGCGGACCAGGCGAGCATTGCCATGCCGAATTGTTCGGGTGTGAGGCTGGCTTCGAGGAGAATTACGGGGAGGATGATTGCCGTGCAAAGTGCGAAGTAGCTGAGGATGCCGAGGAAAGAGTAGATGAATCGTTTGACCATTTTTTACTGTTAAATCTTGTTTGTCGCGGCTTATTGTAGCATGACTTTTTTATACAGGGATGGTAGCCTGACGCTGTATTGATTTTTAATCTTATCCACGTCAGATGAAAAAACGAATTCTTATTTTAGCCGCGATTCTTGTTGTTTTGCTTACTCTGTCTTCTTGCTTGCGGACGAAAAGTTTTGAATCTCATGCGAGCGGAGAAGGATTGATGGCTGAGGCGTTTTTGCCGGCGGATGTGACGGGAGTGTTTTCTTACTCCTTGATGAATGACGAGCAGTTTGCTGCGGTGCAGATTATGGAAGGGTCGCTTGGAGAAGAAGGGAAAATCTCACAGACTTTTGCGGAAAATTTTAATAAGGAATTTGAGCAGCTCGAGGGTGCGGATTTGAGTTTTGAAGCGGATTTGATGCCGGCGCTTGGCCAGCAATTTAGGTTTGTGACGGCGGCGCGGACAGGCAGCGCAGTCAGCGGTAGCGAGGCTGAATCGGAGGCTTTTATGATTATTACTTTGGAAGATCCAAGCCTGATGGAAGCGACACTGGACAAACTTTTGGAGGCGGAGGGATTCGCTTTTAAAAAGCTGAGTGACGTTGACGCATACGTGCATGAAGACAATGACTTTTATGCGGCGGTTTATAAAGATTTGCTGATGGTGGCTAGTACGCCGGAGGCTTTGGTGGAGATGGCTGGGATGGACGAGAGCGACAGCCTTTGGGCGGACGAAAATTATCAAGAGGCGATTGGGCGTGTGGGTGAAAACCATTTGTTTTTTAGTTTTTCTGAGAGCGGCGAAGCGGTTGGTGGCAGTGCGGTAAGCGATGTGGCAGACAGCGGTGTTGCAGACGTGGCGTCCGGGGCTTTGGACGCAGCAATAGACCTTGTGAAAAGTCAGTTGATGGTGGTGCGTGCTGAGGAGGACGGACTTCGTTTTGATATTTACATGAATGCGGATGAGGAAATTGCGAGTGCGGCGAATTTTGCTTTTGATTTTGTGCCGCGTGAGGAGGCCTATCTTTTTGAGGAGGTGCCTGCGGATGGTCTCATTTTGTATTATGAAACTTTTGGTTTGAAGCAGCGTGTTGAAGAGGAACGGCAGCAGAATGCAGGTGCTGCGGGTAGCGCAGTGCCATACGCGTCTGCGGAAAACTTCATTCGCAGCTATTTTGCAATGGACTTTGAGGAGGAGGTTTTGACCTTTTTGGACAAGGGTTATGCTCTAGCGGCGCATCAGGGTGGCGGTGCGTTTCCGGGATTTTCCATTTACATTGACGTGAGCAGCGACGTGGCTGGCGCGCAGGCTTTACTGGATAAGTTGGACGAACAAATCTCTGGCTTGATGCTTGTTTTGGAGATTGCTTTGCCGGGGACAGTTTCATTTGGTGAGGCGGAAATTGCTGGTCAGGAATTCAATGTGCTGGAAATTGATTTGAGCAAATTGCCGGAGGAGCAGGCTGCGGCTTTGCCGTCGGTTCTGACAATTGAGCCGATTGCGCTTGCTTATGGCTTGCTTGATGACAGGCTGCTGATTACGACTGCTGGTGTGTGGGAACGTACGAGTGAAACGATTTTGGATAGCGCTCTTTACGAGGCGCTTGAAGACGAGCTTGAAGGGGTGGACAAGGGACTGTTTCTTTTGGATACGGCTGGGCTTTCTGGTTTCATGGAGACGTGGCGGTCGCTTAGGACGCAGCTGAATTTGGGTGTGAGCGAAGACACGGTTGAGCTGGAGCAAATGCTAAATGCGTTTGTTGGTTTGATTGCGGCGAGTGAGGCGGACGAACTTGAAAACCATATTGGCGGTTTTATTAAGCTTGATCAATAAGCGTGCAGGTGCGCGATTTTAAATGAAAATTATGCATAAAGTTTTAATCGGTCTGAATTCATTCAATGATTTGCATCTCCTGCGGGAGGTGATGCCTGGGCTGGAGGAAATTCGCAGGAATTTGCCGGCTGATGCGGCGGTTTTGGATACGGCTCATAATGACGAGGTCCGCGCATTTTTTGCCAAGGAATACTCCGAGTGGAATTATATGCGGCATGGGCGGAAGCGGAGTGAGGGGAACATTGGTTATGGGCGAAGTTTTAATGAAATTTTGAAGGCGCATCCGGGGCACAAATATCTTTTGGTGTGCACTAGCGATGTGATTTTGGATGGTGGTGTGGTGGCGGAATTTGTTGCGCGAATGGAGGCGGATCGTGGCCTCGCAATGTGTGCGGGGAAGATGCATTATTGGGATATTGCGGCGTATCGCAAGACTCAGCAAATTGATACGCTTGGGATTATGGTAGAGCGACGACATCATTTTTATGATCGTGGATGTGGGGAAGAGGATCGGGGGCAGTATGATGAAAGGCTGGACGAGGCGTTTGGAATTTCCGGTGCGGCGTTTTTGCTGCGGACGGCGGTGATTGCGGAGTTGAATGGCGGCGCGCGAAGAGGCCGCGATGTGAAAGGCGCAGATTGGCAGCTCTTTGATGAGCGGATTTGGATGTATAAAGAGGATGTGGATTTGTCTTACAGGTTGCGGTGGCTTGGTGCGGGCATGAAGATATTCCCGGAAGTTTGGGGTTGGCATGCGCGGACTGTTGCCAATAAGGCGGGCCAAGGGATGGGTGAGTTGATGCGAGCGGACAAAGGAAAGCGAGATTATGCTCGCGCGCAATCATACAAAAATCACTTCCGTTTGTTGAAAAATAATTTCACATGGCGGTATGGGCCGGGCGTGTTGGCGCGCGTGGTTTGGTATGAGTTGCTCAAGGGTGCGTATATGCTTGTGCGGCATCCGCTAGTGTTTTTTGCGGGCATGCGGAACTTGCTTTTTGCCCCGAGGAAGCGCATAGTCAGACGTGCATCGGCAAAGGAAGTACTTTCATATTTTCAATAAATTTTCGCGCTATTGCGCGATTTACTACGATTTCACATGGACCTATCAATTATCATTTTGCATCATGGATCGCCCAAGGAGGTGACAGCGAATTTGCAGAAATTGCGGCATGCGTGGTTGCCTGAAAAAACGGAAGTTTTGGTTGTGAATAATGGGAGGCAGGGCGCGAATGCGGAGATTCCAATGGACCCGAATTTGGACTTTGATTTGCGATATTTTGAGATTCCCAACAAAGGTTATCCGCAAGGAAATAATGTTGCGTTTAAAGAGGCGAGCGGGAAGTTTTTGTGCATTTTAAATCCGGACATTGAGGTGGAACGAGATACTTTTAAGGTGCTGATTGATTATATAAAGGTGCGTCCAAAAGTTGGAATTGTGGGGCCGCGGCTGGTGTATCCGGATGGGAAAATTCAGGATAATTACAGGAAATTTCCGCGCCCGGTGGACTTGCTTATTAAGCGGACTTTTATGCGGCGGATTTTCCGCGGGCATATGTTGCATTATTTGATGTGGGACAAGGACCCTTACATTTCTGAACCTGTTGATTGGCTGACTGGTGCCATGCAACTCTTTACTCGCGAGTCGTGGGAAAAGCTTGGGCCGAATGATCAAAGATACTTTTTGTTTATGTCTGATGTGGATATTTGCCGAACGGCTTGGGCTCGTGGATGGGAAGTGCATTTTGTTGGAGAGACGCAGGCTCTTCATAATGATGAGCGGCTTTCAGCGGGCGGCGTGATGGACTTCTTTAAGAAAAAACTGGTGAGGACTCATGTGCTTGATGCGCTCAGATATTATTTTAAGTGGAGAGGTTATGGATTTGGCAGAGGAAAAGTTTGCAGAAAGTAGCAGCTTTAGTTAAAATCGCGGAGCGTTGTTGTACGAATGCAGCGCGAACAAAATATAGGGCCATCGTATAATGGTAGTACAAGGGTCTCCAAAACCCTTAGTGTGGGTTCAATTCCTACTGGCCCTGCCACTTGTTCACGAAAGACAAACCTAGCGGTTTTTCTCTCGTGGTCTCTCTTTTCCCTATATTGTTGTTCGTCATTCAGAGCTTCGCTAAAGCTCGTAATTTTTTGACAGTGGGACCCGCAAGACCCACTGAAAAATCACTACGCGGGCTCAGCTCTTACTTCCTCACGTTCTGTCAATAACCTGAAAGAAGAGGTTCGATTCCTGGAGGCCCGTTGACAGGCGCCTGGAATAGTGCTTTAATCAAGTCTTTTAATTTATTTGTATGGAAGGCATAACTGCAGATGATTTATATTACGAATTTCTTACGGGGAGTGATGCACAAAATTTTGTGGATGATAGAGTGGGTGATTTTGATGAATGTATCTTTGGTTCTGAGTCGGCTCTAAGTGAGATGATGGATGCCTTATATGCTGCACCTGAAAACTTCTATATTTCTGCTGCTCAAATTGGTAAAATTATTGTTGGATTTATATATGGAGTATTTAGGGGAACTAATGTCCAATCTGGTTGGGTAGTTGTTAGTCCAGATTGTAGGTGTGTTGGTGTGGCAGCAAGATTGCATGATGTGATGATAGATAGTCTTTCTGATTTGGGTGTGGAGGAAGTTTCACAAGTTGCAGCGACTGATTTAGGAGAAGACTTTTTGTACAGACAAGGCTATGAGTCTGTTGGCGGGAGAAATTTTATGTTAGCTATCTAGTTTAAAACGTTCGAACATTTGGATGCGAGGCCCTGCCATTGATTAGGCTGATGCAAAACCTAGCAGCATTTTACCGATCACGAACATAATGGGGACGCTTAATCCGTAGAGGATTATGATGGTGTTTTTTAATAGTAGAAACCATGGGTTTTTGTTCTTGCTTCTTGACAGGAAGAAAACAAGTAGTCCGAATATTGGTATTGGAGCTATTTGGAGCACGAATAAGTCAAAGTCGGTGTCAAATCTTAACTGCATTGATGTCTGGATGGCGACTACCAAAAGAAAAACTGAAATAACTAGAAACGTCAGAAAATCTTTTTTTTGATGTGGGAGGAGTTTAGTCATTTTTTGCTTATTAATTAGGTCGGAAAAATTATAGCATATGGGTTTGAACATTTGGATGCGAGGCCCTGCCATGATTTCGCTGCGTGACAAAGCCAGTTTTCTTGTCTGTGCTGCAGTTTTGTCATAGAATCGTCTCTTAACTTTTAATAAATTTAAATTATGGAGCTTGATATTCCAACTGATCTGGCTGATAAGTTCCCAAAGATTTCGGCTCCACGAGCTCAAGATGAAGCTGAATGTAGAGATTGCAGTTTTTTTAGAGGTAAGGATGGCGAACTTTTGCCAATTGACGAAGCTGGTGTGGCACAAGTTCCATGTGGGGCAGCTCTTATCAAAGAGGGGCCACAGACGGTGCCAAGGCTCAGGGCTATTTTGGCTGCTGGGGGAGGAGGTTTGGACTGCCCTGTTTCTGTTGAAGTTGAAGATCTTTTAGCCAAAGCCGGTGATCCTTGGGTTGAAGTGGTTGTGTCACCACAACAAGTTGCTTTTTTAAGCAGTCATTTGGAAGGGCAGAAGAGTCCTGGCTATGTGATTGGTGAGTATGAAGTCTCGGAAGGGACGGCATTTGTTTTTGCAGGACTAAGCCCTACAGTTGATCCGAATAAAGGTGGGCTTGTTCAGTTGGTTTCTTCTGAGAGAGCGATTTTCTCCTTTAAAGGCTGTGAAGTTGCCAAGGTAAATTGTACTGCGTCTACAGGCTTTCACTGGGTGAATCCGGATTTTGAAAAAGCTAGTGATGGCTGGGAACGTGATAAGGTTGAAATTCCAACAACCTGGAAGAAGCTTTCCATGGTTGTTCCCGAAGGGTTTGCATTTAGTCTCTCTTTTAGAGAGAAGCTTGCTGAACACAGCAAAAGTGGAGTAAGTATTATGTCTGATGGAACTGCCTTTATAGGTAGTCATCCTGAAGCTGACCTTGAGTACATTGAAAAGGTTCTGTGGGACCTTGTTTGTGATGGCGGTCGTTACAAGTTTGAAGCTTAGGCTGCTTGCTTATCAGTTTGGCAATACGTTTGTGTTTGTCATGGTCATGGTGAAATCAATGAGCATTTCTCCCATTGGCATTGGGTAAGCAAACTCCGCGGTGCCTATTTCGTCGTCGCCGATTTCAAGAGGGATTATTCCGCCTTTAGTCAAGAATGGGCTGAAAAGTTGAACGAGTAGGGCAGGGTCTGGGCTTACGCCAGGGGTTCCTCCTTCGCAAGTTATGACAGGGTTGAGTACGAGGGTTTTTATTACTGGGGTCAGTATGTGGAAATTTTGGATTTCCCAGCCGGCGTTTACTTTTATGAGGTCGCCGTATGCTGTGACTTCGCTTGGTTCGTATTCGTTTGCGGGGAGGACTGCATCGCATTTGGTGCAGTAGTAGTCGGCTAGGTGGAAGTATGCCTCTGATGCGATTTCAGGTGTAGCTGTGTCCATTTTGCCGTCTAGTGGGAAGTACAAATCTATGAGGAATTCTCCGCTGCCCAGGCAAGTTGTTACGCCTGCTGCTGCAGCATCATCGTTTGTCATTGTCACCGTTGCGGTTAAAGTTACGTTTTTATATTCTCCGGTGTCAAAGCCGTAGTCATCGGTTTGAGTGCCGCCGCATGCTGATGCAGTGATTGTGATTGCGAGTAAAGCCAGAATTGCTAATGATTTTTTCATGGAGCTGGGTTAGGATTTGAAAATCGTGTTTCGGCAAGATTTTTTCATACTTGGCATGTTTGAGGGAAGCGGGAGGGCTTGACGGAAGGGGAAGATGCGCTATGATTGTGGCCTATTAAATTAAATTTATGAGTGAGGAGCCAACATCTTGTGATCCGGAGGGTTGCGAACACAGAGGAAGGCACGTGCATGCTTGTCCGCTACCTAAGGGGAAGAGAGGGCCTAAGTACTGCTCGTTTGCATCACTTTTTGCAGCAGAGGCTAGGCGGGCTGGTGGTTTAGCTTGTGGTGAAGATTATCCTCATGATGGAGAACCAGCGATTATAGATATTGCTAGTACTGGTTGGTCATTTGCTTCTGGAGATTAGGGCGGTCAGTTTCCTTTGTCCGGCGGAATGTTGTAGTAGTCGTAAAGGTAGGTAGTGATTTTTTTGAATACTTGTCCGGCAGTTGCGGCACCCCATTCAACGGTTCGGGGGTGGTCCATTTTTACGAGCACCAGGAATTGAGGGTCGTCAATTGGCCCGAAGCCAGCAAAGGATCCGATTGTGGTCCCAGGGCCGGACAGCGCTTTGCCCCATTTGTATGTTTGGGCGGTACCGGATTTGCCGGCAAAATAATGGTCGTCTAGGGCGAGGGAGCCGTATGATTCGGCCACGGCTGTCATCATGGCGGTGATTTGGTTTGCGGAGTCTTCGCCGATTACTTGGCTGATTGCTTCCGGCTCAAATTCTTCTACCTTGCCGTTTGCGTACTCGATTTTTTTGACGAGATGAGGGCGCATCATTGTGCCGTCATTTGCGAGGGTGGTGTATGCCTGCAGGAGCTGAATTGGAGTCATGGAAATACCTTGACCGAAGGCCTTTGTGAAGAGCTCTGACTCGGTCCAGCCGTCATAGTATGGGACGTTCCCAATAACTTCGTCATCTATGTCTATGTCTGTGCGTTGCAGGAGGCCGAAGGCTTTTATGTAGGCGTACATGAGCGCGCCGCCCAGCTGCTCCGCAACGTAGGACATTCCAATATTGCAGGAGTTTTCTAGCACCTGAGTCATGGTTTCAATTCCGTGGTAGCTGTTATCAAAAGTGTGAATTTGGAAGTCGTAAAGGCCGGTGTGTGCGTTGAGATCTACGTCTAGCGGGCCGCTGCAAACGTGAGTGGAATTTGGAGTGACTTCGCCTGAGTCCAGCGCGGCGGACATAATTAGTGGTTTGAAAACGGAGCCGGGTTCGTAAACTTCCTGGACCATTTTGTTCTTGTAGACCTCCGGGCCCACATCATTTTCATAAGCCCAATACTTTTCTGGGTCCTCTTCGTCTGGGAAAATTTCAATGCGGATGTCTGGGTCGACTTGAATGTAAAGCCAGTATATTGGCTCTTCTTCGGTGCCGGTTATGTACAAGTTTTCGCGATCCTCATCTGAAAGTTCAATCTCCACAAGCTCAAAAACTTCACCGTAAACGTTGGGATTGAAAGTTGGGTATTGAGCCATTGCTAGGATTTCGCCAGTTGTTGGGTTTATGACCATGGCCTGGCCGCTGTCTGCCTGATATTCCTTCACGCCTTCCTCGAGATAGCGCTCAACTTGAAGCTGGATTGCGCGGTCAATTGTGAGGGTGATGTCGGCGCCGTCTACGGCGTTTTCAATAATGGATTCGCCTACGGTTATTTGGTTTCCGTATGCATCAATTTGCGAAGTAAAAATCCCGTCCTGCCCTTTGAGTAAGCTGTCAAAAGTGCCTTCCACTCCGTATTGGCCGTCACCGGCGGAGTTAACGTAGCCAAGGATTTGTGCGCCTAAATCCTGCTCTGGATAGAAGCGGAAATATTCCTCGTTCATGCGAATGCCAAGGAAGTGCGGGGCCTCAAGTTCAATGTCTTCTTCAAGAATGGTTTCAATTTGGATGGAGATTTCAGGTGCCAGTTTGTGCTTGAGCACAACGTAACGATTTTTCCCCAGAAGTATGGACTCAAGGTCCTCCGAGTTTGTGTTGAAAAAGTCTGCGAGCTGCTCGGCGACACCCTCTTTATCAGAGATCTCTCCGGGGTATGCGTAAAAGTTTCCATTTTCTGTGACTTCGGTGCCCGGCAGGTTGAGTTCTTGCAGGGAAGCTGTGGTTTCCATATCGAGTTCTTCTGCGATTAGGATCACGTCACGGGTTTTTTGCGCTAGCGTTTCCGCGAGACTTTTTGCGAATGATGCGGCGAGTTCTTCGTCAGTTTTGTAAGCGATTTTGGAAAGAGCCTCGGTGCGGAGGATTTCGCTTTCCAGCTCCATGATTGCATCGTACTCGTCTTGGTAGCGTTGCTCATCCAATTCCTGCTCAATTTCCAGGTCAAAAAGGAAAGGTGATAGGGTCTCGGCGACGAGAGCCGGATCGTCAATTAAAGTTGGGTCGGCATAAATCATATTGAGCGTGGTGTTGGTCCCAAGCTTGTACATTTCGCCCGAATGGTAGTCTTCAATCAGAATTTCACCGCGGCGCGCAGGAAGGGTTGTATATCCATACTGTTCGCGCTGCGCAATCTCTTCGTAATAACTGTGCGAGAGCACTTGCAGGTAAAAAAGACGGAGAATGATGAGAGTTGTGATAGCAAAAATCCCGATAAAAATTAGGCTGATGCGAGTTATTTGGTGGGTTTTTGAGCGTGGCATTGTTGTGATTATGTCGGTGTACTTTGGTGGACTTAGATTCTAGCTTCTGATAGCATGCCCGCGCAATAAAATAATCTGCAATATGCACAGAAAAACCACACTTACGAACGGACTTCGCGTGATTACGGAAAAAATTGAAGGAACCAAAGCTGTGACGGCGTTGGTTTTGGTAAAGGCCGGGTCGCGATGGGAGACGCAAGAGTTGAACGGGCTTTCGCACTTTTTGGAACACATGTTTTTCAAGGGCGCGAAGAAGTATCAAAATGCCAAAGCGATTTCTGAGGCAGTGGACAGCGTGGGTGGCGAATTCAATGCATTTACAGGGAAAGAGTATGCTGGATATTACGTGAAAGTTGCCGGTGAAAAGACGGAGCTTGCGGTGGATGTGCTTTCTGATATGATGCTGAATTCGCGTTTTGATCAGGAGGAAATTGACAAAGAGCGTGGTGTGATTTTAGAGGAATATAATATGTATCAGGACACGCCAATGTATCAAGTGGCGTGGAATTTTGAGCGCGCGATGTTTGGTGACCAGCCGCTTGGTTGGGATGAAATTGGGACTAAGGAAAATATCCGCCGGTTCATGCATGAGGATTTTGCGACATATAAAGAGCAACTTTATGTGCCAGAAAACATGGTGCTTTGTTTGGCGGGTGCGATTGATCACGACGATGCGACGGCTCTTGCCGAGAAATATTTTGCAATGGAGGAGGCCGAAACTGGCCGCGAAATGGAAGCATTCCGCGATGACGCGGATGAGCGTAGCCGCGTGAGTTTGCAGACTAAAAAGACTGAGCAAGCGCATCTGGTTTGTGGTGTTCCTGGTTTGCCGGCTGAGCATGAGGACTATTATGTTCTCAAGGTGCTTGCTGCAACTTTGGGTGGCAACATGAGCTCGCGGATGTTCCTTGCAGTGCGTGAGGCCAAGGGTCTTGCGTATTATATTTCGACTGGGACGGAAAATTATTTGGACACGGGCGCGTTATACACGCGTGCTGGAGTTGATGTTACGCGGATTGATGATGCGGTGACTGCGATTTTGGAAGAGTATGACAAGCTTCGTTACGTTGAGGTGCCTGAGGACGAGCTTCGTAAAGGCAAGGAGTTTTTGAAAGGAAAGTTGACGCTGTCGCTCGAGGACAGTGAGAATTTGGCGCAGATGTTGGCGCGGCACGAACTGCTTTATGACAAAGTGAAAACCTACGCGGACATTGCCAAAGCAATTGATGAAGTGACGGCAGAGGATGTGAAGAGGGTAGCGGCTGAGCTGCTCACGGAGGATGCGCTGCATCTTGCGGTGATTGGACCTTACGATGACAAGGCTCGTTTTGAAAAACTATTAAAACTTTAACAATCAAAGTTATGACTATGCAAAAAACACTCGTTCTAATTAAGCCGGACGCGATTCAACGTGGGCTAACGGGCGAAATTATCACGCGTTTTGAACGCAAAGGTCTGAAATTAATCGGTATGAAAATGATGAGTTTGGACGAGGCGTTGCTTCGCGAACATTACGCGCACATTTCTGATAAACCATTTTTCCCTGGGGTAGCTCAATTTATGAGCAGTTCGCCAGTGGTTGCAATGTGTTGGGAGGGGCTGCACGCGATTGATGCGGTTCGTCTGATTACAGGAATTACGAATGCGCGAGAGGCTGATGGCGGAACAATCCGTGGGGATTTTGCGATGTCTGTTTCATGTAATGTAATTCACGCGTCTGACAGCGAGGAAACATCTGCTAAGGAGGTACCGCGATTCTTTAAGAAGGACGAACTTCATGGATATCACAAGAGTGAATATGAACATGTTTACAACGAAGAAGAGCGCGAAGCGTAGTGACGTTTGGCGCAAATTTTTAGAGCTGCGGGCTGCCGGAAAGGAGCCTGTGCTTTTGGACACGGCGGCTTCGGCTGGTGGGCGAAGTTTGATTTTTGTACCCAGTGCGCAGGGTGGCGCGGAGGATTTTTCTAGCGAAAAAGATGCGGCCTGGGTTGGTTTTCACACCTACGATCAAGGGCTTGAGTGGCTGGGAATTTCGTCCAAGCAAAAAGCTCGTTTGCCAAAAACTTGGGGACGATTTTGCAGCGAAGTTTATGAATTTGAAGTTGCTACCGAAGATGCGAGCGGCCGCGAAAGCGACCGTGAAAGCCAGAACGATTTTTCCATGGGCGAGATTAGCTCGGGAATTTCCAAGCAAGAATATTTGGAGGCCTTGGCGAAGATCAAACAAAAGTTGCATGACGGTGAAACTTATCAGGTTAATTTTGCACAGGAGTTGCGTGCGGATTTCCGCGGCGACCCCTTTGCATTTTACGCGGCGATGTTTAATGCGAATCCTTCGGCCATGTGTTTTTTTGCTGAGGGCCTCGGGGATGATGGCGAGCCGTTTGCGGTTTGCAGTAATTCGCCGGAGCGTCTTTTTTCTTTGAAAACGGGCGATGATGGGCGAGCGATTATACGGACGGAGCCAATTAAAGGAACGGTGGCGCGGGACGAGGATCCGCAGTTTTTACTTCGCGATGAAAAGTCATATGCGGAGCTGACGATGATTGTGGATTTGGTGCGGAACGATTTTGGGAAGGTGGCGAAGAGCGGCAGTGTGGAGGTTTTGGAGCATCAGGCTTTGATGGAACTTTCGCATGTTTGGCATACATACAGCGTGGTTGAAGCGGAGCTGGCGGAAGGCAAAACGGCGGCGGATGTGCTGAGGGCGGTTTTTCCGGGCGGCTCAATAACAGGTTGCCCAAAGCATCGGACCATGCAAATTATTGACCAGCTTGAGAATTTTACGCGTGGTGCTTATTGTGGAAGTGCTGGTTACATTTTGCCGAGCCGCGATGGATGGCCGGGTGAGGCAGACTTTAATATTATGATTCGGACCGCGACTGTGCAGGGTGGCGAAGTTCGGTTTCCGGTGGGTGGTGCCATTGTTTGGGACAGCATGCCGGAGGCGGAATTCAAAGAGACTTGGGATAAGGCGGGAGTTTTTGTGAGCATCCGTAAATCGGCCTAGCTGTTTATTAGGTCTTCTAGAATACGCACGTTTCTTGTTTTAAGTGCGCCTGCATTTTCAACATTGGCTAGTAGGGTTTGGGCTTCTTGCAAAATTGATGAGACGGCTGCAAGGAGGCTAGGTACGTCAGTTTTGTCACCGAGCATTTCTAGGAATTTGCGATTCAGTGGTTTTGCAAAAGGTTCAGCGTTGGCAATTTTCTCGGAGAGGTCGTGGGTTGCGCCCACGTGACTGAAGTTGGCTTGGTACCATTCGCTGTCGTCTACCCCAGGCAGAAGTCTGACCATGTGAAATAGGGCTTGGTAGTATGCAGCAATGTAGTCATGGAATTCTGGGCCTGACAGATCCATTCCTTCTGATTTGTAGCCATCACGAAGATCTACCAAGGTAGCTTGTGCCTCAGGGTTGTTTCCGTAGCATTGTGGGAGTGTAGCTAGAATTCCTTGCACTGCTTGAGTAGCTTGGTTCTCCAGGATTTCCTTATCTGTTTCATCAGTGACACCGAGTACGGTGATGTCAGTTAGTACCCATATTTTTTCATCTAGATCACGGAAGTCTTGCGGTGGGTGCATTTGGTGCAAGGAAATGAGGACAGTTGGTTTTGTAGGGCTTACAATTTCAGGGTTATCTAGCTCTTGTACTACTGCGTCACGGACGCTGGCTTGGACGGAATTGAGATTTACAATAAATCTAGTTTTTTCAGGTGCTGAGGCAAGGTAGCTAGCTAGCATTTTAGGCAATTGAGTTGTTTGGTTCGCAGCTGTAATGGCAGAAAGGATTAGGTCTGCATCTGCAGCGATTAGGATTTCTTCTGAAGTTTTAATGTCTGCACAGTCTGCTTCTGTATTGCGAATTGCAGCAAGTGTACGGCTTAATTCTGAACCAAGTTTTCCTTTGTTACCTAATACAAATGGATGTTCAATGCAGTCCAGGGGGGGTCGGATTAATTCACTCATGATTATTTTGTTTAGGTTGAAGTTAGATTTATTAGTTGCTAAGTTAAGCACAGGGCTTGCCCCTTGGCAAGAAGAAGAAATGTACTATAAATGAGTTATGATGGCTTTAGGTAGAAAGTTCGGCGTGTATGAAACTTTGCGCAGCTTTGGCGGCGTGTTTGTTTTTTTGAAAAAACATCAGGCGCGCATGAAGGCGGCGTGCGAGGATCTAGGTTTGCAGTGTCCGGATTTGCGCGTAATCACAGAGCGTTTTGCTTCGGCGGATGGCGATGTTCGTTTGCGAGTTGCTGTGCTGGCGAATGGGGAAGTGGAGGCGGCGCATTTTGATTTGCCGCGATGGCATGGATCTTTTTTGTATGATGAAGTTTGGCGAGTGAAAGTTTTTGATGGCACGCGGGAGCACCCGGAGCTAAAGAGCACGGACACGGGAATGCAACTTTCAGCGCGCGAAGCGGCGGCAAAGGAAGGTTATGGCGAGGTGCTTTTGACGGATGAAAATGGCTACGTAACAGAAGGTGGAATCACGAATGTTTGGTTTGTGGAGGGCGCGCGTGGCGCGGCTGATGCGAGTAGCGCGAAACTTGTGACGCCGGACAGCGGGATGTTGCCGGGGATTGGTCGTGGGCTTATTTTGCAAGCATGCGATGAGCTTGGAATTGAAGTGGTGAAGCGTGCGGTTCATAAAGATGAGTTGGCGGCGTTTGATGCGATTTTCCTGAGCAATTCCATTCGTGGAATTATTGCAACGGAGGAAGGTGCGAATGGTGAGCCGAAGGTGCCGCCGGTGATGGCGCGAGTGGTGGATTGGTGCACGGAGTTTATTCGCGGGGAGATTGGTCGTGATACGAAATTTATGGGGATTTTGAATGTGACGCCGGATAGTTTTTCTGATGGCGGACGTTTTTTTGAAACGGTTGCGCCTGATGGCGCGTTAGCCTCGCGTAGTAAGCGCTCGGCGAACAATCGCTTCGCGATTGTTCTTGTGGCGCGGCAGATGGTTTTGGACGGTGCGGCAATTTTGGATATTGGCGGGGAGTCGACGGGGCCGGGGAGCGGCGAGGTGAGTTTGGATGAGGAGCTTGCGCGGGTTGTGCCGGCGGTTCGGGCTGTGCGCGGGATGCTGGATGAGATGTCACGCGATGATGTGCGAATTTCTGTGGACACCTGGAAAAGTGAGGTCGCGGAGGCCGCGATAGCGGCCGGAGCGGAGATTATAAATGACGTGACAGCGGGACGTGGCGATGAACGGATTTTTGACGTGGTGGCTGCTGCGGGTGCGCCGATTGTGCTTATGTATAGCAAGGATTCTGGGCCGCGGACGAGCCGCGAGACGCCGGATTATGATGATGTTGTTGTTACGGTTAAGGCGTTTTTACAGGAACGGATTGAGGTGGCGAAGTCGCACGGTGTGCGCGCGGAGCAAATAATTTTGGATCCGGGAATGGGTGCTTTTGTGAGCATGGATCCAGCGCCGAGCTTTGAAATTATTGATCGCGTGGAGGAAATCTGTGAGCTTGGATATCCGGTGCTCGTGGGAACTTCACGGAAGAGTTTTTTGGCGGCGGCGCCTGGGGATAAGCCGGTGGATCGCCTGATGGGTACGCTTGAAGCCACGCTCGATTTGAATGGGCGTGTGGATTTTTTGCGAGTGCACGATGTTTTTGAGAATGTGACGTGCCTGACGCTTGACGAATCGGCGTAAAAGTGGCACAATACAGCCTTCTTTAGTAAAAGTTAATAAAGTTTTTTATGAGTGAGGCAGTATTAGCTTCGGGCCCAAGTGAGGCTGAAGTTTGTGACAGTTCAGTTTTGAAAGAATTGATGCGGAAGTTGCTCAAGACCTTTTTGCGCATACTGATTCTGTCAGGGTGAAAGCGGATTGCCTAAGAAGGTTCTGTGAGCATTTCCATAGACTCTCTGTTTTGGCTAGATCTATTGATCTGACAAGATCGCAGGTGAGTCAAATATCTACAGGTTACACTGTTCTTCTCACTTTACCTCAATGGAGGAAAGTTGAGCTTCGTTGGAAGAGAGGAGGGGGCAAGTGAGGATGGAGTGAAACAGTCCCCCGTGTGATTTCTCAAAATGTTATGGCATCAACGCCGGTAGAGTAAAACCTTATTTAAAATTAAAATTTCAACATGGCAGTGGACAGTGAAAAAAGAGGACCTTCAAGGGAGTTGGCTGATGAAATTATTCAGATGAATCCGGCAATAAAGAGAACTCATTTGTATGAGCTAATTGCAAGGGAGTTGGGAATTAGTGCTCAGCACGTGCTCCGTTGTGTGAATGATTATGGGGGTTGTCCTCCAGGAACGGTAAAGGAGGTTGATGTAATTGCTGTACTTGAGCGGCTTCGTGATGAAGTGAAGGCTGACGTTTTTGCTTGTGGTGATAAAATTTGCATAAAATCAGGTCCTTTTAAAAAATTCCTACAATGTTTTGGTAAGCTGAAGCCTGTTTGCAGGCACCTTGGATTGACTTATTCTCAATATACTCAAGTATTTAATCATCCAACGCTTGCACTAACTGTCTCTCAATGGGAAAAGGTCGAACTTTTGTGGGAGAAAGGTTCAAGAAGAGATTTCACTTTAGATTAGTCCTTTAGCTTGCCTGTGTTACAATCATGCCTGCTTTAATTTAAGAATCTAAACGATGCTCATTTCCAAAGAATTTACATTCGATTCGGCGCACTATTTGACCAAATATAAGGGCAAGTGCGAGAATTTGCATGGGCACACGTATCGGCTTCGCGTGACTGTTGAAGGCGAGATTGGCGTGGATGATATGGTTGTGGATTTTGTGCAGCTGAAGAAGTTGGTGAACGAGCGGGTTGTGGACAAAATGGATCACGTGAGCTTGAATGATCTTTTTGAGAATCCTACCGCTGAAGTGATTGCGAAATGGACCTGGGAGCAGCTTGATGGCGCGGATTTGCTGGAAGCGGCGGGTGCGAAGTTGCATGAGGTGAAGCTTTGGGAGGGGCCGGGCAGTTTTGTCACTTATAGTGGAGAGTAAATCAAGATTTGTATGCAAATTTTTATAGGGCTCGGTAGCAACTTGGGGGATCGCGAAGGGAGCCTTGTGGCTGCCAAGGACGAACTTATGAAGCGAGGGGTTTTGACCGTGCTTCAGTCCGAGGTTTTGGAGACGGCGCCGCTTGATGGTGGAGACGGGCGAGGTGGTACGGACCAGCCGCACTACCTCAATCAGGTTTTGGAATGTGAAACGGAGCTTTTGCCGAAGGAGCTTTTGCAGGTTTGTGAAGAGGTGGAGGCGGAGCTTGGCCGCGATATGTCTGCCAAGGGGAAGTGGAAGCCGCGGGTGATTGATGTGGATATTCTTTTTTATGGCAGCGAAGTTGTGACCTTGCCAGGCCTTACGATTCCGCACCCTGGAGTGCTAAAGCGTGACTTTGTGCTTGCAGGTATGAAGGAGCTTGCACCGGATTTTCCGCATCCTGTTGCCAAAAAACCAATGTGTGTGCTAGGATCGGATCTTGATATTTAACTATTTAAAAATGGGTTTACGTGAAACTGCGCGAGAAATAGCGCTACAAATTCCAGGTCCGGATGCTTTTGTTGAAAGATGGAGGCATTCTGAGCGAGGGCCAGTCTCGGATTTAACTAAGGCTGTGGCTGATACTGCGCAAGATGCAGTTGACGGAGCTTTTGATGCATTGTGGCGGGGGCTGCCGAATCCAGCTGAGGATGTTTTACATGCAGTGGTTTATGGGCTGCCTGATGCATTTCATAATCACAGGATTTGGGTCCAAGCGGAAGAGGCTTTGATAAAAAGGAGGGAATTTGGAGGCGCAGCAGGTGCTGCTGAGGATGATTCTATTTGGTCGAAGGAGGATGAGCGGGATGAGTTTCTTCTGGATAACCCACCTAGGGAGTGGCTTTTTGGTCTTTTTGGTAGCGTAGCTAAAGATTCAGCAAAGCAGCACCATCAGACTGATAATGAAATAGAAGCTTTCATAAGGGAGAGTGTAAACCCTGAAGAGTGGGATTTTGCGGTTAGAACTATTCAAAATATTCGACCTGGTATCTCGCGTAGTGAAACAGAGCAGTCACTTTATAGGTACTTGCAGTTGAAGATAGCTGGCTCTGACAGAACGCCTGCCGAAGTTTGTCACCAGATTTTGGGTGTAACTTTTGCTAGCGCTGATGGAGTGAGGATTGAACAGCTTTTTGAGGATGGCCTGATGGATGTAGTTGTTGGCATGAGAGTCTAATTCCTTTGACTCCCACGGGGGCTCAGGCATAATGAATGCATGAATGAAAGGCAACGAAAACTTCGTCTGGACGCTTTGGAGCTGATCCGCAAATTTGGGCGGGGGCACAGTGGCCGTGTTCTTTCGTCTGTTGATCTGATTGAAGGGCTTTTTTTTGGCGAAGAAAATGGGCGGCAGATTTTTAGGCATGAACCTGGAAAGCCGCAGTTGCCGGAGCGTGACTACTTTGTCCTTTCCAAGATTGAGGCCTTGCCGGCGCTTTATGCAGTTCTTTGCGAAGATGGCTACAAGCTTCCTGGAAAATTACCTTTGATGCCAGATAGGAAGGTGCCTGGTGTGGAGCTGACAGTGGACAATCATGCCAGTGGACTCTGTAGTGCGGTTGGGATTGCGCAGGGGATTAAAATGGCGCGCACAAATCAGCATGTTTTTTGTTTGATGGGAGATTACGAGCTTGAACATGGTAAGGCGTGGGAGGCAATTATGACGGCTGCGGATAGGCGGCTGGACAGCTTGTGTTTGATTCTTGATGAGAATGAGCCAAAGGATGAGCCTTTTGCAGAGAGATTTGAGGCTTTTGGATGGAAGGTGATTAAGTTGCGTGATGCGCATGATCATGACGAAATTGTCTATGGCTACATGAAGGCGCGAATTACGCAGAGGAGACCAACCTGTATTTGGGCGCCAACAAAGAAGTCTGCGGGGGTGCCGTTTGCAGAGAGGAAGCCGGAGTATGACGACGTTGTCTATTCGGATGCGGAAATGGAGGAAATTCGTAAAATCTTAATTTAAATTGCGCGTGGCGCGTAAAAATCATTAGAAAACATGGAACTAGATCTCAAACTTACAAAACTCGGGCTGAAAATAAAGAACTTTGTGGTTCTGGATTTGAGCTTTCCGGCGGCGCGCTTCCCAGAGTTCAAAAGTGCCTACGAAAAGCGCTATATCCACATGCCCTGCAAGCAGGAATCGGCGCTTGGGTTTGCAGCTGGGCTTGCGAGTTTAGGAAAAATTGTTGCCATATTTGGTGCGGAGTTTGAATGCTGTGATTTACCTGATCAAACCTTAAATGTGAAGCTCCTAAAGGAAGATGCAGAGGCGGTTTGGGACTACCTTGAAGACGAGGTTTTGAGCTTTGGGCCTGCAGTTCTGTTGATTCCAGAGCAAGATTAAAGTAATCTGTCGATACAAATTATCCGGATTCACCAAAACTCACACCTATGAGCAAATACAAGAACCTTAAGATCTTTTCCGGCACATCTCATCCGATACTTGCCGCGGCTATTGCTAAAGAACTCAAAGTACCGCTATCGGAAATGCAGATTTCCAGGTTTGCGTGCGGCGAAATTTATGCAAAACCAGCGGAAAGTGTGCGTGGCGCGGACGTTTTTATTGTCCAAACTGCAACTGATCGCGTGAATGAAGATTTGATGGAGCTTTTCATTATGATTGATGCGCTGAAGCGCTCATTCGCGAACAATATTTGTGTGATTGTTCCGCATTACGGGTATGCACGGCAGGACAGGGTGGCGTCACCGCGTGAACCAATTTCTGCGAAGTTGATGGCTCAGTTAATGGCGGAGTCTGGGGCGGATCATGTGATTTCTGTTCAGCTTCATAGTGATCAGGCTCAAGGATTCTTCCCATTCCCAGTGGACAATCTTCATCTGAGGAAAATGTTTGCGGGATATTTGAAGAGCAAGAATTTGCAAAATATAGTTGTGGTTGCTCCTGATGCAGGTGCGGCAAAGGATGCTGGGCGTTTGGCTCGTGAGCTTGATTCGCCGCTTGCGGTTTTGACTAAAGAAAGGCCACGGTTCAATGTTGCGGAAGTGACATCGGTTGTGGGTGATGTTGAAGGGCGAACTTGTATTTTGTACGATGACATGATTGATACAGCAGGTAGTGTGTGCGCTGCGCACAAGGCTTTGCTTGATAATGGCGCGAATCCAGACGTTTACCTGGTTGCGAGTCACCCGGTCTTTTCAGATCCGGCGGCGGAACGTTTCCAGAGGACTATGTTTAAGGAAGTGATTGTTGCGGATACGATTCCGATTCCTGAACGCAAAAAGTTCAAGGGCTTGACGGTTTTGCCGGTTTCTCAGCTTTTGGCAGAAGTCGTGAGATGTGTGTTTGAAAAGAAATCTGTGACTGAAGTTTTGTAGTAAAATTGATTTTCCATCCACATTTAACCCTAAAAAATATGCAGGTTTATCTAGGTAGCGATCATGCTGGTTATGCCATGAAGGAGGTTTTGCAAAAACATCTAAAGGCGGCCGGACATGAAGTTCTTGATCTTGGTGCGTTTAGTGAGGACAGTATTGATTACCCAGATATTGCGCGTGAAGTTGGTGAAAAAGTTTTGGAAAACAAAGACAGCAAAGGAATTTTGATTTGTGGAACGGGAGTTGGGATCGGAATTGCGGCAAACAAGGTGAAAGGAATTCGTTGTGCAACTGTGCATAATACAACCACTGCTAAATTTGCTCGTCTTCATAATGATGCGAACGTGATTTCATTTGGACAGAGGATTGTGGGGAATCAGTTGGCCAAGGATATGGCAGACACTTTTTTGGCTGAAGAGTTTGAAGGCGGACGGCATGCGGCTCGTGTTGATAAAATAACCCAGATTGAAAATGCCTAATTCAGAAGTCAGAACGGAAATTTTAATTGCACCGTCTATTTTATCCGCTGATTTTGGGCGGCTCAACGAAGATGTTGCTGACATTGAAGGGAAGGGTGCGGATGTGCTGCATGTGGACACTATGGACGGGCATTTTGTGCCGAATTTGAGTTTTGGTGCGCTGGTTCTGAAATGGATAAAGACGGATATGCCAAAGCATTGTCATCTGATGGTGAGCAATCCCGCAGAGCGCATTGAGGAATTTGTTGATGCTGGTGCAGATACAATTATTTTTCATACAGAGGCGCTGGACAATGACACAGTGCAGATGAAGGCATTACTTGATGTGATTAAAGGGCACGGTGTGAAGGCAGGTGTGTCTATTAAACCTGGGACTTCCATTGATGTGCTGGATGCCTTACTTGACGAAGTGGATGAAGTGCTTGTGATGAGCGTGGAGCCAGGATTTGGTGGACAATCATTCATGCCTGTTGCACTTGAGAAGATTGCGGCCTTGCGAGCGGCTAGGCCGGACCTTTTGATATCTGTTGATGGTGGAATAAATGAGGAGACTGGACGTCAGGTGCGTGAGGCCGGATGCAATCTGTTGGTAGCTGGCTCATATATTTTTAAGTCAGAAAATCGTGAAGCTGCAATTGAAAGTTTGAGGACGGACAGCTGATTATGCTGTATGCTAAGCCAAAATCCGGGTGTCGCTGTGCTTGCAGTGAGCACCTTTCATCATTTAACCCCCCTTTGTTATGATTATCGGTACTTTAAAAGAGATAAAGGACAACGAAAATCGTATTGGCCTTACTCCTTACGGTGTGCGCGAACTTGTTGAAGCAGGACATCGCGTAATTATTCAGGAAGCTGGTGGCCTTGGTAGTGGTTTTTCTGACAGCGAATATGTTGAGTGCGGTGCTGAAATTATGCGCAGCCCTGAAGAAATTGTTCGTGCTGTAGATATTTTGGTTAAGGTTAAGGAGCCAATCCCTGCTGAGTACGCACTTTTGGATCAATTCCAAGGGAAGACACTTTACACTTACCTGCATCTTTCAGGTGTGGACAAAGATTTGACTCGCGTTTTGATGCGCAACAACATCACAGCAATTGCTTACGAAACTGTTGAAGATGAAAATGGACAGCTGCCTCTTCTTCGTCCAATGAGTGAAGTTGCTGGTGTGCTTGCGACTCAATACGGAGCGCAATATTTGCAGAAAAAATATGGTGGACGTGGTGTAACAATGGGTGTGATTACAGGTACGGGAAGTGCTCGTGTGGTTGTTATTGGTGGAGGATATGTTGGAAAAGCTTCTGCTGTTACTGCGGCTGGAATGGGATGTCGAGTGAAACTATTCGATATCAATCCTGCTGTCGTTGAAAAAGTGAATGCAGAAATGAAAGAATATCTTGGGCCAAACCTAGGGAAGAATTTTGAGGCGGTTGTGCCAGATGCTGACCAAGCAAATTACAATGCGGCGCTCAAGGAAGCGAATCTTGTGGTTGGTGCGGTTTTGGTTGCCGGCGCGCGTGCACCTGAAGTTGTGAGTGAGGAACAGATTAAAGGAATGAAAGATGGAACTGTTTTGGTAGATGTTTCAATTGATCAAGGTGGATGTATTTGGGGGTCAAAAGCAACTACTCACTCAGATCCAATTTACGAAATTTACGGAAAGATCTTCTGCTCTGTGGCTAACATGCCAGGGCAGGTGAGCCGCCAATCAACAATGGCTCTTACAAACGCTACGCTTCCATACCTTAAAATGATCGCTAAGGATGGCGCGGATGCACTTTTGAAGAGTTCACTTGCTGGTGATGGACGCTTTGCTCGTGGTCTTAACACTTACAAAGGAAAAATCACTTACGAAGCAGTTGCAAAGGATCTTGCACTTGAAGATCAGTACGTTGCTGCAGGTGACTTGCTGTAGTAGTGCGAAGCCCCGGAGGGGCGAAGCAAAAAAAGGAAATGAAAAACCCCGCCCGGAAGGGTGGGGTTTTTGTTTCAGAAGAAATTCAGATTTAATTCAGGATTTTATAAAGGTCGCTTTGGTAAAAAGAGTATAGCGCTATTGCAAAGTGCTATCACTTTTGATATCATAATTATGACGAAACGTAAAAAACGTATTGTTCGTTTAAAACAGGCGAAGGGAGATGTGCCGTTCAAGTTGATTGGGCAGGTGCTTGAGGATTGTGGTTATGATTTGGTTCGGACCAAGGGTAGTCATTTTTATTTCCAGCATTTCTTCTTTAAAACAACGATTTCTGTCCCAGTTCATGGAGGTCGGATCAAACCTGTTTATGTGCGACGGATTATAACACTTCTTGGATTATGACTTATAAGTATCAATATTTAATTACCTTCATAGGCACTGACGATGAGCCGGCTTATGAAGCAGTTATACCTGCTTTTGGTGGGGCAATTATTTTTGGAGACTCTCTTGAGGAACTTACTGATGGTATAGATGGCTTTATTGAAGGTGAAATTGAGGTGCTCAAAAAAGCTGGTAAGCCAATTCCTGTTCCGGAAGTTGATGTAAAGGTTAGCGGAAAGATTGCACTTCGTATCCAGCCAATTTTGCATCATCAATTAATCCTTGAGGCTAAAGCAAATAAAACTAGCCTCAATAAATATATTGAGTCGAAGTTGAAGGGTTAGGGCCTAATCACACCATCACTTTTCACTAGCCATTTGTAGCTGGTGAGTTCGCGGAGCGACATTGGGCCGCGGGCATGTAGTTTTTGTGTGCTTATTCCGATTTCTGCGCCTAGTCCGAATTGCGCGCCATCTGTGAAAGTAGTTGATGTGTTTACGTACACTGCTGCTGCGTCCACGTTTTTTAGGAAGAAATCTGCAGCTGCTTCGTCTGCAGTGATGATTGCCTCGCTATGTTTTGAGCTGTAACGGGTGATGTGCGCTACGGCTTCCTCCAAGCTGCTGACTGTTTTGATGGACATTTTTAGCGAAAGGAATTCGGTACCAAAATGTTCCTCGGTGGCAGGGAAGAGTTGAGGGTAATGGCCCGCGAGTGCGGCGTGCGATTTTTCGTCTGCAAAAATTTGTACTACTTGCTCGGTGAGTTTTGCTGTGAGAGCTGGGAGGTCGGAAAGGCGCGACTCATGAATGATGAGGCAGTCCAGGGCGTTGCAAACAGAAGGGCGACGGGTTTTTGCGTTAAAAATAATTACCTTGCCCATTTCCAGGTCTGCGGACTCGTCAAAGTATGTGTGTACAATTCCTGCGCCGGTTTCAATCACTGGCATTTTTGCGTTTTGCGTCACAAAATCGATGAGGCCTTGGCTGCCGCGTGGGATCAAAATGTCTACGTATTCTTTTGCCTCGAGCAGAGTTTTCACGTGCTCGCGTTCAGGTGGCATTAGGTACACAGCGTTAGGGTCAATGCTGTGGCGCTCGAGCACTTCGTGGATGAGTTTTACTGCTGCTACATTTGAGTCATTTGCGTCAGATCCGCCTTTTAGAATGCAGGCGTTTCCGGATTTGAAGCAGAGCGAAAAGACGTCAAAAGTTACGTTTGGACGAGCCTCGTAAATGATGCCAATTACGCCCATTGCTACGCTGATTTTTGTCAGGTTTAGGCCGGCTTCTGTGCTGCGCTCCTCAAGTTTGATACCGAGTGGGGAAGGCAAGCTTGTCACGTTCCTCATTTCGCCAGCGATGCCTTTGATGCGATCTGCGTTAAGCAGCAGGCGGTCATATTTTGGATCCCCGCTGTCCATTCGTGCTAGGTCTTTTTCGTTCGCAGCTAGGATTTCGTCAGTTCGTTCAACCAGAGTGTCCGCAAGATCATTCAGCACTGTGTTTACAGTTTCTTCGCTGAGCTGAGAGACAGTGCGGCTGGCTTCTTGTACGAGTGAAAAGTTTTCGGTGATCATATTTTAGTTGTTTAAATGGTTGCGCCTTTGGCGCGTTGACCTCGCGCTATCAGGCGCTCGGTGACCCTTCGCTTATGCTGCGGGTCTGTTTAATTCTGCGGCGCGTGCTGCGTTTGCATCAATTGCTTCATCAAAAATGCGCGGGAATTCTGCTGCTTCAAAGTGCTTGAGCGCCGCCTCAGTTGTGCCGCCTTTGGATGTCACGGCAGCTCGCATTTCAGCGGCTGTACGCGTGTCATCTTGTAGGAGTTTTGCTGTGCCAGTAAATGTATTTTCTGCGATTTTGCGGGCATCTTCCTTGGAGAAACCCATAGCCTCGGCCTTGCGTTGCATGAGCTCGCAAAGATAGAAAAAGTATGCAGGCCCGCTACCGCTGAGAGGAGTGATTTTGTTCAAATCGTTTTCTTGCGCAACCTCGATTTCTTCGCCAAAAGTACGGAAAATTTTGCGTACCAAGTCCTTGTCAAAGTCTGTGCTTTTTGCGAGACCTTCGCTTGCCATCCATCCGGTCACACCGGCCTGAACTTTGAGTGGTAAGTTTGGCATTGAGCGCACAATTGCGTCTGCGCCGGTCAGCTCATGGATGCGGCTAATAGTCACGCCAGCCATGATTGAAATCACGAGTTTGCCAGCGAGGGCGCCTGGGAGCTTCGTGGTGAGTTGCGCGGTGAGCGTTTCAAAATCCTGTGGCTTCACGGCTATGATTATTACGTTCGCGTCTGGAATGTGCAGGGCGAGGTCGTCGTCTTTGTCGAATGCGGCGGCATCACGGAACTTTGTTTGCAAGGCTGCGAGCATTGCTTTGCCCATATTGCCTGCGCCGATTATTGCGATTTTTGCGTCCTGCATTTTATTCGTTTTGAAGAAATAAGTGGTCGTAATGAACAATAGCTTTTTTACCTTTTTTACCCATGTATGTTTTGGCAGTTTTGCTTTCGTATGTTGCAATTCCAAGCCCAACATTTTCACCGGTCTCGTTTCTGATTCGTAGTAGGTCGCCTTTTTTAAAGTCACCTTCAATTTTTATCACGCCGACTGGTAACAGGCTAGAAATCTCGCGGCGGAGCACTTTTTCTGCGCCGCTGTCTATTATGAGCGTGCCTTTTTCGTGGCCTTCGCTATGTGCAAGGAAACGCTTCACGCTGGATGCTTTTACTTTTTGTGCAATGAATTTAGTCCCGATTTTTTTGCCGTCAAGTATGTCCAAAATTATGTTTTTCGTTTTTCCATTCGCAACAAAAGTTGTCACGCCCATCTCTGCCATTTTTTGTGCGATTTTTGCTTTTGTCATCATTCCGCCACGTCCGAATTTCGACTTTGTTGGGCGGATACATTGTTTGATTGCTCCAATTCCGTTCACTTCAGAAATCACGAGTTTGCAACTTTGATCTAGCACGCCATCCACGCTGGACAGGAGGAGGAGGGTGCCTGCGTCCATCATGGAACTGATGAGCGCCGCGAGTTCGTCATTGTCTGTGAACATGAGTTCGTCTACGGAAACCACGTCATTTTCATTCACGATTGGGACGACGTTGTTGCTGAGCAGCCCTTCAAAACAATTTTTCATGTTGAGGTAGTGGGTGCGGTCGCGGAAGTCGTCTTTTGTTGCCAGAACCTGGGCGCAAAGCATGCCGCGGGCTTCAAAAAGTTTTTGATATTGGCTGAGGAGCTCAATTTGGCCGATGGCCGCGAGCACCTGCCGGCGCGTAATTTTTGTGGAATCTTTTTTGAGTTTGAGTTTTGGCCGCGCTGCTCCAACTGCGCCAGATGACACGAGTATGGTTTGGATGCCGCGTTCTTGCAGCTGGCAAATTTGTTCGACAATTTGCGCGAGCACTTTTGTGTCCAGAGTACCGTCATCTTTTGTGATGACATTTGTCCCGATTTTTATAATAACTTTTTTCATGTTTCCCAGAATAATTTTACGGATTTAAGTTTACTAAAAGGGAAGAGGGAAGTAAACAGGTTTGGGTTGTTGACAAAGGAGTCGTATGATGTTAAAGTTTGCTCCTTGAATTATTAATCAATTGAATTATGTCAGAAAGTATTGGTTTCCCTGAGAACGCTCTTGCAGTCGGTTTAGTTGTGATTGGTGGAGGGTTGGTAGTAAATTGCCTCTTGGATAAAAAAGCTGATGAAGCCACGCATGTTTTGGGGGAACCTTCCTCTGGTGATGTAAGCCCAGATATTGGTGATGCTGCAGGTTTTGATACGGGTTACGGGCCAGCTTTGGATGAAGCAGGGGTTGCTTCTGCGGATGCTGGAGTGAATGGAATGGCTACAGTTGATGGTGGTGTTCCTGAGTGGACGCAAGATCCTCAGTGGATGGTTGCGCAGAATGAACTTGGGTCAGTTCTTTCACATGTGAACGCACACTTTCAAGCACTTAGTTTAGAACTTGACTCTCTTCGGGAGGGCGAGCCATTGCCTGTCTGGGTGAAAAGTGCGAGTTGTGATGCGGATTTTGTCACATTGGAGTCTATTGGTGCTGCTCCTGAAGTCGATGCTCAGAGTGGCGAGATGCCAGTTGATGACAGATGGAAGTTTAAATATGGAGACCCCTCTCCCCTTGGAATGGGAGGAACTTATTATTCTCTGGAATATTATCCTCCTTCAGCCTCAGAGCTGAATGCTGATTTGAATGCGACTTTATCTCCTCTTGGCTCACAAGCGACCACAGATGGCGTGCCTTGTGATGCAGGTGAAGAAGGAGTTAACTTTAATATAACTATGAAATCTAGAGATGGCAGCAATGAGTATCCTGCAGCTGGTGACTTTTGTGCTCCTGGGCCTGAAGAAGTTGTTGAACAAACCGAGATTCCTGAAGTTGAACGTCAGGCGCGTGACCTTTGTAATCGAGCAAAGGAAATCCGTGATTAACTAGTAGTGGTTAAACTCTCTCCGCAACTGCAACCGCGTATCCTTTGCTTTGCTGTAGCTTTTTGTAATTGCCAAAGGTTTCTTTGAAGTGGCGTTTGATGAAAGTGCGGAGGCCAGCAATGGTCACAACGTAGAATCGGCCGCCGGGTTTGAGGTGGCGCTTGGCGTCTTGCATGATTATTTGCAGGAGCTCCTTGCCGACTTTTGCTGGGATGTTGGAAATGATGATGTCGAAGCGTGCGTCTTTTGGCACCTGCGCGAGTCCGTTTGAAAGGTATGCTTTGCAGTTTCGTGTGCGATTCGCTGCTGCGTTTTTCTCTGCATACTCAATCGCCATGAAATCTTTGTCTACCATGTGGATTTCGCCGTCAGGTAAGTCCTTTGCTAGCGCGATTCCAATTGGGCCGTATCCGCAACCGAGGTCTAGGATGTGCGCTGCGCTGCCGTAAGGTTCTAGGTTCACGGCTTCAATTAGGAGCTGGGTGCCGGTGTCGATTTCCTTCGGACTGAAAAGGCCCCACGTTGTGTGTGAAAGGTGAGGTCATGGCCGCGAAGGGTCGTTTTTATGATTGGGGTTTTGTGTGCCATGGGCGGTTTTCTGTTTAATTGTTTATTCAAGTTGTCACCATCATAGGTTTTGCGTTAGAATGTGTCCATGAATTTAGCAAATTTCAAATCAGCAACTTTTTATTACAGCTCCCGCGGGGGTTTGTATCGCTATAGCTAATTGCAGCTGATTTCGAACGATTCCTCCGACCAAGCGGGTCGGATTTTTTTTAATTAATTACAAATTTACAAGATGGAAAATACAGAAAACATACAGGGCAAAGATTGCTTTTGCAGCAAAGGGGCCGGGTCGGTCATGGGGATTATTGGCGCGAATGGGCGATACGGTCAGTGGCTCACGCAATTTCTTGGACGAATGGGGCGCAGGGTAATTGGTTCGGATATTGGGACTAAACTTTCCAATGAAGATGTGGTTCGGCGCGCGGACGTGGTGATTTTTGCGGTGCCAATTGCGGAGACCGTGAGGTTAATTAAGGAGCTTGCGCCGCATTCACGCAAGGGCCAGCTTTGGATGGACATTACTTCTGTTAAAAAGGGCCCGGTGGAGGCCATGCTGGAGTCCAAAGCGGAGGTTGTGGGGCTGCATCCAATGTGCGCTCCCACCGTGGAAACTTTGCGCGGGCAGATTGTTATGTTTTGTCCGGCGCGGCTTTCGCAGTGGCGATCTTTTGTGGACAATTTTTTGAAGTCGACTGAGGCAACGGTGAAAGAAATCACGCCTGAGGCGCATGATCGGCAGATGGCGATGATTCAATGTTTGCCGCATGCTTCGATTTTGATGATGGCTGCGCTGCTGCGAAATATGGACGCGAATGTGCAGGGGCTCTTTGATAACACCAGCGCATTTTACAGAATCGTTATGAGTTTGATGGGGCGAATTTTGGCGCAAAAGCCTGAGCTCTACGCAGACATTCAGTTTCACAATTCGGACGCAGTTTTGGTGCTTGAAGAGCTTGAACGGGAAGTTGGCAGGTTCAAGAATATGATTGCGAATGGCGATAGGCCGCAATTTCTGGATGAGTTCCAAAAAAGTGCTGATCACTTTGGCCCAGAGGTGATTGATGAAACCTACAATCTGTTTGATGAGATCATTAAGTTTGTGGCTGGAGAAGTTGTTAAGGTTGCAGCAATTCGGATCACATAAAAGGAGGGCTTGCATTAAGATACAGGCTTAGCCTGTAATCTGAATAATATGTATCCCAGTTATGATATGCTGCTCCATCGAGAAAAACTACTTCA
>Ga0208904_1000152_pt1 | contig 60362 bp, 65 predicted proteins | sample AntAceMetag02UKB_FD_184774 | JGI IMG/M metagenome (GOLD analysis project Ga0208904, IMG submission 184774) | Saline lake microbial communities from Ace Lake, Antarctica - Antarctic Ace Lake Metagenome 02UKB (SPAdes) (version 2) | ecosystem: Environmental > Aquatic > Non-marine Saline and...
TCCTAAAAAATTCCCAAATAAACCTGCTATATTTAATAATCCTAAAAATAAAATAATCGCTAAAGTAACTAAAACAATAGCGATAATCAAATTTTGAGATTTAGATTTATTTTTTTTGATTTTGGTTGGCTTTTTTCTAGATTTAGGACGAGACATAAATAAATTAATGTTATGTTAAGAACATTAATTATGATAACATTTTTTTGTCCCTGTATCCAGTGCCAGCAGGAATAAGACGTCCCACAATAACATTTTCTTTCAATCCTCTTAAATAATCAGGACGACCATTAATTGCTGCATTGACTAAAACTCTAGAAGTTTCCTGGAAAGATGCTGCCGAAAGCCAACTGTCTGTAGAAAGAGAAACTTTAGTAATACCCAATAACAACTCATTCGCCACAGCTTTTTTCTGAGAAGAATCTTTTAAGTTTTTATTAAGTTCCAATAGATAACCTTTTGGAACTATTTCCCCTGGCAAGAGATCAGTGTCTCCGCCATCCTCAACCAAACAACGAGAAAACATTTGACGAATAATCATTTCTACATGCTTATCATTTAAATGCTGACCCTGAGAAGAATAGATATGTTGAACTTCTCTTAGAATATATTTTTCTACTTCTCTTTTTCCACGGAATTTATAAAGCTCATGTAAATCCAAACTACCATCTGTAAGCTGTTCTCCAGCTTTAACTTTAGCATTATTCTCAACCCAAATACTACGATTAGCGGCATCAAATTCTATTTCTTCATCAACTTTATGAATAATAATAATATTTCCTTCATTGTCTACTTTGACTTGTCCGGAATTTTTAGCCAATATTTTTTTCTTCTTTCTAATAGCTAGAACTTCTTTACTCTTTACTTCTTGTCCGTCTTTAACTTGAATGTCCCACTCTTCTTTGCCTACACGATGAATTTCTTTTTTATCAACCTGACATTTAACAATAACCTTTCTTTCTTCGTCATTATTAATAACTATAACTTTTCCATCTTCTGGAGCCAAAAAAGCCTTCCCCTTCCCAGAACGAACCTCAAAAAGCTCTTCTACTCGAGGCAAACCTTGAGTAATGTCAGTTTCGGCTATACCACCGGTATGAAAAGTACGAAGAGTAAGCTGTGTGCCTGGTTCACCAATGCTTTGAGCAGCCACAATACCTACTGGAGTTCCAACCTTAACTGGCTTATTATAAGCTAGATCATATCCATAACACTTAGCACAAGTTCCTCGATGATTCTTACAGGTTAAAACTGAATGTATTGAAAATTCATCGGGATTTATCTTATTGATAATCTTAGCCTTTTCTCTGGTTATAATCTCATTTGGTTTAATAATAATTTTCTTTGTTTTAGGATCTTTCAAAGTTTGAGCTGAAGTTCTCCCAAATAAACGATTCTGCCATGTTTCTACCATTTCTTCATTGTCTTCTTTGGTTAAAAGCAATCCCTTACTCTCCCCACAATCTTCTTCTCTTACCAATAGATCTTGGCAAATATCTACCATACGACGAGTTAAATACCCAGCTTTAGCTGTTCGTAAAGCTGTATCTGAAGAGCCCTTACGAGAACCATGAGAAGAAATGAAATATTCTAGAGTGTTATATCCTTCTTTTAATGAAGATTTAATGGGCAATTCAATCAATTTTCCACTAGGAGAACGGACAATACCTCTCATCCCGACCATCTGCACAAATTGAGACCATGACCCACGCGCCCCTGACTCAACCATAGAGAAAACTGAACTAAAAATAGGTTTATTATTTTTTACTGAATCTGTAACTTTATCTTTAGCATCAATCCAAGCTTCTACTGTCTTTAGATAACGTTCGTCCTCAGCCAAAAGTCCCGTTTCATATTGAGAATTTATTTCTTTCACGTTTTTTTCTGTTTCTTTAATAATCTCTTTTTTCTCTTCAATATTAGGTAAATCATTCATTCCAAAGGAAAGTCCAGATGTTGTCAAAAAACTAAATCCATATTCTTTAATTTTATCTAACATTTCCACTACTTCTTCATGGATTCCTTCGTCTATAGCTTTGGTTACAATTCTTCCTAATTCATTCTTATCTATTGCTTTATCCATATTATAAAGCCCGGAAGGGATAATGGAATTAAAGATTACCCTCCCCACACTAACTTCTCTAATTTTTTCATCAACCCTAACTTTTATTTCTTCCTGTAAACTAATTTTGCCCAATTCATAAGCCAACATAGCTTCTTTCGCTGAAGAGAAAATAGGCATTTTTTTTCTTTCGCTCTTTCTTAAGAAAGTCATATAATATACTCCCCAAACCATATCTAAACTAGGAGTAACCACTGAACTACCAGTAGCAGGTTTTAATAAATTATTAGTAGACAAAATAAGATCTTTTACTTCTTTCTTGGCCAAATCGGTAATAGGAACATGAACAGACATTGTATCTCCATCAAAATCAGCATTAAAAGCGCTACAAACTAAAGGATGAATCTGAATAGCTTTACCTTCCACCAAGACTGGTCTAAATCCTTGAATTCCTAAACGATGTAAAGTAGGAGCTCTATTTAATAACACATAAGATATTTTAATGATTTCCTCTAAAATTGCCCAAACATCTTCTGTTTTTTGTTCAATAACTCTATTGGCGCTACGCACATTATGAACTAATCCCCTTTTAATCAGCTTAGAAGCAATAAAGGGTTTGAATAATTCAATGGCCATTGTTTTGGGAATTCCACATTGATCAAGCTTTAATTTCGGACCAACTACAATTACCGATCTACCAGAATAATCTACTCTTTTTCCTAATAAATTCTGACGGAAACGACCCTGCTTTCCTTTAAGAATATCAGCTAATGATTTTAAAGATCGACGTTGGCCAGTGGAAGAAAGAACTGTTTTGCCAGACCGCATATTATTGTCAAATAAAGCATCCACTGCTTCTTGAAGCATTCTTTTTTCATTGCGCAGAATAACTTCCGGAGCTTTTAAATTATAAAGCCGTTTTAAACGATTATTACGATTGATAACCCTACGATATAAGTCATTTAAATCTGAAGAAGCAAAACGACCACCATCAAGGGGAACTAAAGGCCTCAATTCTGGCGGAACAATTGGAATTGCCCTTAAGACCATATCTTCTGGCTTAATTTTATTACGAATAAAGCTACGAATATATTTTACTCTTTGAACCATTTTTTTCCTTTTAGCTAAATCAGAAACAGTATTTTTCTTTTTTTCTATATCTTTGGCCATTTTAGGAAGATCAGCTTGAGACAATAATTTAAAAATTGCTTCTGCGCCAATGTCAGCGCTAAAGATATGACCATATTTTAAAGAAAGTTCTCTATATTCAAATTCTGTCAATAATTTTTTTTCTTCTAAATCTATTATTTCTTTCTTGGTTTCTTTGTATTTAGCTGAAAGAGCTAAAACATCATCATCTTTTGTTTTATCGCTCATTAATTCTTTTCTCTTGATCTTATATTCTTTCTCTAGGTTATCAAGAAGTTCTTTTTTTAAATCTTCATGAACTTCAGTGATGATAAAATTAGCAAAATATATTACTTTTTCTAAGGATTGAATAGAAACCTGCAAGATTAAACCTATTTTAGAAGGTAAACTACGCAGAAACCAAATATGAGTTACTGGCGCGGCTAAATCAACATGACCAAATCTTTCTCGTCTAACCAAACTACGAGTTACCTCTACTCCACAACGATCACAAACAATGCCTTTGTATCGTAATTTTTTATATTTACCACAAGCACATTGCCAATCCTTAACCGGACCAAAAATTTTCTGACAAAACAAACCATCACGTTCCGGTTTACGACTACGATAATTAATAGTTTCTGGTTTAGTGACTTCTCCATGAGACCAAGATTTAATCTGTTCAGTTGAAGCCAAACTCATACGAATCTCATCGAAATCATGAGGTTGTCTTTGTCTCTCATTAGATAACACTAAAGTTGAAATTGTGGATGGATTAGCCATAAATTAAATTATTTTTCTTTTATTTTTCTTCCATTTTTAAGCATATCAATATTTAAACAGAGACCTTTTAATTCTCGTATTAAAACATTAAATGATTCAGGAACATTAATCTCTTTTACTATCTCACCTTTAATAATAGATTCATATGCTTTTGTACGTCCGATTACATCATCAGATTTAATGGTTAACATCTCTTGTAAAGTATAAGCAGCCCCATATCCTTCTAACGCCCAAACTTCCATTTCCCCAAATCTTTGTCCGCCAAATTGAGCTTTTCCTCCTAACGGCTGTTGAGTAATAAGAGAATAAGGACCAATGGAACGTTGATGAATCTTATCTTCTACTAAATGATTTAATTTCAAAAAATAAATATAACCAACTGTAGTTTTATTTTTAAACTTATCTCCAGTTTTTCCATTATAAAGATACATTTTTCCATCAGGAGAATAACCAGCTTTAACTAATTCTTTGCTAATTTCTTCTTCGGTAACTCCATTCAAGACAGGAGTTGCTACTCTGTAGTTTAATTTTTTAGCAGCTAACCCTAAATGAGTTTCCAAAATCTGCCCGATATTCATACGAGAAACAACGCCTAAAGGATTAAGAACGACATCAACTACTTGACCATCCTCTAGATAAGGCATATCTTCTTGAGGAACAATTTTGGATACTACCCCTTTATTTCCATGACGACCAGACATTTTATCTCCAATTTGAATCTTTCTCAAATCAGCAATTAAAATCTGGATAGATCTAATTACACCAGGTTGTAGTTTATCTCCATTTTCTCTAGAAAATATTTTAATTCCAATTACCTTTCCATGCTCTCCATGTTCAAGATAAAGAGAAGAATCACGAATATCTTGAGCTTTTTCACCAAAAATTGCTTTTAAAAGTTTTTCTTCAGCCGTTAATTCTGCTTCCCCGCGAGGAGTGATTTTACCTACCAAGATATCTCCTGATTTAACTTCTGCTCCTATTCTAACAATCCCTTCTTCATCTAAATCTTTTAATTTTGCTTCACTAACATTAGGAATGTCTCGCGTTGTCATTTCTGGACCAAATTTTGTTTCACGAATATCAATTGTGTGTTCATCAATATGCAAAGAAGTAAATTTATCTTTTTGAGCTAAACGAGAAGATAATAGAATGGCATCTTCAAAATTACCACCCTCCCAAGACATAAATGCACAAAGAACATTATGTCCAAGAGCCAACTCTCCATTTTCCATTGAAGCTCCTTCAACCAAAATATCTCCAGCTTTAAAATTTTCTCCTTTAGTAATTACTGGTTGCTGATTAAAGCAAGTATTAAAATTAGAACGATCATATTTTTCTAAATCGTATTTTTGGGTACGACCTGATTTATATCGTAAAACAATATGAGCAGAGTCAACTTCCATGACTTTTCCATCTTCAGGAGCCTCAAGTAAATGTCCAGAATCTCGAGCTGCTCTGCCCTCAATACCAGTACCAACCAAAGGAGCATCTGGCCTAATCAAAGGAACAGCCTGACGTTGCATATTACTGCCCATCAAAGCTCTAACACCATCATCATGTTCTAAAAAAGGAATAAGCGAAGTTGCTACACTAACAATTTGGTTAGATGCAATATCAGCGAATTCCACTTCATTGGCTTTACAAAAACTAGGTTTACCATAGATTCTAGCCTCTACAATATTGTTAATAATATTCTTATCCTTATCAATGGCTGAAGAAAAAGGCATCAAAATATGCTCTTCTTCTTCAAAAGCATTCAAAAAAACTACTTGTTCCGTTATTTTACCTTTAACTACTTTATAATATGGTGTTTCAATAAATCCATATTCATTTAAACGAGAATAGCAAGCCAAATAATTAACTAAACCAACGTTTGGTCCTTCAGGGGTAGCAATAGGACAAATTTTACCATAATACGTTCTGTGCACATCACGCACTTCAAATCCGGCTCTATCTCTGGACAATCCACCTGGACCGACAACAGTCAATCTTCTTTTATGTTCTAATTCTGAAAGAATATTAGTTTGATCCATGAATTGAGAAAGTTGAGAAGACATAAAGAATTCTCTAATGACTCCCACAATTGGTTTAATGTTTATTAATTGAGCTGGTCCGTATTTTTTTGATTCAATAAGACCCATTCTGTCACGAACAATCCTTTGAACCCTTAACATTCCCACTCTCATTCTGTTCTGTACTAATTCTCCAATAGCTCTTACACGACGATTAGATAAATGATCAATATCATCAGCCGGAGCTTGTCGAACATTAAGTTTGATTAATTCACATAGAATAGCCTTTAAATCTTCTGGCCTAATAGTTCTTTTGGTTATTTTTGGATCTAAGTGAAGACGCTGATTCAATTTATATCTTCCAACCTTACTAAGGTCATAACGACTGTAATTAAAAAACATAGCATATATTAAAGATCTAGCATTATCAGCAGTTGCTAAATCTCCTGGCCTAATCTTACGATAAACTTCAATTAATCCTTCGTCCTCTGAGGCCGAAGGATCCTTCTCTAAAGTGTTCTGAATATATTTACTGTCCATTATTTCTTTATCTCTCTTAAATAAATCCATGATTTCCTTATCAGAACCATAACCAAACACTCTTAAAAGAGCAGTAGCAGGAATTTTCCTTTGACGATCAATTCTGACCCAAATTATTCCTTTGGTGTCAGTTTCAAATTCAAGCCAAGCTCCTCTGTCTGGGATAACTTTAGCGGTATAACAAAATTTACCCTTAAGACGAGTACGAGAAAAAATAATGCCAGGTGATCTAATTAATTGTTGAATAATAACCCTCTCAATTCCATTAACAATTAAAGTCCCCTTATCTGTCATTAAGGGGATGTCGCCGAAATAAACGTCTTGTTCTGTTTTCTTGCCTGTTTTCTTATTAATCAAACGCACCTTTACGGTTAAAGGTGCTTCATAAGTTAAATTTCTGTTTTTACTAATAATTTGATCAAATTTTGGGATACCTAAAGAACAAGTTAAAAAATGTAACTCGTAATTCTTGCCAATCAGATCTTCTATCGGCGAAAACTCTTTTATTAATTCTTCCATTCCTTGATTAAGAAACCAATCGTATGACAATTTCTGGTTTTTGGTCAAATCTGGGAGAGTAGCATTAGAATTAATGGCAGCTTTTGAGAAATATTTACGTTCTTGACAAAACATAAGGCAAAAGGCACTAAAAATTCTCTCAGAAAAAATCTGAGAGCTCATTATTTTTTAAAATTGAATCAAGTTTATAAACAAGATAAAAAGATTAAATAGCTCTAATAAAAAAAACAATTATAAACGAAATTGTTTTTATTACTATGAATTTTAACTGAAAAATTTGAATTTGTCAAACAAATTTATCTGAATTATCCACAAGTTATCCCCATAGCTATCAAAAATTCTTTAACTATTTTCCGATCATCCCAGGCTATCTTTTGTTTGTTCGGTCCCATGATCCATGGTTCACATCCTTTCCCCGTAATAATAACAATATCTCCTTCTTGAGCCATGCTCAAAGCTTTTTTTATGGCCTCTTTTCTGTCAATAATCTTTTGGAATTTCTTGCTCTTAATGCCAAGTGCTATTTGGTTGATAATCTCCATTGGATCTTCATCGTATGGATCTTCATTGGTAATAATGATTTCATCAGCATATTTTTCCGCTAAGGCTCCAAGAAGAGGTCTTTTCTTTTTATCTCTACCTCCTCCGGCTGAACCAAGAACACAAATTAATCGTTTATTATTGATTGTCTGATATACTTTTTCTAAAGAATCTGGAGTATGAGCATAATCAACAATGACCTGAAAAGGATGATTAACTATAACTTCCATTCGTCCTGGAACTGTTTTAATTTCTGATAAGGCTTGTTTACAAATATCTAAATTTATTTTTTGAGATAAAGCGAGACAAACAGCACTTAAGCTATTAAGGACATTAAATTCTCCTTTTAAACTAATTTGAAAATTCGTATTTTTGACTATAAATTCTGAGCCATAATCCATTATCTTAATATCCCCTGCTTTAACAATATCCAGCTTTCTCTCTTCTTGTCCTACTGAATCTTTAATTGTATATCCATATTCCTTATCAAATTTAAAATTTAAAAAATAAGAACTATTTTCATCATCTAAATTAACAATATTAACTTTAGGAATAACTCTACCCTTAATTGTTTTCCGATGGCTTTTGCTTATATGTTTAAAAAGTCTTTGTTTTGCTTGACGATATTTCTCAAAACTTCCGTGTGATTCAATATGTTCTGGAGATAAATTTGTAAAAATACCAACATCATAATTAATGCCTAAATGCCTATATTGATCTATTCCCTGAGAGGTTGTTTCTATTATGGCATATTCACATTTATTTTTAATCATCTTTCTTAAAATCCTCTGTAAAGAAAAACGACCAAGCATAGTCATTTTTTCTTTATTAACAAATTCCTCACCAGCAATTTTAAAATTAAATGTAGTAGTTAATCCTACTCTATATCCAGCTTTTTCTAAAATCTGACAAACTAAACTGGCAACTGTTGATTTGCCAGCTGTGCCTGTAATGCCAATCACGATCATCTTACGACTCGGATAACCATAAATAAAAGCTGAAACATAAGCTAAAGACCAGTGATAAAATCGCAAAACTGGTTTAGGTATTATTTTTTTTAGTATTTTTTTAATCATTATTAAATATTAAAAACTTCACTGAATATATAAATTTATCCACAGCAATAATCATTTACTTTATTTTTTATAATGTTATACTGTTTACTAGTGCTTGGAGGGCTTTGGCCCTGTCACGGCTATCCAAGCTGTAGCCAAGTACTATTAAAAAACATTGTCTTGACAATGTTTTTTAGTTTTCAATCGTTATCTGGGCGACCACTATATAAAATTCTTCTGCTAGTCACTTTATCAATTCCCCAAAAAGGAAATACACTCCAAAAATATTTTCCACCACCATCTACTTTTTTAATAATAACCTTTAGACGAATATTATCAAGGACTGCAACAAATTCATAAAACACAACATCTTTTATGACGTGGTCCCATCTATTGTTTGTTTTTTGTGCTTCAAAAAGTTTAGTATGCCAAATTCCTTGTAATGTATGTGACTTTTCCAGAACCTGCGGAGCAAGATGCAAAAGCTTTAAACGTGAATATTGATCAAGTTTTGTTCTTGCTCGTTGGTCTGATTTAAATTTTAAATGCCTTAACCCCTTCGCATTGAAAGCAATTTCTTCTTTTAAGTAAGGACATTTAACTTTACCGATTGTTTTATAAAACTCTTCGGCCTTGTTTTTTGTTTCGCTAAAATCCTTTTCGTTTTTAAAATTAAATTTACCCACTTCAAATAATATTAATTTTTTAATAAATATGCTATTGATTGCAACTTTGTAAAAGAATTTCTGTTGTAATAATTGTATAAAAATATAGAGGGCTAATCTTGCTTTTCTTTTGACAATATTCTGTATAAACTTTTATAAATTCATCTTTATCGATAATCCCTAGCTTTGATAATTGAGAACTAGAAATCAATTTCCTAAACAAATCTTTAATTTCTTTTCTGCAAATAGTATTATCAAAAAAACTAGCAAAGTTCTCATTACGCTGAGGATTATAGATTTCTTCTGAATAACCTAGTTTTTTTAAATAATCTCTTAATATTTTTTTCTTCTCCTTTTTATTTTTAGGTAAATGCCGACAGAATCTAGCAAATATAGGATGAGCTAAAGGAGCAACTGGCCAAATATTATGCCGAATATATATATTATTGCGAGATGAATTAGATGATAATACAGAATAAGGAATAACTGGTATTGGTATAACATCTTCGTCTGGAGACAAAAAACCCTGTCGTACTTTATCTGTAAAAATAGAAGAAATAATAAAAGATTCTCTAAATTTTTTTTCTTGAGAACCCTGGAAGCCTACTTTTTCGCGAGGATCAATTGCAAATGCTTCATCTCCTCCCGTTCCAGTGATAATAACCTTAACCCCTTGTTTTTGGGCTTTCTGAGCCATTTTATCAAGAGCTTCAAAATAAATTTCCCGTTTTAAAAAAAATGGTTTAAGTTTTTTAGATTTAGCTTGACTCTTTAATGGCCATAAATTGACAATAGGAGTAAAGTCAATTTTTATGCTAGAAAATCTTGCTATCTCTCTCAACTTTCTCTTTTGTCCTGCTCCTAATTCACCGTCAAAAACCATAGAAAAACCTTTTAGTCTATCTTTGGCAATTTGGCTGTAAAATTTTATAGGAGTAACTGAATCCACTCCCCCGCTAACCTCAAAGCCAATATTCTTTTTTTCTCTAAATTTAAACCAATAATTATCTAAAGTTTTTTCTAATATTTTAGTAAAAGATTTCAAAGAATTTTTTAACTTTGAAGGCTTAGTCAAAATTAAACTAGAATTAGGATATTTTATTTTAACTCCTTTATCATTTCCAGTTAAAATACTTCTTTCCGTTAAAACTTTAATTTCAGAAAAAATAGTTTTATTTGATAAACCTTCTTTGAACAAAAGATGTTCAGATAAATGTTTAAAATCTATGTCAATCTCGTCATCTTTTGATAAATAAGAAAAAAGCTCTATAAATTCATTTGACAAGAAGAAAGAATCATCCTTTTGCATATAGAAAATTGGAAGAGTGCAAAAAGCATCTCTATAAACCTTAATTTCAAATGGTTTTTCTTTTAAGATGATTAACAAAAATTCTTTATCCCTTGTTCTTTTAATTTTGGACAAAAATTGACTAATCTTTTTTTCACTAACTAAACAATTTTTTAAATCAGAGTACAACTTAGGTTCAATATATCCCAAAATTGAAAAATTCTTTTTTTTAATAGAAAAAGTTCTAGGGTAAGAATTCCTTTTAGTTAGATGAGCCTCAATTACTTTTTGTCCACAAGCTTTTATAGACAAAAATGGATAATCTTTAATTTTCATCTCTATATCCTTGATCTTCATAACCTGCTGGCTTCATAGATTCAGCCATTTTTTTTGATCCATTTTTTGATTTTCTAGAAAAAAACGAATTAGATCGTTTAATTTTTGTGTTGTTCAATTTTCCATTTCTAATAAGCCTAAAATTAGTCATAACATTTTAATTTTAAAATTTAATTATTTTATTAAAAATTTTGATTTTTTAATTTTTATTCCTCTTGGTTTAAAGACCTGTTATTTAATTTTTCGTAATCTGGAAGTTCCTGAATATCATTAATGCCAAGATGCTTAATAAAATCCAAACTGACAGAATAGATATTATTATCACAATCTATCTGTTCTTCATTGCTTCGCACTTTATTAACAACTTTCTCTGTTATCAAGCCTTTTATAAGAAGATGACGGATAATAATACTACAATTTACTCCTCTGATCTTTTCTAGATCTAATTTAGTTAAGGGTCCGCGATAAGCAATAATTGATAATGTTTCTAAAGAAGCTGGAGTGAGCTCCTGACAAACTTCTGTTTTTAAAAACTTCTGCAGATATTCACTATTCTGAGGATTAGTTACCATTTGCAATGATTGTCCATTATTGATGATATTTATACCTCTGTCTGATTTTTTGTATTCTTCAATAAGCTCATTAAAAATTTCTTCTAAGTCATCGACTTTTTTGTTCATGTTTTTAGCTATTTCTTTTTTGTCTATGGGCCGATTAGCTATGAAAAGCAAACTTTCAACATTAGATTTCATTTCTTTATAATCCATATTTCAATTAAATTATATTTTTTTTATTTAAACTACTCTTAGAAGTTATAGTGATGTCTTCAAAAAGACCCTTCTGGTCAATCTCAATCTTGTGGCGTTTCATCAATTCTAGAATAGCCATAAACATAACTGATTTCTCTGCCTTTGATTTAGATTTAATTATTCTATTAAATATAAACTGTCGATTCTTGCTCAACATGGATAACATTTCATTTATCTTACCCTTTAAAGAAAATACTCTACGCTTTATACTTTTTAAAGATAATCTAGTTTGTTCTTTAATGACAAAAGCAAAACTCTCAAAATTTTTTCTCAAAATCTGAGAATTAAGTTTATGAGAAAAATTAAATGCAAAACTAACATCTCTAGATAATCTGTTTTTGCTAAAAGAATAATTAGGATTAGATAAAATCTTTTCTATCTTCTTGGTAGCTAAGATATATTCTCGATAAATCCTTAATTGATCTATTAAATCCTGAGAATCTTCTTCGTCTTCACTTAAAATCTGTTCTGGAAGTAATAATTTTGATTTAATAAGAATAAGTTTGGCAGCTATATTCAGAAAATCAGCCAATTCTCCTGGTCTTATTCTCTCAATTTCTTTTATATGATCCAAAAATTGATCAGTCACTTGAACTAAAGTAATTTCCGTAATATCTAATTTTTCTTTTTCAATTAAATTCAATAACAAATCAAATGGTCCTTTAAATTGTGGAAGATCAATATTATACATAAATTAGGTGCTTGGTTACTTTTGGTTTATTATAAAATCCTGATTACCTAATACGGCTTTAATGCGACGAACACCAGCACTAGAAGATTTTTCTTTAATAATTTTGAACTGTCCTAATTCTTTTGTATTTTTAACATGAGGACCAGCGCAAATCTCTCGGCTAAAATCGCCAATTGAATAAACCTTAACTACTTCTGGATATTTCTCTCTAAAAAAAGCTAAGGCTCCTCCTTCAATCGCTTGTTTATACGACATTTCTTTCATTGTAATAGGAAGAGCTTCTTGTATTTTTTTATTTATAATTTTTTCTATTTTATCTTTTTCTTCTTCTGTTAATTTTTGGGCATAGGTAAAATCAAAACGAAGACGTTCAGGGTTAACATCTGAACCAGCCTGTTGAACACCATCTCCTAAAACATCCCTAAGAGCTTGATGCAAAAGATGAGTTGCTGTATGTAATTTAATAACCTTTTCTTTGGATTCTTTACTCTCTACATTATCAATACCTACTCCTCCAAACTTCTTCTGAACACCAGCTCTGGAAATTTCCTGATGTTTCTTAAAAAGCTTCAAAAAATGATCCTTAATGTCTTTCGGCACATCCATTCCCCCATTCTCTCTCCTTATTCTATTTATCTCTTCAATACTTAGTTCAAAGGGAAATCCATCAGTCTGATATAAATCAAAAATATCTGAGTCGGATAAAGAAAAAATTTTAAGATCCCCTGAATAATTTTCAAAAAGTTTATTAATTTTCTTTAATCCCTCTTCTATTGTTTTCCCAAACTTCTCTTCCTCATCTTTTATTACTCTCAAAATATTATCTTTATTTTCTATCAGCTCTGGATAAAAATCAGAATATATATTAATAACTATCTCTACCAGAGAAATCAAGAAACTCTCTTGATTGTTAATCAATCTCCCATAACGCATTGATCTTCTAATAATACGCCTTAAAATATATCCCCTATCCTTATTGCTTGGTATAATTCCTTCGGAAATTAAAAAACATGCTGCTCGAATATGATCAGCAATAATCCTTTGATGTTTTTTATTAATTTTATCAACTTTAGCGATCTCTTTGATCTTCTGCATTAAAGGTAAAAATAAGTCTGTCTCATAATTGGAAGATTTATCTTGTAGAATGCAAGTTAATCTAGCCAAGCCAGCTCCTGTGTCAATATTTTTAACTGATAATTTTTCATAACTCCCATCTGTCATTTTGTTATATTCCATAAAGACCAGATTCCAAATCTCTACAAATCTTCCACAACTACAATTAGGTCCACAATTCTCTAAACTACATTTTGTTTTTTTAAAATTCTCTCCTCGATCATAATGTATTTCTGAACAAGGTCCGCAGGGGCCTTTGTTTCCCACCGGTCCCCAGAAATTATCTTTTAATCCAAAAAAACTTATTCGCTCTTTAGGAATTTTATTTTCTAACCAAATTTTTTCAGCCTCTTGGTCTGCTTCTATTCCTTGCATTCCTTCAAATACGGTAACCCAAAGACGAGAAATATCTAAATGATAATAATTGATCAATAAATCCATAGCCATTTCAATAGCTTCTTTCTTGAAATAACTATCAAAAGACCAATTACCTAACATCTGAAAAAAAGTATGATGAAATTCATCACCCACTTCTTCAATGTCTGAAGTGCGAAAACATTTTTGAATAGAACAAACTTTATTATCATTTGGCTTAGTTTCTCCGCTTAGAAAAGGAATAAATTGCTGCATACCAGCTGAGGTAAGAAGAACACTTGGATCAGCAGGGATTAAAGAAGACGAGGGCACAATTTTATGCCCCTTCCCTTCAAAATAGTCTAAAAAAACTTTTCTAATTTCGTTAACCTTCATTCTATTTTTTCTTATCTTTCTCTTTTTGCTTACGATTATTCTTTAAACATGTCTTGCAATAAACAGGACGAACGCCATCTGGAACAAAAGGAACTTGGATTGTAGTCCCGCAATCCGAACACTTAGCATCGTATTTGACCACTTTCTCGACTGGCAAAGATTCTCCAGGTCCCATTACTCCACTCCAACGAGCTATTTTTTCTTCAACCAATTTTCGTGGCTCTGCATATCGTTCTCTAGAAATTCTAATTATTTTTTCTGCATTACCCTCTGGCTTAGATAAAGGTGGTAATGTTAAAGCCGAGAATGGCTCTGAAGTAAGTCCGTCTATCATTAATTTAACATATATATTATATTGATCTAAATCTACTAAATCTGCTTCTTCAAAACGCGGAACGAATTCTTTTGCTAAAAAATCAGCATCTTTTGCTCCAACTCTAAAAACAACCATAGTCCCCACATTACCAAATATAGCATCTCTAACCTGAGAACTATCTCTAGATGTTAGTTGATCAATATATTGATGAGCTAAAATTAAATTTAAATGATATTTTCTAGCCTCGGATAAAATGTCAGCGAAAGATTCAGTGGCAAAATTTTGAAATTCATCAACATAAAGATAGAAATCTTGCCTTTCATCTTCTGGGATATTAATCCTACTCATCGCAGCCATTTGAATTTTTGTAATCATCATTGCTCCCAACAAAGCTGAAGCATCTTCTCCAATTCTTCCCTTAGAAAGATTCATAATTAGAATCTTTTTATTATCCATTATCTCTCTCAGATTTATTTTTGATTTTACTTGCCCTACAATATCTCTAATCAAAGAAGTAGATAGAAATTGTCCAACCTTATTCTGAATTGGGGCAATAGCTTCAGCGCGCAAACGATCTGGATATTTAGGATATTCATCTGTCCAAAAAGATTTCACTACTGGATCAGTCAAACGATCCACAACTTTCTTTCTAAATTCTTTATTAACTAATATCCTCATAATCCCCAAAAGCGTACTTCCAGGATACTCCAATAAAGCTAAAATTGTGTTTCTTAGAACATATTCCAAGCGAGGACCCCAAGAATCAGCCCAAATTTTTTTAAAAACTCCAACCAAACCAGAAGCTACTAAATGACGTTGATCAGATTCCACTCTTTCTAGAACATTAAAAGCAAAAGGATTTTCTGTATCCGCTGGATTAAAATATACAACATCATTTATTCTATTTGCAGGAACAAAATCTAAGGCTCTTTCTGCTAAATCACCATGAGGGTCCACAATTGCAACCCCATGACCCATTTGAATATCCTGATAAATCATATTCTCTAGAGCTGTTGATTTACCTGTTCCGGTTTTACCAATCAAATACATATGACGACGACGATCTTGGCGTTTAATTCCAAATTTCTTACGAATATTTCGATAATTTGTCTCAGCAAAGAGAATTATTTCATTATCATTTTGTGAAGAATCAACCATAATCTTTATTATATTAGCATTAGAGAAAAAAACAAGTTATTTGATGATAATTTTATGTTTTTTGCGGGATAAAAAAGATATTAGAAAACTACCAAGAACTATTAATATTAACAGAGCTATAACCTTACCTTGTGTGCGTAGAAAAAGAGCAATTACTCCAAAAATCAAGGCAACAGACCAGTAAAAAATAACTGCTAAACGATGAGAGAAACCTGCTTCCAATAAGCGAAAATGAAGATGTTTTTTGTCTGAACTGAAAGGAGAATGGCGTTTTTCAAAAAATCTCTGAAAAACAACACTAATTAAATCTAAAACAGCCAAACCTAAAATTAAAAAAGTTGTAGCAAACTTACTACCCGAAATTATAGCTAAAACACCTAAAAAAAATCCAGACAAAAGACTCCCCCCTTCTCCTAAAAATATCTTTGCCGGATGAAAATTAAAAACTAAAAATCCCAAAAAAGCGCCTGCTAAAATCAAAGACATAGTTGCTATATCTGGTTGGTAAAATTGAGTGAACAAACAAAGAGCGGTAATACTTAAAGCCCCAATGACTGTAACTCCCGAGACCAAACCATCTAAGCCATCAAGTAATTTAGTAGAATACATTAATAATAATAACCAAAGAAAGGTCAAGACATCTGAGAAAGGAGTAAAATAATAAGGAACTCCGTTTAGTTTCAGTATTTCAATCTTAACCGTATCAAAATGCAAATATCCAGAACCAAAGGGATTATTCATAAATGTAATACCTATCCCACTAATGATTATAGCTAAGCATGCTAAAACAGGCCAGATAAATTGTTGAATAGGAGACAACTGATATTTGTCATCCAAAAACCCACCAATCATTAAAAATGAAGCGGCAATTATTATGCCAATTAAATTCTTACTTGAAGGAACTAATCCTGGCAATAAAGAAAAATATTTAGCAACTAATAGGATGACAAAAAATGAAAGAAAAATAGCAACCCCACCCATAAGTGGAATCGCCTTAGAATGAATTTTTCTTTCACTGCTTTCTGGTCTATCTAATATGTTGAATTTAATCGCTATCCATCGTATGAATGGAGTTAAAATCAGTGACAAAATAAAGCTAGAGAGAAAGAAAATTACAAATAACATATAAGTTGGTTGGGCAAATAATTAATGTCAATGTCAGACGTTTCTAAATGAATGTTGACCCCAGAGGTCCGCATTCTGCTGACCACTGGGGTCTAACGACTGACGTTTTACTACCTAAGCATCTGAAGATAAAGCTTCACGATCGATATAATCTTGTAAAATGATACTCGCAGCAACAGCATGATTTTCCCTTCCAGAAGATAAATTATTAGCCATTTTACTTGTAAATCTTTCGTCAAAAATAATAATTGGTATATTAAATTCTTTTTTGCATTGCTTAATAAAATCTTCTGTTTTTTTTGTTTGCTCACTACTTTTGCCAGACAAACTAAGAGGATGCCCAATAATAATTTGTGTTATTTTTTGTTTCAAAACAATTTCTTGCAACTCTTGAAATAGGAGAGGAATATCCTCCCCCTGGATTGTTTTGTAGGGTGTAGCTATCTTTATTTGCAAAGAAGCTACAGCTAACCCAATATATTTAGAACCATAATCAATGGATAATAACATAAATCTTAGATAATTAATGTCAACGTCAGACGTTTCCCCGTCGCTCCCGCCTCCTCGGCGGACAAATTCGCTCCTCTTTAACGACTGACGTTATATTCTTGTTAAAACTTCGGCGCCAGACTTAGTTACTAAAATCATATGCTCAAAATGAGCAGATAGACTATTGTCTTTAGTAACAATTGTCCAACGATCCTTCAGTGTGCTCACTCGCCAATCACCAACATTGATCATTGGTTCAAAACATAAAGTCATTCCTTTCTCTAGAATTATTCCAGTGTTAGGACGACCATAATTTAAAATCACAGGAGGTTCATGTAATTCTTTGCCAATGCCGTGACCAGTTAAATCTCTCACTACAGAAAAATTATTTTTTTCAGCACAAGATTGAATAGCTGACGAAATATTACCCAAACGAACTCCAGCTTTAACCATTTGAATCGCTACATTGAGTGATTTTTTCGTTATTCTAATTAATTCCTCTGCTTTAGGAGAAATTCTACCAACAGGGACAGTTATGGCCATATCAGAAAAATAATCCTTATATATTAAACCGCAATCAAGCCCTATTATATCGCCTTCTTTTAATATTTTGTCTCTACGCGGAATACCATGAACAACTTCTTCATTAACTGAAGTGCAAAGAGTCGCTGGATATCTATTCTTGCCTTGCCCATAATTCTTGAATCCTGGTTTGGCTCCCAAGTCTATAATGAGTTTTTCAGCCAAATCATCTAAGTCTAGAGTAGATATTCCGGGGTGCACAGCAGAAGCTACTTGAGATATTACTTTACTTAGCAATCTTCCAGCCTGACGCATAATTTCAATTTCCTGATCTGTTTTGATAATAACATTTGTGTTCATAAGACTAATTTAATATCCTTAAAAACTTTTTCTATTGATTGCTCTCCATTAATTTCAATTAACCTTTGCTTTTGACGATAATATTCAACCACAGGAAATGTTCTTTCTTGGTAAATACTTAATCTCTTTCTAATACCTTCGGAAGTGTCATCTTTGCGACGAATAATACTTCCTCCGCATTTAGAACATTTTTCTAATTTACTTATAGTATCTTTTTTAATAATAAAAATCTTACCGCATTGACTACAAATATGACGTTTACTTAATCTGTTAACTGTCTCTTTTTCTGAAATTTTAACAAAAAAAACATGGGTGATATATCTCCCATTTTCTTTTAAAATATTTTCTAATAATTCAGCCTGATCAAGAGCTCTAGGAACACCATCAAAAATAATACTTTTATGTTTAACAATGGTCATTATTTTTTTTCCTATAATTTCCATAATTAAAGCAGACGAAACCAACTTGCCCTGATCGATAATTTCAGCAACTTTTTTTCCTAATTCTGTCGCCTCTCCTTTTATTTTACGAAGGGCATCTCCTGTTTCTATGTGCTCTAGGTTAAATTCATTTGCTAAAAGTTTAGCCTGCGTTCCTTTTCCAGAACCCTGAGGTCCCAATATAATAATATTTAAAACTTCTTTGGTCATACCAAATTTGTCTAAATTTATGAGCTACAAAGTAGCGAAAAAAATTTCGTTATAAATTTGAGTACCCTGTTAAATCCGCCAGAGGCGGAATTTCGCTTTTAGCGAAATTATTTAACAGGGTAAAGGTTTTGTTGCTGAAAAATCTTCACCCTGCGGGTTTGATTTTATCAGACAAAGACCTCTATAAACCTTCATATTCGTGCATAGAAATTTGAGCTTGAATTTGCTTTACAACCTCCAAAACTACGCTAACCACAATTAAAATTGCAGCTCCACCAATTACAAAAGTAGAAATTCCAAAAACATTCTGAGTAATGATTGGCAAAACAGCTATCAAACCAAGTGAAAGTGCTCCAGCCAACATAATGCGAGAGCTAACATTAGACAAAAACTGCGAAGTAGGTATTCCTGGTCTAATACCTGGGACAAATCCTCCTTGTTTCTGTAATTGTTCTGCAATCTGTTTGGGATGAAAAATAATACTTGTATAAAAATACGTAAAAGCAACCACTAAAACAAAATATGATAAACCATAAAACAATTGATTCTGCATTAAACCAATTAAAAATTGACCAAGGTTTAGAAAAAAAGTAGAACTTGATCTCATCATAAATTGTCCAATCAAAGAAGGAAACAAAACAATAGAAATAGCGAAAATAATAGGAATCATACCTGCTTGATTAACACGCATAGGTAAATAAGTATCAGTGCCTCCATACATACGATGCCCCCGAATACGACGCGCATAGGTGACAGGGATATTTCTTTGACCTTCAGTTAACCAGACTACTCCAGCTACCGTAACCAACGCTAAGATTGCTAATATTATCCAATTAGTAAGTTGCGAGATATCAAAAATAGCAATAGATTGTTGCAAAGAAGAGGGTAATCTTTCCACAATACCAGCAAAAATCAAAAGAGAAATACCATTGCCTATCTTCTTTTCGGTAATCAACTCTCCTAACCACATTAAAAACATAGTTCCTCCTAACATTACAATTAGAATATTAGCAATATTGAAAAAGGAAAGATCGCCGACAATGGTTGTACCTGACTGCCTTAACAGTATTAACATTCCGTAGGACTGAACAAGAGCCAAAGGAACAGTTAAAAAACGAGAGTATTGATTTATCTTCTGTCTGCCAGCTGAACCTTCCTTGCTTAATTCCTCTAATTTAGGAACTATCATAGTCAATAACTGCATAATAATGGAAGCAGTAATATAAGGAGCAATACCCATAGCCACAATAGAAAAATTAGACATAGCTCCTCCGGAAAGGATATTTAACATTCCTAACATTTCGTTGCTAGCAAAAAAATCTTTCAAATTAGCTATATTCACTCCTGGTAAAGGGATATGAGCGGCAATTCGAAAGATTATTAACATAGTAAAAACAAATAAGATCTTGTTTCTCAAATCTTTAATTTGCCAAACTTGTCTAATTTTATTTAATAATTGCATACCTAAAATTAAAGTATTATTATTTTTCCTTTCGCTTTTTCAACTTCTTCTATAGCCTTTGCTGAAAAAGCATAAGCTTTAATAGTTAATTTTTTCTTTAAACCAATATTCTTAGCTGAACTGGGAGAAGATAGAATTTTCACTCCCTTTTTAAAACTTTTTAACAAGCCAGCTTTAACCATATCTTGAGGAGTAACTACATCACCATCCTTAAATTTGTTTTCTATATCTCCTAGGTTAACAATAGGCATATTAGGAGAACTCTTTAATTTAGAAAATTTAGGGAAAGCTTTAACAGCCTTTTTCAATCCTCTTAATTTAAGCCCTGACTTACCACCAGATCTTGATCTTTGTCCTTTCTTGCCACGACAAGAAAATGTGCCATGACCAGAAGCATTTCCTCTGCCTATTCGCTTTTTAGAGGTTCTTGATTTTGGTTTAGGAGAAATATTATTTAATGCAATGGTCATATTTTTTCTTTTTTATCAATAGTGGATATTAATATACCTAAAGCTTTCATAGTAGCTTTCACATTGTTAATTTTATTGCTAGATCCTAAAATTTTAGTCGTTAAATTCTTAAATCCAACTAAAGAAAGGACAATCCTTACAACTCCTCCTGATACTAAACCATGTCCTCTTTTTGCTGGTCGTAAAAGAATATAGGCAGCCTTATATTTAGCTCTCACTTCATGTCGAATCGTTCCTGTAGACACATCAATTTTTAACATATTCTTCTTAGCTTGGCGTAGAGATTTTTCAATGGCAATTGAAACATCAGTGCCCTTAGCTACGCCAAAACCAACTTTTCCTTTATAATCACCGATTACCATACAAGCACGGAAACTCATACGCTTTCCGCCTTTTACTACCCTAGTTACCCTAGCTAGATCAACAAGCTTTTGTTCAAACTCTGGTTTGACTCTAGGACCTCTTGAACCACCTCTATTTGTTCTTTTTGGCTTAGGCATAAATAAAATTAAATTATTTTAAAATTGAAGACCTCCTTCTCTTGCTCCTTCTGAAACTGCTTTTACTTGACCGTGATACTTATATCCACTGCGGTCAAAAAGTATACTTTTAACATCTTGAGCTAAAGCTTTTTTGGCTATTTCCTGACCAATCTTATAAGCATCCTTGACATTAGATTTTCCAGAAGAAGAAGCTAAAGTTTTTCCTATTTCGTCGTCAATTAGTTGAGCATATAAATATTTATTGCTTCTGAAAACACAAAGACGTGGACGTTCTGAAGTTCCTTTTATCTTAGCACGAATCCTGCGACAACGCGCCTTTCTAAGTATATATTTTGATTTAGTATCCATATATTTATTTTTAACTTCCAGCACCTACTGCCTTTTTGCCAGCTTTACGTCTGATAACCTCATCAACATATTTAACTCCCTTTCCTTTGTATGGCTCTGGTTTTCGGAAACGTCTAATCGTTGCTGCGACATCTCCCACCTTTTGCTTATCAATGCCAGTAATAATAATAAAACTTTTTTCTACTTTTATATCTATATCTGAAGGAATGGGATATTCTATTAAATGAGAAAAACCTAAACGCAAAATTAATTTATCTTCCTTTACTTCTCCTCTGTATCCAACACCAACCATTTCTAGTTTTTTTTCAAATCCGTCTGTGACTCCTTTAATCATGTTAAATATCAATCTATTCATAGTCCCCCATAATGATTTTTGCTTCTTGTCTGTAACATTCTTTATGTTCACGATTAATTGAGCATCTTTGACCACCACTCGTAAAAAATCTGGCAAAGCTTGCTTAAGTTCACCCTTTTTCCCTTTAACAGAAATTTCTTCTTTTTCAATTTTTATTTCTACTGTTTCTGGAATAGAAATAATTTGTCTTCCAATTCTACTCATGCGAGAAAATTAATTTATTAATTTTTGAGCACCCTGTTAAATGTCGCTTTGCGACAATTTCGCTAAAAGCGAAATTATTTAACAGGGTGGCGATTTTGTTGCTGAATTTTCTGCACCTATGGCTTAAAAATATCAGACAAAATCACCATATCTGACAAATAATTTCACCACCAGCGTTATGTTCTCTGGCTTCTTGATCAGTCATCAAACCACTAGAGGTGGATAAAATAGCCAAACCATAACCTTCTAAAATCTTGGGGATACGGTTCCCTTTAACATAAACTCTACGTCCAGGTTTACTGACCCTCTTTAGAGAATTAATAACTGACTGTTCTTGAGTATTATATTTTAAAGTAATTTTTATTTGTTTAAAATTAGCTGCTTTATTAGTACTGTTGTTATTTCCTTTATGTAAATCAATAATCTCAACTTTTTTTATCAAGCCTTCTTTTTCTAAAATTTTAGCAATATTAAATTTAATTTTGGAATGCGGGAAAATTATCGCCTGTTTTTTTACTAACAAAGCGTTCCTTATTCTAGTTAACATATCCGCGATTGGATCGGTCATAATGTGTTTATTTTAATTTAATTATTTTAATAGTTAAGATTCTACCAGGACGATTTACGAATTCCTGGAATAGCGCCCTTAGTGGCCAACTCCCTAAAACAAATACGACAAAGATCAAATTCTCTCATATATCCGTGTCTTCTTCCACAGCGCCAGCATCGCCTCACGATACGTGTGCTATATTTAGGTTCTTTCTTTGATTTTGCTATTTGAGATTGCTTGGCCATAATATAATATATTTATTTAGAAAAACTTTAATTTTTGTCTAAGGAAACAATAGGAAATCCCATCAATCTGAATAACTCCACTCCTTGTTCATGGTTAGGGGCACTGGTGGTAATTACTATTTGCAAATTATGTAATTTTTCTGATTTTTCTGGAGAAATTTCTGGGAAAACAATCTGTTCCTTGAAGCCCATTGATAAATTTCCTCCTTGATCAATGCTTTTTTCTGGAATTCCCCTAAAATCCCTAATACGTGGTAAAGAAATATTAATCAATTTAGTTAAAAAATCATTCATTCTATGAGAATGTAAAACTGTACTTACTCCAACCACAAGGCCCTCTCTTATTTTAAAGCCAGCAATTGATTTCTTAGCTAAATTTTTAACTGGTCTCTGACCTGTAATATCAGAAAGAGTTCCTTCTACAACTTGAACATATTGGGAATCTTTTTCAGATCTAGCCCTGTTAATACCTACATTAACAGTTACTTTTATCACTTTCGGAACAGCTAAAAGATTCTTATACCCAAATTTTTCTTTCATGGCTGGAACTATTTCTTTAATATATTTTTTCTTCAAAGAAGACATAGTAAAAACATTAAAATATTAGATAAAAACTCTCTATTTGAAAACATCGTTACATTTTCGGCAAAACCTTTCTTTGCGTCCATCGGTTAGTATCTTATAACCTACTCTGATTTTCTTCTTACAGCCCGGACAAATCAACATAACATTAGAAACATCAAGTGGCATGGCCATTTTGACCCTTTGTCCTTTTTCTCCTTCCCGACGTGGACGAACATGTTTAACAGCCAAATTTAAACCTTCAACAACAATTTTGTTGATTTTAGGCATGGCTCTCAAGACTTTTCCCTTTTTCCCAGCGTCTTTGCCTTGAATTACTTGTACAATGTCACTTTTCTTAATTTTCATACCACATTTGTCTAAATTTACGAGTTATGAAGTAACGAAGGAAATTTCGTTACAAATTTGAGTACCCTGTTAAATAAAATCTTCGATTTTAATTTGCCTTTGGCAAATTATTTAACAGGGTAGCATCTTTGTTGCTGAAAAATCTTCACCCTACGGGTTTGATTTTGTCAGACAAAGTCACTATAAAACCTCAGGAGCTAAAGATATAATTTTCATAAAACCTTTTTCTCGTAATTCACGAGCAACTACACTAAAAATTCTAGTACCTTTTGGCTCTTTATTTTTAGGATCTATGATAACACCTGCGTTATCATCAAATCTGATATAAGTACCATCTGATCGACGAGTTTCTTTTTTGGTTCTAACAATTACTACCCTTACAATCTCACCCTTTTTAACCATAGTATGAGGAGCTGCTTTTTTAATAGTAGCTACAATAACATCACCTAAGCCAGCATAACGTCTTTTGTATCCCCTTAAAACAGTAATACACATTACTATTTTGGCTCCAGTATTATCTATAATTTTTAATCTTGTTTCTGACTGAATCATACAAATGCTTTATGCTTTGTTTTTTATGCTTATTAATCTCCAGCGTTTGTCTTTAGATAAAGGCCTGCATTCTTCAAAAATAACCTTATCATCAACTTTGGCCTCTCCTTTAGAATCATGAACTTTATATCTTTTGCTGATCGTATATCTTTTTTTGTATAAAGGATGCATCCTTATTCTATTTACTACAACTACAATAGTTTTGTTCATCTTCTCACTTACTACTGTGCCTTGAAATTTTTTATTAGCCATATATATTAATTATTTTATTTCTCTTTAATAACGGTTAATACTTGAGCAATCAATTTTCTTACTTTTCGTATCTCTCTCACATTTTTAGATTGTTTAAGTTTAATATCAAAACGTAATAATCTCAATTTATCTTGCTCAGATCTATACATTTTCTCTAATTCCTTTTTTGTTTTTGTCTTAATTTCAGATATTTTCATGCCAAAAATTTTAAAATTTTAGAACGTAGTGAATTAAATTTTATTATAATTAAATCACTTTACTTTATATACGATGTTTTGTTTAATTTCAAGGTTCTGGCGAAACCAGGTTCTTATATTTTTGAGCACCCTGTTAAATGCCACCTGCCCTGTTAAATAATTTGCGAAGCAAATTAAAATCAAAGATTTTATTTAACAGGGCGAGTGGCAATTTCGCTTTCAGCTAAATTATTTAACAGGGTAAAGGTTTTGTTCCTGAAATTCATTCGCTAAACGCTCTAAATTTCAGACAAAGCCCTTTATACACGATAGACGAATTTAGTCTTTACTGGCAATTTATGAGAAGCTAAACGAAAAGCTTCTTGCGCTTTAGGTTCCTCAACTCCAGCAATTTCAAAAAGTACGGTGCCTGGCTTAACAACTGCAACATAATGATCAACTGCTCCTTTGCCTCCTCCCATTGGCACTTCTGCTCCTTTGGCAGTTACTGGTTTATGAGGAAAAATTCTAATCCAGACTTTTCCAGTTTTATCTAAAGAATGAGTTATAGTACGACGAGCTGATTCAATCTGCCGAGAAGTAATCCAAGAAAAATCTAATCCTTTTAACCCAAAATCTCCAAAACTAACTCTAGTGCCACGAGTTGCTATTCTTTTGCCTCTCGCACGGCCCTTATGACTTTTACGATGTTTTAATTTTTTGGGCATTAACATAAATTGTCTATTTACCTATTTTTGTTTCTTCTTTCTTCACTACTTCATTATTCTGATCTACCTTCTTTTCAAATTTCTCTCCTTTATAAATCCAGACTTTAACACCAACGGAACCATAATTAGTAGCCGCTGTTCCTCGAGCATAATCTATGTCAGCACGCAAAGTATGGAGTGGTAAATTTCCCCAAGTCGCTTTTTCTGATCTGGCTATTTCCGCACCACCTAAACGTCCTTTGATTATAATCTTAACTCCTTTCGCTCCTCCACCTTGGACCTGTTTAATAATTTTTTTCAAAACTCTCCTATAGGGCATTCTTTTCTCTATCTCTAAAATTGCTCCCTCTAGAACTACTTCTGCTGCCAATAATGGTGCCTTTTCTTCTATGACATTAATTTCTAAATTTAAATCTTTATTTTCTAAATAATCTGATTTTATTGCTTTCTTTAACTTTTCAATATCAAGTCCACCTCGACCAATAATCAAACCAGGTTTAGCTGTACGAATTATCAATCTAATTATTCCAGGAAATCTTTCTATGATTATGTTAGAGATTCCACAATTCTTTAATTTTATTTTTAAAAATTTTCTAATTTGCAAATCTTCCTTTAAGAAATAACGAAATTTATTCTTATTCGCAAACCACTTTGAATCCCATAGATTAATAAGCGGAATACGGAAAATTTTTGGATTTACTTTTCTGCCCATAATAAATTTGTCTAAATTTGTAAGTTACGAAGTAACGAAGGAAATTTCGTTACAAATTTGAGTACCCTGTTAAATAATTTGCGAAGCAAATTAAAATCGAAGATTTTATTTAACAGGGTAAAGGTTTTGTTGCTGAAAAATCTTCACCCTACGGGTTTGATTTTATCAGAAAAAGCCCTTTAAATGCTTTTTCTTCTAAAAATCTTTTTTAATGTTATAGCTTTTGATTTATTTTGCGCGCGCTTAAGATTCTGCTCTTTACGATACTTTCCTTCTTGCCCTCTACCTTCTCCACTCTCTTTGATTTCTTCTTTTAATTCTGCTGTTTCTTCTCCTTTCTGTTGTTCCTTAGTCTGAAGATTTTCTTCAGTCTTTAAAATAGAAGGTTCTTCTAATTTACTATCTTTTGTTTTAATTTCCTTCTTGCTGGGAACCCTTTCTTCTAAAATAATAGTTAAATGTGAACTCTTTTTATGTATGGGAGTAGCTCTACCAAATGCTCTAGCTCGCCATCTTTTAAGCATTGTTCCTTCGTCTGCAAAAATTCTTTTTACAAAAAGGTTGTGACTGTCAAGGTTAAAATTATGCTCAGCATTAGCTATGGCTGAATGAAGAGTTTTAGAAATTAATGGCGAAGCTTTGTGTGGAAAAAATTTTAAATAATCTAAAGCATAAGAAACATCCATTCCTTTAATAGTTACAGCCACTAATCTCATTTTTTTGGCTGATATCTTTAAATATTTACTTCTCGCTTGGACCTGCATAAATTATTACTATTTTTTCTTAGAAGCCGTTTCTAAAGCTTTTTGTATCTTTCCTCCGTGTTTAATGAATTTTTTAGTCAAAGAAAACTCACCTAATTTATGACCAATCATATTTTCTGTAGCTAAAACCGGAATATGAATTTTGCCATTATGAACACCAAAGACAAAACCTACCATCTCTGGAATGATCGTTGAACTTCGACACCAAGTCTTTATTATTGTTTTATCTCCTACTTTCAATTTGGATATCTTTTTTAATAATTTTGGATCTACCCAAGGTCCTTTTTTAAGTGATCTAGACATAATATCTTTCTAAATTTCTAATTTATTTTTTCTTTTTCTTCTTAACTCTTCTTAAAACTATATATTTATTGGTCCATTTCTTCTTATTTCTGGTTTTAACTCCCAATGCTGGTTTTCCCCACGGAGTTTTAGGATGTTTTAGTCCAATTGGAGAATTTCCTTCTCCACCACCATGTGGATGTGCTACAGGAGCCATTGCTTTTCCCCTAACCGTAGGTCTAATGCCTCGATGTCTCATACGTCCTGCCTTACCCCAACGAACAAAACGCCACTCTGGATTACTAATTGAACCAATACTAGCAAAACAATTTTCAGAAACCATTCTTCTTTCGCTAGAAGGTAATTTTAATTGAGCTAAATTATTATTAATATCCATTAGGACAGCCGAATTTCCTGCCGAACGAGCCATTTTTCCGCCCTGATTAGGTTGTAATTCTATGTTATAAACTTTAGTACCTAAAGGAATATATTTTAGGGGCATTCTGTTCCCTAAATCTGCATCTATTTTTTCTTCAGAATTTAAAATGTTATCACCAATTTTCATTCCCTCTGGCATCAAGATATATTTTTTCTCTCCATCTGCGTAACAAACTAAAGCAATCCAAGCAGAACGATTTGGGTCGTATTCCAATGTTTTTATTATAGCTGAAATGTTAAATTTATCACGTCTAAAATCAACTAAACGATAATATCTTTTCTCTCCTCCACCTTGATGTCTGATGGTAATCTTCCCATGGCTACGACCAGCTTTACGTTTTTTGATAACTCGCAATTTCCTGGCAGGTCTAACATTAGACAACTCTCTTGTGTCTACTACACTTGCCTTTCGTCTTCCTGGAGTTGTTGGTTTATATAACTTTAACATATAAGTTGGTTTAGCCTTTTTTTACAAATTCTATCTGGTCGCCTTTTTTAAGAAAAACTAAAGCTCTTTTCTTGTTCTTGGTTCTACCTTGAGAACGACCATATCTTACTCTCTTGCCTTTGATTTTAACGATATTAACTTTAATGGGAGTAAAATTGTATATTTCTTCAACAGCCTTTTTGATAGAAATTTTATTTGCCCTTGGAGAAACTTCAAAAACAAAACAATTATTTTCTTCTACTAACATCATAGCCTTTTCGGTTATAATCGGACGAAGCAAAAGACTTCCAAAAAGATCCTTCTTTGAGCTGATGCGAGCTGTTTTTGGTTTAGTAGTTGAAGTTGCTTGTTTTGGAACTTTCTTTGGAATCTTTGGAACAGAAGAATCTAAAGGTTTGTCCTTCTTTATCTTTAATGGTTCTTTTGTTGGTTCTTCCTTCTTCTTGAATAAGGACATAATAGTTAATTATAAATAATGTTCTTCTATCTTTTTAATTCCCTTAACTGTAGTGATTAAATAATCTGCTTTTAATAGATCTAAAACATTTAAACTCTCTACTGGCATAGTACGAAGTTTCTCAATATTCCTAGCTGATTTAATAATTTTTTTATCATTATCATCTAAGGCCAATAGAATCTTTTTATTCTTTTCTGGAATCAATTTATTTAAAATATCTATAAACTTTTTGGTTTTAATTTCTGATAATTCTATTTTGTCCAAAACATACAATCTTTTACTCTCAACTTTATCAGATAAACACATATAAAAAGCTTTCTTTCTAATTTTTTTATTAATTTTTTTAGAATAACTTCTTTCTTTGTCTGGTCCAAAAGTAATTCCTCCTCCTCTCCAAAGTGGAGAACGGATAGATCCTGCTCTAGCTCGACCAGTTCCCTTTTGCCGCCAAGGCTTCTTGCCGCCTCCACGAACATCTCCTCTTTTGCGAACATGAGCAAAAGGATGCCTTTTGTTGGCTAAAGACAAAACTACTACCTGATGAATGATGTCTTTTTTAGACTTGCAATCAAAAATTTGATCATTCAATTTCTGGCGTTTTGTTGACTCTCCTTTTTGATTATAAACTGCAACAGTAGGCATATAAATTAAATTTAAGCTTGAATAATTTTTACTAAGGAATTTCTAGCTCCCGGTACAGCTCCCTTTACTAAAAGTATATTTTCTTCGGGGATAATATCTATAATTTCTGAATTCTTGGCAGTTACTCCCTTTCCTCCCATTCTTCCTCCCATTTTTTTACCTTTAAAAACTCTACCAGCATCTGTAGAACCGATTGAACCTGGCATTCTTAACTGATCTTTGTGTCCATGACTTGCTGGAGAACCATGAAATCCATGCCTTTTAACTACTCCTTGGAAACCTTTGCCCTTAGACACACCCTTTAAATCAACTTTCTTTCCTTTTTCAAAATCATCAACTTTTATTTCATCTCCAACCTTAATATCATCTTTCTCTAAAGTTTTATATTCTGATAAATATTTATAGGGAATATATTTTTGAGGTTTTTTTACTCTCTTTGGGTTTGCTTCTTCAAATCCAACCTGGATAGCAAAATGTGATCCAACTTCAGATTTATTTTCTTTCACTCGCGTAACAAAACAAGGCCCAGCTTTTATCTTGGTTACTGGAATAACTTTATCTCCCTGAAATACTTGAGTCATTTCTATTTTTCTTCCCAGAATAAATTTCATGTCTTGTTTTTAATTTTATAAGTTAAAAGAAATATTCAATAAAAAAAGCCGGAGAACCAGACCTTTGGAGACCGGTTATATACCCGGCTTATTTATATACTATTTTGTCTGATTTAAATTAGTGAAAATTTTTCTCATTGGGTAATTAGTTCCCCTTAACACTTCATTTGCTAAACAACAAACGGTTATCAATGGCAGCTAAAAACTCCTTAATCACATTTTTATTTCTACATCTACACCAGCAGGTAAATTCAAACTTCTTAAAACCTCTAAAGTTTGAGGATTAAAATTCATAATATCAATTAATCGATTATGGGTTCTCTTCTCAAACTGATCTTGTGAAGTTTTGTGAACAAAAGATGAACGAAGGACGGTATATTTTCTCTTAATAGTCGGTAGAAAGATTGGTCCTACTATTTCTGCGCCGGAGCGACCAACAGCAAGAATAATCTCCTTTAATGCCTCGTCAATAACTCGATGATCGTAAGATCTTACTTTAATACGAATCCGAGGCTTATAATCAGATTTACCCTTTTCAATCTGTTTTTTCTTTTGATCTTGAATCTTTTTTACCATATGCCAAATTTGTCTAAATTTACGAGTTACGAAGTAACGAAAGAAATTTCGTTTCAAATTTGAGTACCCTGTTAAATAATTTGCGAAGCAAATTAAAATCGAAGATTTTATTTAACAGGGTAAAGATTTTGTTACTGAAAAATCTTCACCCTACAGGTTTGATTTTTTCAGACAAAAACTTTATTTAATTATTTTGGTAACTACTCCTGCGCCAACAGTACGACTTCCTTCTCTAATGGCAAATCTTTGTTGTTCTTCAAGAGCAATAGGTTTAGATAATTTAATAGTCAAGTTCAAAGTATCACCAGGCATTGCCATTTCAGTTCCCTTTGGTAAATCTGCTTCACCAGTTACATCTGTAGTACGGATATAAAACTGAGGTTTATAACCATTAAAAAATGGAGTATGACGGCCACCTTCTTCTTTGGAAAGAATATAAGCTTTACCTTCAAATTCAGTATGAGGTGTTACGGTCCCAGGAACAGCCAAAACTTGACCTCTTTCTATTTCATCTTTTTTAGTGCCTCTTAAAAGAACACCAGCATTATCACCCGCTAAACCTTCATCTAAAGATTTTCTAAACATTTCTATTCCAGTAACTACAGTTTTCTTTGTTGGCATTAGACCGACAATCTCTACTTCATCATTAACCTTTACCTTACCTCTCTCAATCTTGCCAGTAACTACAGTACCTCTTCCTTCAATTGAAAAAATATCTTCAATGGGCATTAAAAAAGGTTTATCTAAATCTCTTTTAGGTTCAGGAATATATTCATCTAAAGCTTCAACTAACTTTAAAACAGGACCACAATTTGGACAATCTGCTTTACCACAACCACATTCTAAAGCTTTAAGAGCTGAGCCTTCAATGATAGGAATTTCGTCACCAGGGTATTCATATTTCTTAAGTAAATCTTTAACTTCTTCTCTGACTAACTCAATCAATTCTTTATCTTCCACCATATCAGTTTTATTCAAGAAAACGGTTATAGCTGGAACTCCGACTTGGCGAGCCAAAAGAATATGCTCTCTGGTTTGAGGCATAGGACCATCAGTTGCTGAAATTACTAAAATTGCTCCATCCATTTGAGCAGCGCCAGTGATCATATTTTTAATATAATCAGCATGACCAGGACAATCAATATGAGCATAATGACGTTTGTCAGTTTCATACTCAACATGAGCCAAAGCAATAGTGATTCCCCTTTCTTTTTCTTCTGGAGCACTATCAATTTGATCCACTGTCCTTTCTTTATCAACTTTTTTACCAGAAGCATTTAAACACTTTAAAATAGCGGCTGTTAATGTAGTCTTGCCATGATCTACATGACCAATGGTTCCTACGTTAACATGTGTTTTACCTCTTTCAAATTTTTCTTTTTCTGCCATATTATTTACCTCATTGTTTTCGCGCGCTGAATAATTAATTATTAAGAAAAGAATAACAACAATCGCGAAATTATTTTTAATTTTATTAAACAGTAATACTATATCCTATTAATAATTTTTTGGCAAGATTCACTTTTCCACATTTTTTCCCAAAAACTATTTACACCAATTCTTCATGACCGTAAATAGCTCCTAAGTCCATTTTCTGATATTCAAAGATTTCCTCTTCTTTAAAGAAACGTTTAATTTCATCAGTAGCTGCATCAACAGAATCAGAAGCATGAATGATATTATGTTCACTACTCATTGAAAAGTCTCCTCTAATACTACCCACATCAGCTTTACGACTAGAAGTAGGCCCACAAAGAATTCGCACTGTATCTATAGCTTCAATCCCTTCTAAAACAATTGCTATTACTGGAGCACTTCCCATATAATCAACCAAATCTTTGAAAAATGGTTTATCTTTATGATGAGCATAATGTTCAGATAATAAAGCATCGTTTAATTTCATCATTTTCAAACCCACAAGCTTCAAGCCTTTGTTCTCAAAACGAATTATAATTTGTCCTAATAGATTTCTCTGTAAAGCGTCGGGCTTCAATAGAATCAATGTTCTTTCCATAAAAAATATTTAAAAATAAAATGCCTTATTCAAACAATAAGGCAAATTAACAATCAATAGTATCTACCTCTCTGTTTTTACAGTCAATGTCTGACCATTACTTAGAAATATTATATCACCTTTTTTGTCAGTACGCAAGACCTCAGTATTAATTTTTCTAAAATTATCTAAAACCCTTAAACTAGGATGACCAAAATTGTTGTCTTTTCCAACAGAAATAATCGCATATTCTGGTTCAATCTCTTTTAAAAAATCCAAACCTGAAGAATACTTTGAGCCATGATGACCAGCTTTCAAGACATCTGCTTTTAGGTCCAACCCTTGCAATATTAATTCTTTTTCAGTTTCTTCGGTGGCATCACCGGTCAACAAAAAATCATTATCCTCATAATCTAGCATGGCAACCAGAGAAAGAAAATTGCAATCTCCTTTATTATCCTTTATTAATTCTTTTGAGGAAGGCCAAAGAAAATCAAAAAATAAATTATCTTTAAGAACCATTTTTTGGGGAGTATTAATAATATATCTTTTAATATTTTTGGATTCAATTAAAGAGTTAAATTCAATGTAGGCAGGACTGAAACTTTTCATTCCGCTCTCTGCCACCGCGCCAACTGACCAACGTCGCAGAACTTCCACCAATCCTATTAAATGATCGCCGTCGGGATGAGTTAAAATCATTAAATCAATATGCCTTTTGGTTAAAGGAATATATTGATCTAATTTTTTTATAATATTTTTATCAGGACCACCGTCTATAAGAATATTTTGTTGGGCAGTTTGAATTAAAATCGCATCTCCTTGGCCAACATCCAGAAAGACAACCCTCAGTTCCGTGGAAAGAGGAGAAACAAAAAATAAAAAATATCCCAAAACAATCAGATTAATAAAAAAGAATATCCCAATTACCAATATAAATTTTGATACAAATTTAGTTCTCATCTTTTTTGCTCAAATGGAAATTAATAGAAAATAAAAATAATAAAATATATATAACTAGCGCTCCCAATAAGGGGAAACCCATAATTACAAAAGATAAATAAGGAATACCTGAAAGAAGTTTTGTTATTAAAATAATATAAGTTATTAGAATCCAAAGGGGCCAAAAAAATATTTGAGCCAACCAAAAATTTATAAAACTTGCAAAAATAAATAAAAAACCTAACAACATCACTATGGGCATAACTAATAGAATCAAAACATTAGCAATTGGTGCTACTAAAGACAGATTACCAAAGTAATACAAAATCAATGGTAAAACTAAAATCTGGGCGCTAAATGTTATACTTAAGTAACTTTTCACAGGGAAAATCCTATAATCAGGTATTTTTTTGAACCATTTATTAAACGATCTGTGGAAAAAACAAATGCCCAGAACTGCAAGAAAAGATAATTGAAATCCAATATCAAATATTAAAAATTTAGGATTAAATAATAACATCAATGTTCCAACTAGAATCAAAGAATTCAAAACTGAATAAGGCCGTTCAACTTTGCTGGCAAATAATAAAACCAATCCCATTAGACCGGAACGGATTGCAGAAGCGGGAGCTCCTATTAAAATAATAAACAATGATATGATAAGAATTGTCGAGAAAAAAACTTTTTGCCTTCTAATTAAAAAAAGGTTTGTTAATAATATAGCAATCATCTGAATCAGGATGGCAATATGAAGCCCAGAAACCGCTAAAAGATGAGACACGCCTGATAAACTGAACCAGCTTCTCATGTCAGATGGTATTTGTTTTTTAAGACCTAACAATATTGCTGACAAAAAAGTCGCTTGCGGTTCGGGAAAATTGGTTATAATAAAACTTAAACTCTTCTTTTTAAATTTTAAAATATTTGAATATATACTATTTTGTGTAGATTTTTCAATAATTTTAATCTTCGGCCAATAACAAACAGAATGAATCCCATAAAGAGCTAAATAATTGGCATAATTAAATCCATCAATACTGCTTGGCATTTCTATCTTGCACTCTATCTCTAATAAATCACCATATTGATAATCAGAATACAAAGGAGCATTAATTAAAACTTTACCATTTAAACCCTTCTTATCCACAACAATGTCGCCAAGTGTGATTTTAATTTTATCAAGACGTTCATCTATTTCTTTAACTACTTTGCCATGAAAAACAATTTTCTCTCCATTTAAAAAAGCAATATGATTTTCGTTTATTGTTTCTTCTCTAAGTTGATAATAAATAATTCCAGTAAAGAAAAAAAGAAAGATAAGAAAATAAATCTTAGCTTTCTTGCTTATGAAAATTAATAGAAATAATAGTATTGTTATCGCAAAATATAGAAAAAAAGAAGAAATGAATAAAAAAGACGCTAATCCTATACCTAAAACAAAAGAGAATAAACAATAAAAAAATATTTTAGACGAAGTCATAACTCCTCTTATTCCACTGTAACGCTTTTAGCTAAATTGCGTGGTTTATCCACATCGCATCCACGTTTTACAGCAATATAATAAGATAATAATTGCAAAGGAATAACATTTAATATTGGAGACAAAAAATCAATGGTTTTGGGAACATAAATTATTTGATCAGACAAGCGTTTAACCATTTTATCACCTTTGTTGGCTATAATTAAAATATTTCCTCCCCTAGCTTTTATTTCTTCTATGTTAGTTATTACCTTCTGATAAATTAAACGTTCTTTGTTGGTGGCAATTACCACAACTGGCATATCTTTGTCAACTAAAGCAATAGGTCCGTGCTTAACTTCCGCGGCGGGATATCCCTCTGCATGAATATAAGAAATTTCTTTTAACTTCAGCGCTCCCTCAAGAGCTGTTGGAAAATTATATCCTCTACCTAAATATAAAACATTTTTAAATTTATAATATTCTTGAGCAATTGCTTGAATTTTTTTATTATCTGATAAAATTTCTTCAACCTGCTGAGGAAGTTTTTCTAGTGCCGAAATATATTTTGTGAGTTGTTTTTTATTTATTAAACCTTTTTTCGCGCCCAAAAATAATGATAAAACCGACAATAAAGTAATCTGTGACGTGAAAGCCTTCGTGGAGGCAACTCCAATTTCTGGACCAGCATGGATATAAATTCCAGCATCTGACTCACGAGCGATTGTTGAACCAACTACGTTAACAATGCCAAAAACATGACCACCTGCCTTTTTAATTTTTCTTAGAGATTCTAAGGTATCAGCTGTTTCTCCTGATTGGCTAATTACAAAATAAGATGTTTTTGGGTCAATAGGTTGCTTGGAATACCTAAACTCAGAGGCATACTCGGTACTCGTTGGAAGGCTAACCAAATCTTCAAAAAGATATTTGGCTATTAGTCCAGCATGCCAGGAAGTGCCACAAGCTAAAAAAACAACCCTTGGAGAGTGAGATATAAAATTAAGCCATTTATTTAACCCTCCTAATCTAATATTCCCTAATTTTTTAAAAACGCGGCCTCTTATGGCATTAGCAACTGTTTCTGGCTGTTTAAATATTTCTTTAAGCATAAAATGGGGAAATCCATCTTTTTCTATTTTAGCTAAATCCCATTCAATATTCTGAACCTCTTTTTCAATCTTTGAGTTCTCTAAATTTGTTATCTTCATTCCTTTGCGATCTAAGATTCCAATTTCTCCATCATCTAGATAAATAACTTTTTTAGTATATTCAATGATAGCAATTGGATCTGATGCAATAATATATTCACCTTTATTGCAAACACCAATTGCCAAAGGACTTCCTTTTTTGGCAATAATCAATTTATCAGGCTCTTGCTCACAAATAATCGCCAATCCATAAGCACCTTCTAATAAATTTAAAGTTTTCTGAACAGATTTTAATAAATCACCTTCGTAGTGTTCTTCTATCAAATGTGCGATTACCTCTGTGTCTGTTTCTGATTTAAATTTATGTCCTTTTTCAATTAACCATTTTTTCAAAGAACGGTAATTCTCAATAACACCGTTGTGAACTAAAAATATTTTTTTATTACAGTCAAACTGCGGATGCGCATTGTCTTTGTTCGGTTCTCCGTGGGTTGCCCAACGGTTATGAGCAATGACCAAATGACTCTCTTTGGAATTAGAAGAAAGTTCTTCTTCTAAAACAAGAACCTTGCCTTTTGTTTTTCGACAAATAATTTTATCGCCAAACAAAGCAACCAAACCAGCAGAATCATAACCACGATATTCTAATCGTCTCAATCCGTTGAGACTAACTTCTATTCCATTTTTTGGACCAATATAACCAACAATTCCACACATAATAAATCTATTAAAACATTATTTATAATTTAGAGCGTTTGTGTTTTGTGCGGAGAGAACTTTCAATTATTTCTTCTAAATCTCCGTCCAAAATTTTATCTGGGTCGTTTGTCTCATATCCAGTACGTAAATCTTTAACCATCTTATATGGATGTAAAACATAAGAACGAATTTGATTACCCCAAGAAGCAGATTTAAATTCTCCACGCAAACTCGCACGTTCTTCTTCTTGTTCAGCTTGAGCATAATGATAAAGTTTTGATTTTAAAACTTTCATCGCTCTCTCTTTATTTTGCGCCTGAGATCTCTCAGACTGACAACTAGCCGTAATCTTTGTGGGGAGATGAACTATTCGCACTGCTGTTTCATTTTTTTGAACATTTTGACCTCCATGGCCAGATGCTAAAAAAGTATCAATCCTTAAATCATCTCCATCAATCTCAACTTCAATCTCATTCATTTCCGGAAGAACACTAACCATAGCAAAAGAAGTATGTCTCATTTTTTCTGCATCAAAGGGAGAAATTCTTACTAGACGATGAACACCTGCCTCTTCTTTTAGGAATCCATAAGCAAATTCACCTTCAATTTCTATAGTAACACTTTTAATACCCGCCTCTACTCCTCTTGATTGTTCAATAATATGAGCTGACCATCCTTTTTTTTGAGCAAACCTTAAATACATTCTCAAAAGCATCTCTGTCCAGTCTTGAGCATCTACGCCACCAGCTCCAGCAAATATAGAAAAAAGCGCATCTTTTTTATCATATTTACCAGACAAAAAAGTTGTCTTTTCCATGTTAATCAAACCCTTTCTAATTTTATTAAATTCTTGTTCAATCTCTTTTCTAAGAGTTACTGTTTGATCATCCTTATCTAAAATGGCTATTTCTAAACAATCTTTTACAGAAGTTTGTAAATCCTGCCATTTATTTAAAATACTTTTAAAACCTGCTAATTCTTTTGATTTATTACTGGCTGATTTTTGGTTGCTCCAAAAACCTGGTTGAGCCATTTCTGTTTCCAATTGTTTAATTTTCTCTTTTATGTCATCAATATCAAAAAAATCTCGCATCTTAGCCAGCCGTTTCTCAAAATTATTTAATTCTGAAATTAATTCTGTCATCTCCATATATATAATATTATATCAAAATATATAAAACTTCACAAATAAAAAAGTTTGGGAACTGAGTTCCCAAACTTTTAAATGATATCTTATTGCTTTATTGTTGTTCTTCTTTTTTCTCTTCTTTAAAATCATCAGACAGAAAAAGATATCTGGCTCTATCTCCCACCTCAACAAGAGAGCTCATTTCATCAGCTGTATGCATTAATAATTTTGCACTTCCCTTTACTGGTTTCTTTCCTGTTTCCTTAAAATCTCTAATTATTTTTTTGTCCTCGTCCGCTCTTTTTAATATATTATTAATTTTTACCTTTAACAACTTAACGTCTTTTTCTTGTAATTCTAGCCCAACTGATTTTTTCATTGCTTCTATGCGTTGATCAAATGTGGCCACAAAATGATCTATTCTTCCTTGAATAAATTGAACAAGACGTTTATCACACTCTTCTTTATTAGAGTCATCTTTTAATAATTCACCTACGCCATATTCAAAAAGATTAAGCTTCTCTTCAATTTCATCAGCAGGTGCGTCTTTTTGCAAACAGTCACTAATATAATTTTGTAATTCCTCAAAAACACCATCACCTGACTCTGATCCCAAAAAATACTCTTTATTTTCTTCAGATATCTTTTGGGTATCTATAATTTGCTTAATCATCTCAAATTTTTCTGATAATTCAACTTTCCTTTCTTCCTCTGTTCCTTTGTCTTTTTTTTCTTCTTGTGGGTCTACTTCTTTATCGGGCGTTATATCTTCCTTTGATTCTTCTTTTGGCTCTATTGTTTCTTCTTTTTTGCCCTCTGTTGACTCAATATCTATCGGTTCAACAGGGGGTTGAAAATTTTTTTCACCTACCATATGTTTAAAAATTAAAATAAATTAAATTATTTAGTTATCTAATTATTTAGTATTAATAATATTAACAGAAAACAGCGCTTTTGCCAAATAGAAAAGTTTGGGAACTCAGTTCCCAAACTTTAACTTCCTCGCAGGTCTGACCTGCAAGAGGTTATTATTCTGTAGGTTTATTGTATTCTTCTAAAATAACTTTTACTATTTTTTCTTCACCTTGATGAAAAACTTTTAATTCAACTTCATCTCCGGGATTATACTCTTGAATAGCCCTAGATAAAGAATATTCTTCATTAATTTTCTCTCCATTCGCTTCTAATATAATATCATTTTCAACTAAACCCGCTTTATTTGCTGGAGAACCTGGAATAATAGCTAAATCCGATTCTTTGAGACCACGAACAATTAAGGCTCCATAGTCAACTTCCAAATTATTCTTTTCTACAATATCTTTATTAATTAATGTATATCTTACCCCTATGTATGGTCGCACAATATAGCCATATTCTTTAACGCTCTCAATTACCTGTTTAGCTTGATTGACTGGAATAGCGAATCCTATTAATTGTCCCTCTCTATTAATTGCCGTATTAATTCCAATTACCTCTCCTTGTAGATTGATCAAGGGACCGCCAGAATTACCAAAATTGATAGCAGCATCTGTTTGAATTACATTCTCTAAAATCTCTGATGAACCATAAGCATCACCAGCAATTACTCTCCTACTAATACCACTAATAACCCCTTTGGTAACTGTATTACGATACTCTCCTAAAGCATTACCAATAGCTATGACAGTTTGTCCAATTTTCAATTCATCTGAATCTCCTAATTTGATTTCTGATAAATCAGATGCCTGAATTTTCAAAATGGCAATATCGTTAAATGGATCACGAGCAACAATTTCTGCTTTATGTTTATCACCATTGTTGGTTATTATTGTGTATTCAGCTTCTGTGTCAGAGACGACATGTTTATTGGTCAAAATTAGACCATCCTCGCTGGAAACGATAAAACCAGTTCCACCTCCAATCTCTCTTGTTTCTTTTTTCTCCTCTGGAAAATCTTGTCCTGGCGGATTTGGCCCCCAATTTTCTGGTATTCTAGGACCATCAAAAAGATCATCAATTCCGAAAGACCAATTTCTAAAAAAATCATCAAAAGAAGATTGAGGATTACCATAATATGTAGTAATTTCTTTGGTAACTATAATACTGACCACAGATGGACTTGCCTGCTCTACAGCCATAGTGGCATCCTGATTTGAAGGAGATAAAAGACCATTGTCAGTACGTCTAATAACCTGGGGAGCCACAATAGAAGAAGTTGCAATAAAATCTGTTAAAAAATAACTACCAGCATAATATCCAGCAAAGCCACCAGCAATAGCTCCTATTATCATACTGACCAACATTACAATCATAATGGGCCTTAATTTAAAACGAAGAGTGAAAAAGGTGCCTGGTTTTTTCTTCTTTGCTGGAGGTTTTTTCTCTGTCCAAATAACCTTTCCTTCTTCTTCATCTTTAAGAAAGTCAGGTTTGGAATGTGAAACTATTTTTTTAGCAAACATAAATATAATATTAAATATTTAAAACATATATTAACAACGAATCTCTATATTCAATCCCTTAATCTTTTTAGCTATTTGTATAAACCATTCTTGAGGATATGGTTTTATTTTTTCTAATTTCTGATTGAATACATTTCCTGGCTCAAACTGTTGCAAATAATATTTTGAAGCTCCTTTAATCTGATTACTAATTTTCAAAATATCATTATCGTTTAAAAAATTAGGAATAACTGTAGTACGGAATTCATAATCAATACTAGAATCTATAATAATCTTAATACTTTTTTTAATATTGGACAAGTTAACTTTAACTCCGCTAATCTCACTATATTTTTTACTTTCCAAAGGAGCCTTAATGTCCATGGCTATATAATTAACCAATCCATTCTCTAATAAATAAGTAATCATATCGGGATTAGATCCATTGGTCTCTATCTCTATTAGTAATCCTATCTTTTTAACTTTCCTTATAAAATCCACTAAATCTTTTCTCTTGCTTATCAATGGCTCTCCCCCAGTAATAGCCAAAGCATCAAGTAAATCTTTATTTCTTGAGCAATAATCTAAAATTTCTTCTTCTTTGATCTTGGGTAACTCTGGAAAAAGAGAAATTAAATCTGGATTATGACAAAAGGGACAACGAAAATTACATCCCCCTACAAAAACAACACTACAAATCTTTCCTGGCCATTCAATTAAAGATTCTTTTTGCCAGCCGTAAAAAATCATAACGATGGATTAAAGTGCTTTCTCTCGGAATACTCTTCTTGCTTTCCTTTGTTCCACTGTTGTACTGGCCTTAAATAACCAACAACCCTAGAATACACTTCGGAACGAGCATTGCATTGAGGACATGTAAAATGTTCACCACCAAGATAACCATGCTCAGGGCAAATGCTAAAAGTCGGAGTAAGAGTAAAATAAGGTAAACGATGCTTAGTAAAAACTTTTTTGATTAAATTCTTAACCACGCTAGAATCAGAAATTTTCTCTCCTAGAAAGGTGTGAAAAACAGTGCCACCAGTATATTTTGTCTGAAATTCATCTTGTAATCTTAATGCCTCTAGCAATCCTCCTTGATAATCAACATGTAATTGACTAGAATTCGTATAATAAGGAGCGCTAGTACCAGCTGTAATAATTTCAGGATATCTTTTCTTATCCATCTCAGCCAAACGATAACTCGTAGATTCGGCTGGTGTGGCCTCTAAATTATAAATATGACCTGTTTCTTTTTGGTATTTCAATAACCGGTCACGCATAAAATCTAAAACATCTAAAGCAAACTTTCTGCCTTTTTTAGAAACAATATCCTCTCCCATAAAATTCAATAAAGCTTCATTTAAACCAATTAATCCAACGGTTGAAAAATGGTTAGCTAAATAACTTTTACGTAATTCTTTAATATCAGACAGATAAAATTTAGAATATGGATAAAGCCCTTTTTCCATAAAATTTTCCAAGACTTTTCTTTTAATCTCTAGACTTTCTTTAGCTAAATCCATCAAATCCCCTAATCGTTTCCAAAACTCTTCTTTGGTTTTAGATAAAAATCCAATTTGAGGAAGGTTGATGGTTACTACTCCCACGCTTCCCGTAAGTGGAGCGCTACCAAAAAGACCTCCACCACGATGATGAAGTTCCTTATTATCAAGACGCAATCGGCAACACATACTCCTGATATCTTCTGGATCAAGGTCGGAGTTTATAAAATTGGAAAAATAATTGATGCCATATTTAGCTGTTGCTTCCCACATTGGCTCATAGGCAGGGTTATCCCAGTTAAAATCTTTAGTAATATTAATTGTTGGTATGGGAAAAGTGAAAACTCTTTGATCAGAATCCCCTTCCATAACAACTTCATAAAAAGCTTTATTTAACATATCCATTTCTTTCTGAAATTCCCCGTAAGTTCTGTCTTGAGCCTTTCCTCCAATAACTACTGGTAATTTAGCCATATTCTTAGGCACCTTCAAGTCAAGTGTAATATTTGTAAATGGACATTGAAAACCTACTCGTGTTGGGACGTTGCAGTTAAACAAAAACTCTTGAATCGCCTGCTTGACTTGCTTATAATTCAACTTGTCATAAGCAATAAAAGGCGCTAAATAGGTGTCAAAAGAAGAAAAAGCCTCTGCTCCAGCGGCTTCTCCTTGAAGGGTATAGAAAAAATTGACGACATGACCTAAAGCTGAACGAAAATGTTTAGCTGGTTTAGAAGATATTTTCCCAAAAACACCAGTGAATCCTTTTGCCAACAAACCATGTAAATCCCAACCCATACAATAAGTACTCAATGAACTTAAATCATGAATATGAAAACTACCGGCCTCAATTGTTTCCCTAATTTTTTGAGGATAAATTTTATTAAGCCAATATTTTTTGCTTGCTATGCCAGCGATATAGTTATTTAATCCCTGTAGGGAATAAGTCATATTGGCATTTTCTTTGATTTCCCAATCTGCTTCGCTCAAATACTTATCAACCATATCTACACCTTTGTCGCTTTCGTCAATTATTTCTCTAGCTTCACGTCTCTTTTCGCGATAGAGAATATAGGCTCTAGCTACATCATGCAAATCAGCATGAATCAAAACTTCTTCTACAATATCTTGGACATTTTCTACGCTGGGCACTTTATCTGAAAAACGGTCAGCAACTATTTTAATTACTTTATCAGCGAGTTTTTTAGACTCTTTACCGTCTTTACCCTTCACGGTGAAAACAGCTTTATAAATAGCTTCTGCAATTTTAACTTTATTAAAATTTACTATCTTACCATTTCTTTTCCTAACCTTGCTGATATGCTTCATAGAAAATCAATATTATAATTTAACTAAATAAAAGATTGAATTTGCTTAATTGCTTTAGGTAAAAGTGGTAATAAAATAGTACTAAAACCAATTAAAATACCTGCAATCATGGATGTTTCTAAAAGATTACTCCAGGTAGCTCCCAGAGGAAGTTTTTGAGAAAAATATAGAATAAAACCAATAATTAATCCTCCTTCAAGTAAACCAAATATCGCCCCAGCCAAACGGTTAAAAATTTTTAAAATTGAAAAATCAAAAACTTTATTAAGTCCCTTAAATATAAAGAAAATAATTGCTTGTGCAACGAAAAAAATAAGAAGGAAAGATAAAATCCGTGCTAAAACAAAATTATCTTTTAAAAGGGGCAATATCTTTAAAGCTAAAAATTCATACGAACGACTAGCAATTATTAAAGACAAAACAAAAGCCACTATTCCGCTAATGGTTCTAATTAAGCCATGCCAAAGACCAAACCAAACAAAACCGAAGAGGATGAGTAGTAAGAATAAATCAAATAAACCCATAAAAATATAATTAAAAGAATTAATATTTTAATGATTCTCTAATCTGGGGAACAAAATTTCTCCTTGTGAGATTTTCCCAAAGTTTGTCTTGCCCCATTGTTGTCCGAATGACAGAGATCTCTTTTTTTCTGAATTCCCTAATCCTAAATTTTCTAAAATCGCATCACTCTTGTCAGGCATAAAAGGTCTAACCAACAAAGCAATATGACGCAAACTTTCTAATAAATTATAAATTACTCCTTTGTAATGAGCAAAATCATCCTTCAATAATTTCCAAGGTTTATTTTTATCTATATAACGATCACAAAACCCTATAAAATTTTGAATGTTTGAGGTAACTGTTTCAAACTTCAATTGATCCATAGAAGTTTCATAATCTTCCCACAAACTTTTAACCTCTTTCTTAAATGTCTGTTCAATTTTACGTGGTGATAAAAATTCTTCATTAGATTTTTCTGCCAAAGATGTAACTCTTCTTAATAGATTACCCAAGCCATTAGACAAATCAGCATTATATTTATCATAAAATTTTGATTGTGAGATATCGCCGTCGTGACCAAATGGAAAAGAAGAAAGCATTAACCAACGCAAAGCATCTGTTCCAAAAATTATAGCCATTTCCTCGGGATCAATAGCATTCCCCATAGATTTACCCATTTTTTGTCCGTTGATTGTAAAGAAACCATGAATATATAGTTTACGTGGTAAGGGTATATCTAGAGCTAAAAGTAAAGCTGGCCAAATAACAGCATGAAATCTCAATATATCTTTGCCTAATAATTGAACATCTGGTGGCCATTGATCAGGGATTTGATTTGCTTGACCATTCCAACCTAAACCAGAAAGATAATTCAATAGAGCATCTATCCAAACATAAATAGTTTGTTTTGAATCTAAGGGCAGAGGAACTCCCCATTTCACCTTAGTTCTAGAAATAGCTAAATCTTCTAATTTGTTTAATTCTAAAAATTTTAAAAGTTCATTCCTCCTCTCTGTAGGCTCAACAACTAGCTTATTATTCTTAATCAATTTCAATAATTTTTTCTGAAAAATAGATAATTTGAAAAAATAACAATCTTCCGAAAGACTAACTGCTTTTTTCTTATGGATAGGACATTCTCCATTAATAAGTTCTTTAGAAGTATAATATCTTTCACAACCGACACAGTAAAGCCCCTTATAAACGCTTTTATAAATTAAATTCTGATCATTTAATCTTTCTAGAACTCTGGTTACTAATGCTTTATGCTCTATATTAGTTGTTCTAATAAAATTATCATAAGAAATTTTTAAAGTATCCCAAGCTTCCTCATATTTAGCTGAATTTTGATCACATAATTCTTGTGGTTTCACCTTCTTCTTCTCCGCGGTTTCTGCCACCTTAACCCCATGCTCATCAGTCCCAGTTAAAAAAAAGACCTCCTCCCCTTTCATTCTATGAAATCTGGCCAAAACATCAGCAGCAATAGTAGTATATGCACTACCTAAATGAGGTTTATCATTAACATAGTAAATGGGAGTGGTAATATAAAATTTCTTCATAAAAATAAAATTATTTATTTGCTATAACAATTGTGAATTCTCCTTTAAGAGCTTTGTCTTTCATTAAGGGTAATAAATCTTCAGCCGTGCCCCTATAAATAGTTTCAAACTTTTTGGTTAATTCCCGACAAATTACAATTCTTTTTTTCAAATTTAACTCCAACAAAATATTTAAAGTTTTCTGAATTCTATGCCCTGATTCATAAAAAACGCTAGTTAGGGAACTATCTATTATTTTTCCTAAGATTTTACGACGGCCCTTCTTCTGAGGAATAAAACCATAAAAAGTAAACTTATCCGTTGGAAAACCTGAAATAGATAAAGCCGTAATCAAAGCGCAAGGTCCAGGAATAGGAATTACTTCTAACTCATTTATTTTTTCAATAGCTAAACTAATCAACTTATTTCCGGGATCTGATATGCCCGGAGTACCTGCGTCAGAAACTAATGCTATATCATTCTCTTCAATTAGAAGACTTAAAATATAATTAGTTTTTCTTTGATTAGAATGCTGATGATAACTAACCAATTTATTTGAAATATTGTAAAAAGATAAAAGTTTTTGAGTGTGTCTGGTATCTTCGCAAAGAATGAAATCTACGCTCCTCAAAGTCTCTAGAGCTCGAGCGCTAATATCTTGAAGATTTCCTATTGGTGTTGCAATGATATATAATTTCATGCCAAAAATGTTAAAATTTTGGAGCAAAGCGAACTAAATTTTATTATAATCAGATTACTTTAATTTTTTTATGGTAAATTTGATTTCAAGGTTCTTGAGCGAAGCGAAAGGTTCTTATATTTTTGAGCACCCTGTTAAATAATTTCGCTTTTGGCGAAATTCCGCCTCTGGCGGATTTAACAGGGTAAAGGTTTTCTAACAAAATTTCCTACGCCCTACGGGCTTAAAAATTTTGAGAAATCCCTTTATTTGACTGGTAAACCTAATGGTGGCTCAGCTCTTTTGCTGCTAGTTTTCTTAATAAGAGAAGCCTTGACCATATTAACAGGGAAATGATAAAGCGTAGCTAATTCCTCGGTGTTTAAAATACTTTTGCCTGGCTTAGTCCCTGGAATAGTCAAAAATTTTTTAATTTTGGATACTGTTTTAGGCAAACCTCTTTTTACACTCCAAGAAAAAGCTCTCTTCTTGTAAGCCTTAAGTATTTCTTGCTTACGAAGATCTAGAATTTTGTTGCTTTCCAAATTCTTTTTAATAATACCAGTTACTGATAAAATTTTAAAACTATTCATATCCATTGATCTAAAGGCATTAAAAGCTCCTAAGACTCCCACCACGCCCCTATCTCTAGAAAAAACTTCTTTGTCAGCCAAATAAATTATTCTAACACAAGATTTAAACGCAATTTTAGATATCTTGTTTTGAATTCCATCAATTAAACGTTTATCACTAGGGAAAGGAACATGTTTTTCCTTATCTTCACCAAATTTATCTGTTGTTGGATGAAGATTCAAAACATCTTTAACAAATTCTAACAGGTCCTGCGTAAATTTCATTAACATAAGTACAACCTTATCTGCAATATTATTTTTAGATCTTTTGTTGATATCTTTTCCAAGTAGAATCTTCTTTATCAGATTTTCTCCTGCTTCTTTCAACTCTGATCCAATCGGAGTAACAACAAATTGAAGCCAGGCTTGTTCGCTCTCTTTCAATCTACCTAAAACTTCTAAAAGGTCCATTAGAGGATCTTTTAATTCTTTGCTGAGCTTATGTTCAGATTCGGGATAAGTTTTAATAGGAATAGGATTTTGTCTTGCTAACTTAAGATCTGCTCCCCAAACATTATATCTATCTTCTAAAAATTCTTCTAAAACATCATCAGAATAATCTTCATTTTGTTCAAAAATTTCTAAACTAGGATAAGAAGTATAAATAGCCGATTCCACTAAATCGCGAAATTGAATCGGAGTATGTATAAAAAATTGAATCTGCCCTTCAATGCTAGCCATTTCCAAAGATATATTAAGTTGTGTCTTGCCCTCAATATTCTTTTCATACCAAGTAATTTCTTCTTGAATCCCTGCCAAATGCACAAAAAATCTTTCTACTGCTTCTGGACCCTGTTGATTGTCTTTCGGCATACTAATGCCCAAAAGAACATATTCTTGTTTATCTAGAAACTTCTTTTTATTTTTATCCACCCAACGTTTCCATAATATCCTCAAAATTAAAAGAGCTAAAAGAATCCAAATTCCATAGCCCAGAAAAAATCGAATAAAATAATAAAAACCTGTCTCAATATAAAATGATAAAAGATTTGTATTTAATATAAAATCAGGATTCATATACAAAATTAGAGACCCTCTTTAGATAATTTTTCTAATAAATCTTTTTGTTTGGAAGTTAAACGTTTTGGAATTTTAATCTTAATTCTAACAATTTGATTTCCTTTTTTAGTCACACCCTTTCCTTTCAAACGAAATTCTTGACCCGAAGAAGTTCCTGACGGAATTTTTAGATTCACTTCGCCATACAAAGTTTTTATCTCAACTTTATCTCCCAAAAGGGCTTGAGATATTGAAATCTCCTGTTCAGTAAAAATATCATTTCCTCGGCGTTGAAAAAACGAATCCAAACCTACTGCTATTATAACATATAAATCACCTTGTTCTCCCCCCAACTTTCCGGCTTCTCCATAACCTTGAAATCTAATAGTTTGTCCATTATCAACTCCAGCTGGTATTTTAACTTTAATTTTAGAAAATTCTTTAACTCTCCCCTGCCCATGACAATAATGACATTTTTTCTCAGGAACATTTCCTTGCCCGTGGCATTCTGGACAAACGCTTCTGGTTCTAATATTTCCCAAAAAAGTTGATTGAGTTTGAATAATTTCTCCTTTTCCTCGGCAAGAAGAGCAAATAACCATTTTACTGCCAGGCTCTAAGCTCGTACCATTACATTTTGAACATTTTATATATCGCTCAAAACGAAGTTCTTTTTCTATACCAAAAACTGCTTCCTTGAAATCAATAACCAAACGAACCTGAATATCTCTCCCTCTATTAGTTGATCTTCTCCCTCCAAATCCTTGTCGGTTACTAAATAAATCTCCAAATATATCTCCCAAACCACTAAAACCAGATTCACTAAAACCAGAATTTGATTCATCGCTTTTCATGGCGTCAGCATAAGAAGCAAAATCATTAAAATCAAATCCACCGAAACCGCCTTGAGCTTGGGCTTGTTCAAATTTTGATCCATACTGATCATACATCTTACGTTTTTCTGGGTCAGAAATAGCTTGATAAGCGGCATTGATTTCTTTAAATCTTTTGGTGTCTCCGCCGGCTTTATCTGGATGATATTTGTGAGCTAATTTTCGAAATGCTTTTTTAATTTCTAAAGATGAAGCATTTTTATCAACTCCTAAAATTTTATAATAATCTGTCATAATGAATGTTTAGCATAAAGCAGGGGCGAGAGGAATCGAACCTCTGACGAAAGTTTTGGAGACTCTTATGATACCACTTCACCACGCCCCCTCTCAAAAAAACAAAACTATTTCGTTTCCTTATGAAGAGTGTGTTTCTTACACCAACGACAATATTTCTTTAACTCTAATCTATCTTTATTGGTTTTTTTATTTTTTCTAGAGTAATAATTTATGCGATGACATTCACTGCATTCTAGTTTAATTAAATTGCCTTGAGACATAATATTCTGTTTAAATTTCTAATGGAGCCTGGAGTCGGATTCGAACCGACGACCTATAGTTTACAAAACTATTGCTCTGGCCAACTGAGCTATCCAGGCACTATTTGACCGAAGCCAGAGAATATTATCTTAGCAAAAAAAAATAAAAATGGCAAGATTGACTTTGTTCTAATAAATTGTATAATGAAAAAATACGCCGGGGTGGTGGAACGGTCTACACGCGTGACTTAAAATCACGTGGACGAAAGTCCTTGCGGGTTCGAATCCCGCCTCCGGCATTATATTCAAACTATTAGAAAAATGTTTACAAAAAAAATCAATCAAAATTTTTTTAAAGACTGGTCATCTAATATGGCTTATGTCTTGGGATATATTACTGCTGATGGATGTATCGCTTGTAGGAAAAATAGAAAGAAAAATCCTTACATATTAGATATAACATCTGTTGATTTAGAACACCTAAACAAAATTAAAAAGATTTTAAAATCAGAATATAAAATCGGCAAAAAGACTGGTAGTTATTCAGAAAAAACCTGTTATAGATTTCAGGCTTCTAATCCAGTTGTGACTAACGATTTGATAAAATTAGGCATCACGCCTAGAAAAACCTTTTGGCTGAAATCTCTTAATGTTCCTGATAAATATTTTTCTGATTTTGTTAGAGGCTTTTTTGATGGCGACGGCTCTGTCTACATCTACAAAGTTAATAAAACACCCCAAATAAAAGCTTCTTTTGTTGCCTCAAGTTTACCGTTTATCACTGATTTAAATCAACGTCTTTGTAAAAATTTAAAAATCCCCACAAAATCTATTCAACAAGATAAATCTAAATTTCGAAAAGGCAAAATATTATACGCTATTTGTTTTTATGTCAACGACTGCGCGAAACTATATGAATTCATGTATAAAAATAAACCAGAATTATATCTTGAACGTAAATATCAAATCTTCAAAGAATGGGAAACAACAGAAAGACGACACTACAAAAAACAAAATTATCCTTCAAAAATTGGTTGGCATTTAAACAAAAAACTTTGTTCGCAAATTTAAAAATTGATATAATATACAATATAGTAACATTTTATTTTAAATACTTCGCATAATAATCGGTTATGTGAAATAATTAATTATTTTTTTAATATGGAAATCAAACAACTGCAGAAAAAAGCATCTAAAGTGTTTCTAGACAATTTAGATAGAGACGACATTAAGGTTAGCGATGATTACTTGTTATTGAAACTTACCGAAGAACTTGGTGAGTTTACACAGTCATACCTGGTACACAAAAAAAGATGCAGGCCTGCAAAGTATCAAGGAACACAAATATCTAAAAAAGAATTGTCTAAAGAATTGTCTGATGTTTTAGGACTAATACTCGTAATCGCCGAAAATATGAAAATTGATGTTGAAGAAGCTTTGGTAAAAAAATGGATTACACGAGAATGGATCAAAAAATAATTAAATCTTTAATCCTAGATATTATTGTATCACTATTTTCCTCATTTAATAAAAATCATAAAAAATAAAAAAAGCCCCTGTGGCGGAATTTGGTATACGCGGTAGGTTTAGGACCTATTGGCCGCAAGGCCTTAGAGGTTCAAGTCCTCTCAGGGGCACCAACACTTATTATCCCTCCACCCAAAACCTCTTCATTTCTATAAACCACTATTGATTGTCCAGGAGTTATTGCTCTCTGGGCTTTTTTAAACTCTATTTTCACTTGATGGAGTCGAACCTCATCAAGAATTATTTTGGAAATCTTTGCTGGTTTGTGTCTATATCTTATTTTAATGGTTATATCTTTGGCTTTAATTGAGCCATTTTTTATTTCTATTGGAAATTGCTTATCTATCCAGGTTATATTTTTAACAATTAATTGTTTTTGATATAAACTTTTTTCATGGCCCAAAATGATTGTATTTTCTTTTGCATTCATTTGAACAACATATAGAGGAGATTTGGAGCCAGAAATCAAACCCTTTCTTTGTCCAATGGTATAAAATGCTGAGCCCTGATGTTCGCCCAAAACATTTCCCTTTAAATCTTTAAAATATCCTTTTCTACAGCAAAGAGTGGAGTTATTTTTTAAAAATCTTCGGTAATCATTGTCTGGGATAAAACAAATTTCTCTTGATTCTTTTTGATCCTTGAAATATAAATTATTTTGCAGAGAAATTTTCCTTATCTGAACTTTACTCATATTACCTAAAGGAAAAATAATTTTCTTTAGTTGTTTTTGAGATAAACGATACAAAAAATAGGATTGATCTCTATTTTTATATTTTGCTTTTTTCAAAATATATTGATTATTTGTTCTTTGAATTCTTGCGTAATGCCCTGTAGCTAAATAATCTGCTCCCAGTCCTTGGGCTGCTTTTAACAAATGACCAAATTTAATTCTTTGATTACATAAAATGCAAGGATTGGGTGTTCGTGCTTGGCAATATTCTTTAATAAAAGGATTTATGATTTCTTTTTGAAATTCTTTTTCTAAATTAATCACATGATGAGGAATCTTTAATCGTTGGCAAATAGTTTTAGCTCTGGATACTGCTTGCTTATGAAAAAAACCTAAATACATAGTAATACCAAATACTTGATGTTTTTTTTGTAACAAAAAAGCGGCTACTGATGAATCAATACCGCCAGACATAGCTATGGCTATATTATTTTTTTTCATAATTTGCAATAGCTAATTTTAGAACTTGTTCAGCTAAAACCGTACAATGATGTTTATGGACCGGCATATCACCTAATATTTCTTTGATATTCTTATTAGAAATCTTTTTAGCCTCTTTCAATGATTTCCCCTTCACCAATTCTGTTAAAACAGAAGTAGAGGCGATGGCAACCGCGCAACCATAAGTTTGGAATTTGATATCTTTAATAATGTTATCTTTAACCTTAAGATAGATATGCATGATATCTCCACACATAGGATTACCTACCTCTCCTTTGGCATCGGGATTTTTCATAACTCCCATATTTCTAGGATGAAAAAAATGATCCATTATTTTACTATTGTCTTTAAAGCAACCTGGCATAGAATAAAATTAAATTAGTTAATGGCTGATATATTTCTTAAACGATTAACAGTTAAAATTAATCTTTTAATAGTATAATCTAAATCTTTCTCTCTTGTCCAGCGACCTAAAGAAAAACGCAAAGAAGAATGAGATATTTCTGGAGGAAGTTGCATCGCCGTTAAAACATGAGATGGTTCTAAAGTGGCCGAAGAACAAGCTGAACCAGTAGAACAATAAATATCAAAATAATCTAAATCGATTAACATTGCCTCCCCTTCAATTCCCTCGATACTGATATTAATATTATTCGGCAACCTTTCCTGGCGAGGTCCATTCAAATGAGATTTTTCTATCTTGCTAAGAATATTATCTATCAAATAATCTCGCATTTGTGTTAAACGTTTTATTTCCTCGTTCATTTCTTGATAAGCCAGTTCTAGGGCTTTAGCAAAACCAACAATCCCCGCAACATTTTCTGTAGAAGCTCTCCGTCCTTTTTCGTGTGCTCCGCCATGAATTAAAGATTCAAGTTTGATTCCTTTTCTAACATACAACATACCAACTCCTTTGGGACCATATAATTTGTGAGCAGAGGCAGAAAATAAATCAATCCCCAAATCCTCAACGTCAAGAGGAATGTGTCCCAATGTCTGCACGGCGTCTGTATGAAAATAAATTGGATACGAGTTATTATTCTTTTCTCTTTTTGTTCTTTCTTTTTTAACAATTTCTCCGATCTTCTTTAATGGCTGAATAGCACCCATTTCATTATTAGCATGCATAATAGAAATCAATGTTGTGCTAGGTTTAATTGCTTTTTCTAAATCTACTGGATTTATAAGCCCTGACTTATCAACTGGCAAATAAGTAATTTCTATTCCTTGTTTTTCTAAAAAATGAGCTGTAATTAAGATAGCGTGATGTTCTATAGAAGAAACAATAATATGCTGTCCAGGATAATCTAATGCAGAAGTAACGCCCTTAAGGGCTAGATTATCTGCCTCACTACCGCCAGAAGTGAAAACAATTTCTTCAGGATTGACACCAACAAGATGAGCAATCTTTTCTCTAGAATCATTAAGCGCTTTTTGGGCTAATTTTCCTGCGCCGTGTAAACTAGAAGCATTACCAAATATTTTAGAAAAATAAGGCTTCATTGCTTTCACAACCCTTTTATCAACTGGAGTAGTAGCACTATAATCAAGATATATTTTTTTCATATTATATAAATTTTAAATTTTTAGTTTTCGTTTAATTCTTATATTTCTGATAATTTCTTAAATTCTTTGTCCTTTTCTACTATTACTGGACTAACTCTTAGAGCTATCTGATTTATGCCCATAAGCTTAATATTATCCAACTTTCTAATTCTAGACAATGCTACATAGCCCATGCCATATTGAAATGATTTTGATAAATCAATTTCAGCGGCGTCTAAACTCATGCCCTGACTTTTGTGAATTGTAATAGCCCAAGCTAAACGCAAAGGAATCTGTTTAATGCTAGCAATAATTTGATCATCTCCCTCTATACTCCATTTGGTTGGCAAAACTATAATCTCTCGGCCAGAGGTTGTTCTGACTAGCGGACATTCATTATCATCATAATCAATTACTTTGCCCAGCGTACCGTTAACATAACCAGCTTCAAAATTATTTTTAACAAACATTACTATTGCTCCAATTTTTAGTTTCAATTCTTCTGGGGATAAACAATTTTTCTTCAAAAAATCAACTAGGTTCTTCGGGCCATCATCAGTCATATAATAAATCATTTCTTTCCTAGAAATTCTCGACAATTCATAATCGTTAATGGCGTCAACTTTAATATTATGCGTATACAATTGTGTAGGTTTGATTGAAAGATTTATAGGCTGGTGCAATCGAGTCTTTAATAACTCCAATTCTGCTGCACCCGCCTTATTTTCTCTGATTTTGTTTAAAACATTAGTAAATTTAGAGTCATTCTGCCGAAACTGCTTGCTCAGATAACAAACTTTGATATTGGCTTTTTGCCAGGCAGATGATTCATAAGCAAATTTCGGCATTTGGTCCTGACTGACCGGCGGAAGCTGAAAAAAATCACCGCACATTATTATCTGTATTCCTCCAAAAGGCAAAAAAGGATCTTTAATTTTTTTACAAACTCTATCCACAAGACCAAGGCGATCCGCGTCAAGCATTGATATTTCATCGATAATTAAAATCTGCGTCTCTTTTACCCTTTTGTTTATCCTCTTATCTTTGGCCACACTCTTTATTGATTTTTCGTCCATGTCTTTCTTAATGCCAATGCCTGACCAGGAATGAACTGTTCTTCCCTCAAGATGAGTAGCGGCAATTCCAGTCGAGGCCGTCACCCCCACTTTGACTCTCGTTTTCCTGAGATGCGAAATAAACTGATTTAATAAAAAGGTTTTACCAGTTCCTGCCGAGCCCGTTAAAAAAACATTTGCGCCTGATTTCAAAATTTTAAGTGCTTGTTTTTGGGTCATTAAATTTGAATATGATATGGTCTGGACTTGTCGGTTATCCAATCCTTATTTTTAATTAAATTTTAGATTTCTTGTGATGAAAATAAATTTTGTATTTTAATTTGTTTTCATTGCAATAACTTCTAATTTTGTCCTCTACTTCATCCCAATAGTGACTATCAGTAGAATAAATCTCCTTATATTTAGAAGTCAAATCGGGATTATATTTTTTCAAAAATCCGTAAACTTCATTTTTAATTGATGGATAAAGATTTAGATTCTCAAACCAATATTCATCAACAAAATCTTTAGTTAAATCAATCAATTCTGACCAATCACTAACTTCTGGAAAAATTGGAGAAACAAATAGAACAGTTCGAATTCCAGCATCGTGTAATTCTTTTAATGCATTAAGTCTCTTTTCTGTCGAAGTTGATTTCGGCTCCAATATATCTTTAACTTTATCATATAGAAAAGAAGTTGAGATTGCAACAACACAATCATCAAACTGCTTTAGCAAATCAATATCCCTTAATATAAGATCTGATTTAGTAATGATATTTAAACGAGGTTGTAATAGTATTAATTTTTCAAGAATCTGTCGAGTCAATTTATATTTTTCTTCTAAAGGCTGATAAGGGTCTGTTACTGAACCAATAACCATTGTCTTGTTTCTGTACTTCTCGGTGTTCTCAGGAATTAGTTCTGGAGAATTAATCTTAGCGTCAACAAACTCTCCCCACGGTTCTGTGTGGCCTGTAAATCTCTTCATAAATCTAGCGTAGCAATAAAGACAAGCATGACTACAACCAGTATATGGATTTATTACAAAATCTCCATCAGGAAGATTTGATTTCACTATAATAGATTTTGCCTTAGTCTCTTTTACTTTCATTTTTCTGTATTCCCCATAAACTTAAAGCGTGGAATTTCCTTTCCATCTTTATTAACATTCTCAAGAAACATCTTTTTTGGCCTTACCCACATAGTATTTGCGTCTTTTCCTTTTGCAGGGTCATTGTGAATATATACCACCATCTCTTCCATTGTTTCGCTATGCAATGCAATCCCAATTACTTCAATAATCATTCCCTTAAAATGTTTATATTTTCCCAGTTTTATGTCCATATTTTTTATTTAAATATTTTCTATCTCTTCACAACTCTTTGCTTTTAAGATTGTTGATGTAAATTCTCGTTCTATATCGTTAATATTTTTTCCATAAACTAGTTTAATAGCTTTAGTCAAAGGCTTTTTTGGTTTATCCTTAAAGAGTAATTTCCAAAAATTTTGTAGTTTTTCTAAACCATATTGTTTTTCTAAATATGGATAGAGAAAATCTTCATAGTCGTAGAATTGTTCCCAATTTTTTCCATTTTCTTCTAAATTAATTTGCCCTAAATTTTCAACTTCTTTTTTTGCTTTTTCAAATAATTCCTGTCTAAATTCTGTCCCTCCATAAAGTGTTCTAATTCTTTCGCCAGTAAATCTGCAAATCATTTCTTGCTCCCATTTGCTGATAGAATCTTTATTGCCCACTCCGCCAAAATATGGATGTAAATGCGTCATTTCATGACCAATTCCGGATAAAATATCTGCTTTTGCATTTCTTTTCGTCTTTTGAATTATCTGCTCAGTTGTGGTCTCACTTTCTTTAATTTTTTGCGCTACTGCATCGGAAGGATTTATGATGTCAGAAGACCTATTAAAAAATGTATAATTAACTATACTCTTCGCTTTTGTTTTGGAATTAACGTCAAAAATTGCATTATCTTTAATGTATATCTCATATTTTTCTGGAAATTTCTTTTTAATAAATTCTACATACTTATTCCGATCATAAAATAAATAAATATTCAATTTTTCATTTTGCATATCCCATTCCTCTCCCAATATACTATCAATATGTGATTTAACTTTATTTAATTCTTCTGCAAATTGTTTTTCATTGTTTTCAATATTTAAATCCAATATTTCAATTGTTTCTTGGTCGAGGGATACGTCAAAATTTTTAAAATTAAAAGACTTCCGTTTCTCGCAATCTGTTTGATTCATTGTTCCAATTGTAACTTTTCCCATCCTTTCTATAATAAAATTTATTAAATATTCAAAATAGTAAACACATTTTATGGACATTGGACATCTACGAATCGTCTGCCATTCATGGATTAATTATAGCAAAATTCTCGCGATAAAAAAACTCCTGATTAGGGAGTTTTAATTTTGAGTTTTATTTTAGCGTTTTGGGCACCAAGTGTCCAAATTTTTCGTCTACATCTTGCCATTTTTGAAAAATCGGCTTAAAAGTCACGATTGATGCACACTTCAAAGAAACAACTCAAGAGGACGTTCCCCTTTTCGCAGACTAATTTTATATACTTAGGTACAAATAACTTTTTAATTCGATTATATCTTTATCAGACAAAGAAGTCTTCCAAAGCTCATTAACTAACCAAAGTCCACTTTTTTGTATTTTTTCTTTCGGAGAAGAATTACCCAACCAATTTTTAGAATGTTTACACTCTTTACAAAGAGAAACAGTAGAAATGATTTTTGATTCAAGCTCAAGTCTTTTCTCCCTCTCATTAATCTGAAAAACTATAAAAGAAAAATTATCTTGAATATATTTTGTAACTCTTTTTTCAACTTCTTTTTGCTTTTCAAAATCAATTGAATCAGAATATAGCTTTTTAGCATCTCTCGTCGTCAAGTCTATCTCCCATTTTTCAAGAAAAAGATCTTTATCCTTATTTAATAAGGCTCTTCCAATATTTTTTCTAAAAATACTTCTATCTTTGTTCTCTGTCAAAAAATGTTGAAATAAACGAGAACAAAGCTGATTTTCGCCAGTATGCGTCCCAATTCTTACTATCCTGTCAACAGAATGAGCCAATTCCCCTTTTTCAAACAATACATAGATTCCGTTTTGAGGAATCTCTTCTTTGTCAAAGGGAAAAGAAAATCTTTTCATTCTATCAAATAATTGATGAATTTTACCACAATTTTTATTTGTTTCCATTCCTTTTTGTTAGCCATTGAAGCTGTTTTCCAATGCCTAAACCCTGCATTGGAATATTGTAATGTTTAATATGTGGAAGTAAAAATTTTCTGTAATTATTTCCTGCTAAAAAAATAAATTCATCATTATTCAAATCTGCAACTTTCCTTAATTGATTCAATGTGGAATTAGCCCATTCTTTAATTTCATTAGAACGCATTTTGTTAAGAGTTTTATTATAAGACTCCACTTTTTCATCTAATTTCAATAAACCATATTTGGCAGAAAGAATAAAAATGTTATCAGGATTCAAAGATCTAGCATATTGTAACGCTTTTTTAAAAAGTGGACTTATATATAAATCTTGGGCCTTAGATTTATAATGGAGTTTTTTACTAACACACGATATTAGAACAATTCTTGCCATAAATCATTACTAATTAAATTTTAAATTTTATTTTCAATTCTGCCCAGGTCGAACCTGCAAGGAAGCCTTTTATTGGTTGGCCTATTGATTGATCTCTGAGGTCAATTTCACGTTGAAAAACAATTTTACTATTGCTGCCAAATCATATTTACTCAAATCTCTTTCAGAAAGCCATACAAATTCAGAATGATCTTGGCTTAATCTTATATCACCGGAAAAACTTTCCACAGAAAAGATTTGAAAATGAACAGGAACATCATTTTCAATATAGTCAAAATCAGCTACTTTCTCTTGAGGAATGATATCTAATGATGTTTCTTCTCTTGCCTCTCTGATCAAAGCTTCTGTAATATTTTCTTCTGGCTCTATCTTTCCTCCTGGAAAATCCCATAAACTTGGGAAAAACTTTGAACTTGAGTATCTTTTAAGAAGAAGATACTTTTCTTTTTCTTTGATTAAAGATTTGGCGACTTCTATCATAATGTTATAAATTAATTTTATATTCAATTTTGTTTTAATTCTACTCAGGTTGGACCTGGACTAGTGGCTCAATTTTTGTCTGACTTCTTTCTCTATAAATTCCCTATCAACATTACCAGTCCTTAAATGAAGTATTGGTAAATCTACAACTTTCATGAGCTGATTTATGAATTTATCTCTGGCCTGCCTACTTTTAAAATTATGAACGCTTCCGTCTTGTTCAATGACAAGTTTAGGAACAATTTTCTCTTTATCACAAAAAACAAAATCAGCTGACTTCCTGTCAATGCGACTCCTATGCCTTCTCTCTTCTTGCCATGTTGTTTTTTTGGGTTGTATTAAATGACCATAATTAATTTGTGGGAATATAAAATACTCATTCCCAAAAATTTCAAGCAAAATTTTATATAGATTAAATTCTGCGTTTGTGTCAAATAAATATGTCTTTTTCTCATAAACAGAAAGGTTAGGTTTATTCCTAGATACCCTTTTCGTAGTCTTTTTAGTATATTCTTTAAAAATTATTATCGCTATTGCTACTAATAACAATGGCCAAAGTTTTTCAAGCATAAAGATTACATTAAAAAATTAAATAAATAATACTTATTATTATATTAAAAATTGTTAATTATTTTTTTGCCAAAATCACGCCATTTCTAAAAAATCAGCTTAAAACTCACGATTGATGCGGATTTCAGGAGAACGATTTAAAGAGACAATCCTCATTTTGTAGCAAGTAGTTGGGTGGTGTTATTGACAATCTTCTCGACAATTACATTTATCTTCGTAATCTTGATTACATACGCCATCACCACAAATGGTTGGCTGACAGATGCCTGGAACTCCAAAAAACCCCATGCAAACTCCTTGGCTCAACGTATCTTCAGGTGTTTTTGGACCAATTGCACTTAAACCCGAACAGCAAGGTTTTCCATCTGGCACTGATTTACCCGTTGTAATGTCAAAAATACTTGGCCTTTCGCCCTGTTTTGCGCAATTCTCTATGTTTGACTGATCAAAATTTTGGTTAGTCATCGGATCTTGAAGCGAGCAACCGGTTAAAGCTAAAGAAAATAATACTACAAAAATTAAAATTATTTTCATAATGCTATAAATTAATTATAAATTATTTAAAAAATTTATTTACAACTCTCGGCTTTTGTAAAGCCTGCGGAGAGGGCTTCGGCTTCATTACAGAAATACATATCGCCTTTTTCAAAATCTATTTTTACTCTTTGATAATCAGCGCAACCTGGGAGAAAATATACTTTCCCATACCCACTCTTAGAAACATTTCCCTTTATAATGCAGGTAAGGTCTGGAGGAAAATTATTTGTCTCAAATCTTTCCATTTCTATCTCTAACTCTTCTTCACATTCTGACCACATTCCCTTTCTCATGGTCACGGCTTCATTCCTGCCATGCATTAAAATATCCCTGTATCTTTTATTTTGAGACACTTCATATATATCGGCAAATCCTTGCTCTAACATATAATCATTAACAAAAGTGTCATCCATTGTGTCTTCTTGTGGCAAAAATACATAACGGAGCAATCTGCCAAAATTATCTACGCCAGAAATATCTTTTTCTAAACGCACATATTTTCCCTTTATTAAATTACTTAAAGCTTCTTTTGATTCTGAGAAATAGCATTCGCCTCTTTCTGGAGCTTCTATTTCTAAAAGACGAATTCTATCGGAACCGTTAATTTCAATTGTATCGCCATCAATTACTTCTGTCACTAGATAAAGCCTATCTTTGGAATCGTCAAAAACAGGAGTATTATCAGAATAATCAGAAGAATTAAAGAAATCACTACTCAAAAAACCAGCTATAAAGACAAGGATCATAATTAGCACTCGTCTTATTTGCGATTTTGTGTTTCTTTTTTTAATTTCTTTCATATTCTATTTAAAAATTATTTGTTTAATTTTTTTGGTTTTTTGAGACTTTTTCTGTCATCTGATTTT